>JFJP01011133.1_pt1 | contig 21483 bp, 18 predicted proteins | sample 431651 | NCBI WGS metagenome assembly JFJP01 (sample SAMN02602958, study PRJNA72255) | Microbial mat metagenome, whole genome shotgun sequencing project. | biome: fresh water; feature: sink hole; material: water; isolation source: purple microbial (photo- and chemosynthetic) mats found in...
ACTTCTACTACGTGGTCATCGAGAGCTGGTGCCTGCGCTATGCGTTCGCCTACGCCAGCGGCGGCATCGGCGTCGATCCCGCGGCGACGGTCGCCGTGCAGGTCGAGGCCTCGAAGGCCTACTTCAGCGAGGTGACGTTCTCGTCGTCGAACGGCGTGCTGACCGGGGGCGGCATCCACGCGAGCCTCTGGTTCTGGGTCGTCACGTTCGCGCTCAACGCCTGGTTCGTGTTCCGTGGGCTGAGCAAGGGGATCGAGAAGTTCTGTCTCTGGGCGATGCCCACCATGGCTGTCTGCGCGCTCATCGTGCTGGGCCGGGTACTGACCCTGCCGGCGGATCCGACCAACCCGGCCGAGCAGAACGTGCTCTCGGGCCTGAATTTCATGTGGAATCCGGACTTCAGCGTGTTGCTGAATTTCATGTGGAATCCGGACTTCAGCGTGTTGCGCGACCCGCAGACCTGGCTGGCGGCTTCGGGGCAGATCTTCTTCAGCATGTCGGTCGGGTTCGGCCTCATCATCAACTATGCGTCGTACCTGCGGCGCAAGGACGACGTCGTGCTGTCGGGCCTCACGGCGGCGGCCACGAACGAGTTCTTCGAGGTGGCCCTGGGCGGCATGATCACGCTGACCGCGTCGGTCGTGTTCCTGGGCCTGACCGCCACGCAGGCCAACAGCGGCGGCACCTTCAGCACCGGCTTCTTCGCGCTGCCGGTGGTCTTCGCGCGCATGCCGGCAGGCAATTTCTTCGGCGCCATCTGGTTCTTCATGCTGTTCCTGGCGGCCATCACCAGTTCGTTGTCGATGCTGCAGCCGGCCAAGGCCTTCTTCGCGGAGGCCCTGGGCCTGCCCAACGGCAAGGCCACCGCCCTGACCGCCTTCATCTGCCTGCTGGGCAACCTGTTCGTGCTGTGGTTCAGCCAGGACCTGGTCGCGCTGGACACGCTCGACTTCTGGGTCGGCACGTTCCTGATCTTCCTGGTGGCCGGCACCCAGATCATCTGCTTCTCGTGGGTCACGGGACTCGAGCGCGGATTGCGCGAGGCGCACGAAGGCGCCGAGATGCGCATCCCCCGCTTCATCGGCTTCATCATGAAATGGGTTTCGCCGGTGTATCTGGCGACCATCTTCGGCTTCTTCTGCTGGCTCAAGGTGCCCGACTACGTGCGCACCATCACCGGCAACGACGGCACGCCGCCGAACAAGGTGGCCCTGTATTCGTGGGGCCTGATCCTGGCCACGATCACGCTGTTGATCGTGGTGACGAAGATCGGCGCCAACCGCTGGCGCGCCGCCGGCATGGACCTGGACGGTCGCCGTCCTCCCGACGATGAAAACTCCGGAGGTGCGGCATGACACCCCTCGCCTGGATCTTCATGCTCTCGTCGGTGGGCTTCGTCGTCGGCCTCATGATCTGGTGCTTCACAAAGGTGCTCCGCAACAAAAGCAAACGCGACTAGGGGCGTCGACGTCAGACACGGACGAGGCGTGAACAGTCCTCGGCGCTTCGCGCCTGCGGATAGTTCACGCCTCGTCCGTGTCTGACGTCGACACAGTCGAATTATTCATCGTCCAGCACGGATTTGGGAAGCCAGGGCAGCGTCAGAAGGCCGGGAATGCCCAGGACCAGCACCAGCGTGAAGAACGTCTTGTAGCCCACCAGTTCCTGGATCTTGCCGCTGGCCATGCCGGGCAGCATCATGCCGAGGGCCATGAAGCCGGTGGCGATGGCATAGTGCGAGGTGCGGTTCTCGCCCTTCGACAGGCGCATCAGCACGACCATGAACGCGGTGGTGCCCAGCCCGTAGCCCAGCTGCTCGATCGCCACCAGCGGGTAGGCCAGCGCCGGTCCCGGCTGCGCGTACGCCATGTAGAGATAGGCCAGGTGGGGCACGTTGAGCGCCAGCGCCAGCGGCCACAGCAGGCGGCGCAGACCGAAGCGCGCGATCAGCCAGCCGCCGGAAACACCGCCCAGCACCAGACAGGCCAGGCCGACCCAGCCGTAGGCCAGACCCACCTGCTTCGTCGAGAAGCCCAGCCCGCCGGCTTCGTGCCCGTCCAGCAGGAACGGCGCCGCCAGCTTCAACAGCAGGGCTTCACCCAGGCGGTACAGGAGGATGAAGGCGATGACCACACCGACGCGCGGCTGGCCGAACCAGGCCGAGAAGATGGCGAGCCAGCGCCGCAGGCCCGCCGACTTCGACTCGGCGACGCGCGCCTGCGGCCGATCGGACTCCGGACGCGGCAGAGCCACGGTGTGCCACAGCCACAGCAGGGCATACATGCCGCCGGCCAGCATGAAGACGGTGGTCCAGGCGGCGGGCACTCCCGACAAGCGGGTCTCGAAATGGCCGGCCAGGGTGACCAGCAGTCCCGACCCGAAGATCATCGCGGCGCGGTAGAACATGGTCCGCACGCCGACGAACCAGGCCTGCTGCTGCGGCTCCAGCGCGTGCAGGTAGAAACCGTCGGCCGCCACGTCGTGCGTGGCCGAGACCAGCGCCACCAGCGCGAACACGGCCAGGCTGATCGGCAGGAACGCCGGCAGCCCCAGCGAAGCGGCCAAGCCCAGCAGTCCGACCGCCATCATCAGCTGCGTGGCCAGGATCCACTGCCGTTTGGTGGCGCGGGTGTCCACGAGCGGCCCCCACAGCATCTTGAGGACCCAGGGCAGGTACAGCCAGCTGGTGACCAGCGCGATGGTGGCGTTGTCCACGTTCAGGCGCTTGTAGAGGATCACCGAGACGGTGTTGACCAGGATGTAGGGCACGCCCTCGGCGAAATAGAGCGTGGGCACGAAGGCCCACGGGGAACGCAGGCCGGGCTTGCGCAGATCGGGCGAATGGAATGTTTCGGACACGCGGGCCTCCCTGCCGGCATGGGTCGAGCGTCATCTTGGTGGTCGGGTGCGGACCTGGCAACGAGGATCTTGTGGGCGCCGAGCGTACCCTGCCGCCGCCAGTCTGTACCGACAGGTACGCCGCCGCGAAGACACGCGGCTTCCCGGCGACGCCGATCACCTCTGCAAGCTGTTGCCATCGCTCAGGTTGCAACCACACTGGCGGCGATCGGCGATCGCGGCAAACTCCTTGCAACCTCGCTCCCGTCGCTCAACAAGCGCAACACTCCAAAACCGCGAGGTCGAAGACATGAACACCCGACGCCCGGCTTCCCGCCTTTTCCTGCTGATCGGTATGATGCTGACCATGTCGCTGACCGCGATGCTGACCGGTTGCAGCAGTGACGACCCTGCGGCTCCGGCCGCCGCGACCGCGACCGTCGACCAGGACGCGGCCGACGCGATGGCCGCCGATCTGGCCGCCGACAGCGGCGGCGTGACCGACCAGATCGCCGACCTGTCGACCGCCATCGCCAGCCTGGGCACCGCCAAATCGGTGATCCACGAGCGCTTCCGCGAAGTCGTCTGGGACGACGCCACCGGCACCTGGACCATCACCGTCTCCCGCGAGCGCGGCGACTCCGCCGCCACCCCGTACGCCTCGATGTCGCGCGTCTACACGCTGCGCCTGCTGAACGCCCTGGGCGAACCCCAGCAGTACCGCATCGTCGGCGCCGACACCGCGCGCACGGCCGAATTCGCCATCGTCTCGGGCGCCGGCGAGCACCGCACGCTGCGGCGCGAGCACACTTTGGACGAACTGTCCGGCGCCTTCGCGGTCACCGGCGTCGAGACCGACCTGCTGACCATCAACGGCAACTACCACCGGGTCGCGAGCAACCGCCTGGAGACGCTGCGGTTCTTGCGCACGTTGACCGGCGCGCTCGACGTTGAACTGACCGATGTCACCGTGCCCCGCGCCCTGGGCGTGGATTTCAGCGCCGCCGTGTCCGGCACCATCGCCGGCACCTACGTGGCCGACATCACCGTCACGCGCGGCGACGAGTACATCGAGCGCCACATCGAGCGCGACGTGCTGATCGTCCTGGGCGACGGCGAAGCGACGATCAACTGCGGCGGCGGCGCGTTCCGCGTCCTGCTCGGAACCGGCGAACTGGCGGACTGACGTCGGCCGCATTCCAGGGTTCGCCCGGGGACCGGTGGCCAGTCGGCCGCCGGTCCCTCCCGTTGTGCCAGATTGATCCCGGTTGATCCTGGTTGCCCCGGCCCGGCGCGCGCGCTTGATTGTCAGCCGCTGCCGACGACTCAACCCGGGCCCAGGAACAACGCCGCCATGCCCATCCTCGTGACCGACTTCGACGGGACTTTCACCCGGCGCGATTTCTTCGACCTCATCCTCGAGCGCCACGACCCGCCCGGCGCCCGCGCGTTGTGGGACCGCTTCCTGGCCGGCGGCATGACGCCGTTCGAAGGGATCGCCGGCGTGCTGGGCTCCCTGCGCACGGACGCCGACGGCGCCGCGGCCCTGGTCGCGGCCATGGACCCGCCACCGGGCGCGGCCGCGGCGGCGCGGCGCCTGCAGAGCGCCGGCTGGGAGATCGTGGTCGCCTCGGCGGGCTGCCGCTGGTACATCGATCGCGTGCTGGACGGGTTGGACCTGGACTTCACGGTGCACGCGAATCCCGGGTCCTTCACGCCCGACCGGGGCGTGGTCATGGAGCTGGATCCCGGTTCGCCCTGGTTCCACCCGACCCTCGGCATCGACAAGCCGGCGGTCGTGCGCGCGGCCCTGCAGCGCGACCCGGTGGTCGCGTTCGCCGGCGACAGCGCCCTGACCGACGGGCCGGCGGCCAGGCTGGTGGCTCCCGGGCGGCGGTTCGCCACCGGGCAGCTGGCGCGGCGATTCGCCGCCGACGGCGAAGCCCATCAGGCGTTCACGGCCTGGCCGGAGATCGTCGAGCGGTTGCTTGCCTAGGCACGGCGCGGTACCTGATGGTGGGCATAAGCGCGGGGCCCGGCACATGTCCGGGCCCCGCGTTGCGCGTGAGCAGCAGATGGTCGCGCCAGGGCCGGCGGCCTTCAATTCTCGCAGTTCGGGCGAGACCAGCAGGCCTTGGGCCGGCGACGGACGAACCGCCGCTCCGCCAGGCCGCAGGGTTCGCCTGGGTGGGGGTACCAGTGCCGAATTCCCGGGCCACTCCATGAGCCCAAACGACGGTCTGCCTCGCGTCCAGCATTTTGAACAGGATATTGCGTTTTCAGCGCCGACCGAAACGCTGCCGCCGGCGGCGCTCGTCAGCGGAACATCGCCTTGAGCCGCCCCCAACCGGAGTCCGCGACCGGCACGGCGTCCAGTTCGACGCGCATCGTCGCGGTAAGTCCCGGGTTGTTCGGATACGGTCCGACGACGGGTCCGGACGCGGTCACCGGCATGCCCGGCTGCCAGGCATACTGAAACGTCACGGCGCCCTGGTATTGGGACGGCGTGTTGGGCTGCTCTTCATCCCAGACCCGCAGCTCGACCGTGACCAGCGGCGTGTTGCCCACCGACGGCGTGATCGGCAGCGAGCACGAGTATGCCGGCCAGGCGGGCAGGTTCGTGGCAGCGTCGGTGGGCGTGGTCCCGGCCAGCACGCCGTCGATCCAGACCTCGACGAAGGGATCGGAATCGCCGTCAAGAAATCCGTCCGTGTCGGCCACCTGGCCGAAGATGTTCTCGACGAAGATCGTGACCGCCGCCGCCGGAAGGGCGACCAGCGTCAGCGACAGAACCAGGCAGGCGAGGATGGGACGGCGATGATTCATGGCGAAGCGTACCCCCGGGTCGGGTTGGTCCTGATCGTGCGACTGTAAACGCGCGCCTTATATCCTACCCGATTTGTTTTGTTTAGTGAGAAATAAGTTCCCAAAAACGGAAAACCCGGGCTGTCCCGGGTTTCCCTGATCGCAATCCGTTGACCGGAAACTACTTGTCGACGTCCTTGAGCCGCCGCGGCCCGGCCTTGACGATTTCCGCCGGGCAACCGTCGAGGAACAGCTTGAAGTTCTCGCGGAAGCGGGCGGCCAGGGCGTCGTAGCGGCGCCAGTAGTCGTCCTTGTCGCCCCAGCTGGTCGCCGGGTCCAGCACCTCGACGGGCACGTCCGGGCACTCGGCCGGCACGGCGAATCCGAACAGCTTGTCCTGGCGGTATTTCACCTTGTCGAGCTTGCCCTCGAGCGCGGCGTTCAGCAGCGCGCGCGTGTGCCGGATCGAGATGCGCTTGCCGATGCCGAACGGCCCGCCGGTCCAGCCGGTGTTGACCAGCCAGCAGTTGGCGCCCGTGGCCTCCATCTTGGCCCGCAGCATGTCGGCGTAGACGAACGGGTGGTGCACCATGAACGGCGCGCCGAAGCAGGCCGAGAACGCGATTTCCGGCTCGATGCCCAGCCCGATCTCGGTGCCGGCGATCTTCGCCGTGTAGCCGCTGATGAAGTAGTAGATGACCTGCTCGGGCGAGAGCCGCGCGATCGGCGGCATGACGCCCTGCGCGTCGCAGGTCAACAGGATGATGTTCTTCGGGTGCGTGTCGACCATGCCGCCCTCGAGCACGCCGTCGATGAAACTGAGCGGGTACGAGGCCCGCGTGTTCTCGGTCAGCTTGTCGTCATCGAGGTCCAGGCGCCGCGTCGCGGGATCGTGGACCACGTTCTCGAGGATGGTCCCGAAACGGTGCGTGCAGGCGTGGATCTGCGGCTCGTGCTCGGCCGACAGGCGGATCACCTTGGCGTAGCAGCCGCCCTCGAAGTTGAAGATGCCCCGGTCGGACCAGCCGTGCTCGTCGTCGCCGATCAGCTTGCGCTTGGGGTCGGCCGAGAGCGTCGTCTTGCCGGTGCCCGACAGGCCGAAGAACAGGGCCGGCTCCTTCAGATCGTAGTCGACGTTGGCCGAGCAGTGCATGGCCAGCACGCCCTCGAGCGGCTTCAGGAAGTTCATCACCGTGAAGATGGTCTTCTTGATCTCGCCGGCGTAGGCCGACCCGCAGACCAGCGCCTTGCGGTCGGCGAAGTTGATCGCCAGCACGGTGGCCGAGCGCGTGCCGTCGATGCGCGGGTCGCACTTGAAGTGCGGGCACGCGATCAGCGTGAACTCGGGCACGAACTCCTTGTACTCCTGCCGGCTCTTCGGCGAGATGAACATGTTGCGCGCGAACAGGCTCTGCCAGGCGTCCTGCGTGATGATGCGCACGGCCAGCCGGTGCTCGGGATCGTTGCCGCAGTAGACGTCCTGGACGAAGATCTCCTCGCCCTGCAACTGGGCCTGAACGCGGCCGAAGAGGTTGGCGAACTTGTCGGGTGCCAGCGGACGGTTGTACTCGCCCCACCAGACGTGGTCCTGCGTCTCGTGCTCGCGGACGATGTACTTGTCCTGCGCCGCGCGCGCGGTCCACTTGCCGGTCTCGACCAGCATGGCGCCGCGGTTGACGATCTGGCCCTCGCCCCGGAAGACGAACTCTTCGTAGAGCGCTTCTTCGGTCAGGTTCCAGTAGACGCGCTTCAGCTCCATGAGGCCGTGATTCGCGATCCCGAAATCGGCGGCCAGGTCCTCGCGGTGGTGATCGGCCGGAGAGGCGATCTTCAACGACTTCTTCATAGCCAGTCCCTCACCATCTTGCGTTGACCCATGATCAGTTCGTTCGGCGAGTTGGGATCGAGCGCCCACTTCATGCGTTCGATGCCTTCGATGATCTCCTTCGAAGTCCCGCAGGTGCTCAGGCGCAGGTGCCCCTCCATGCCGAACTCGACGCCCGGCACGGTGCAGACCATGACCTTGTTCAGCAGGAACTCGGCCAGTTTGGTGCTGTCCTTGTTGTAGGTCGAGAAGTCCGCGAAGCAGTAGAACGTGCCGTCGGGCGGCGTCACCTTCACGCCGTCGAAGGCCTTCAGGCGCCGCACCATCACGCCGGCATTGTTCTCGAGCGTCATCACCAGGTTGTCGACGCAGCTCTGCGTGCCGTTGATGGCGGCCACGGCCGCCTTCTGCAGCAGCGCCGAGGGCCCGCTGGTCTGGTGCGACTGGATGATCGACATCACTTCGATGATCTTCGGGTTCGCCACGGCCCAGCCGATGCGGAACCCGGTCATCGCGTAGACCTTCGAGACACCGTTGATGATGATCATCTTGCAGTCGTCGCTGCCGAAATCCGCGGCGCAGGCGACGGGATTGGTGACCCGCTTGCCTTCGAAAACCAGGCGGTTGTAGATGTCGTCCATGATCAGGTAGAGGCCCTCCTTCTCGCACAGGGCCACCACCTCCTTGATGAACTTCTCGGGATAGATCGCGCCCGACGGGTTGTTCGGGCTGTTGATCATGATGGCCTTGGTGTTCGACGACATCCGCATCGTGATGTCGCCGATGTTCGGCACGTAGCCGCCGTCCATCGGCTTGGCCGGCACCGGGATGGCCCCGCACATCTTGATCATTTCGGGATAGCTGACCCAGTACGGCGCGGGAAAGATGACTTCGTCCTGCGGGTTCAGGACGGCCTGCAGCGCGCACATGATGGCCTGCTTGGCCCCGCCCGACGCCATGACCATGCCGAGGGTGGGCCGGTATCCGTACTGGTCGTACGTCGAGCGGATGATGGCCGCCTTCATGTCGGGCGTGCCGTAGGCGGGCGTGTAACGCACCTCGCCCGAGTTGAGCATGCCGGCGGCCGCGGTCAGCGCGTCCAGCGGCGGCAGGCTCTTCGGTTCACCGCCGCCCAGGTGGATGACGGGGTCACCCTTCGCGCGCATGATGGCCACGCGCTCGTTCATCTTCAGTGTGGCCGATTCCCGAAGATCCCTGGCGATCAGACTGATGGTCATCGCATCCCTCTTCCGCTGCCACGGCTCCCGCCGCGGCGTTCGCCGGTGCGGGGTTTTCACGTGGTATCCGAAGCCTCAAAACTAAGCGGCGGGGTGGGGAAAGTAAACTGGCAAGGGGGTGGCGGAGGGGGGCATAAGCGGCTGTCAGATGGCTTGTTTAGTCGTGGATCGGAGCAGGTTCACGAGTGTGCGGGTGTGGAGCGGGATGGTCTTGTCTTTGGGGGTGATGGGGTGGGTGCGTCGGCTGGAGTCACAGAAGATCGCAACTCCCGGGGGCGTGGGCTTCCACGGACCATTGCAATTCCATTCCTCGTGTTATCGCGAACATCGTAACGCTGGTGGAAACCGTTTGCGGTTGGCTGTGGCTGCAGCTGGAGATGTGCCTCCACGGGCCAGGAAATTTCTGGATCAGCAAAAATATCGTTCATTTAACGCATTTCGGCGCTTGCCGTTGTCGATGTTTTACGCTATATTTTCGCCTTCGCTTCCCTCCCGGAAATGCGTGCCTGAAATGACCGCCATCAGCTTTCCCGAATTCGCACCCGACCTGCCGGCCGCGCGCGTCGATGCGTCCCTGCGCCAGGCGCTCGGCGCCTGTGACCGGGCCCGCGAGTGCGCGCTGCTCTGGTTCGCCGAAGTGCAGCGGCGTCAATTGTACCGTGCCCTGGGTCATGCCAGTCTGCAGCTGTACGCCACGCAGGCGCTCGGCTTCACCGACAACCGCTACTGGCAGTTCAAGCGGCTGGCCGACGACCTGGACCGGTTGCCGGCACTGCGCGAGGCTGTCGAAACGGGAGACCTCGGGTGGACCAAGGCCCAGCAGGTGGCGCGCGTGGCGACCGCCGAGACCCAGACCGAGTGGATCGGGAAGGCCGCGAGCGCAGGACGACGCGAACTCGAACGGCAGGTGCGGCTCGCGCGGAAGCGAACGCCGGCAGCCCCGGCCGCGCAGCTCGCGCTCGACGCGCCCCCGCGCCCGGTCGCCGATCCGCCGGCCACCATCAGCCTGCGCGCCGACGGCGTTCAGCTCGCGCGGTTCGAGGCGTTGGTGGAGAAGGCGCGCAGGCTCGGCCTGGCGCCGGCGGGCGCCGATCGGCTGGACCTGGTGGTGGCGGCGCTGGAATCGCTGGTCACGGGCACGGCCGACGCGAGCCCGCGCGCGGCGGGACCCGCCGCGCAGATCATCGTCCACCAGTGTCCCGCATGTGAAGACGCGGCCGTCACGACGAGCCGCGGCGAGAGAAAACTTGCGCCGGCGCAAGCCGCGGCGATCGCGTGCGACGCGCGCGTGCAACGGCCGGGCCGGCCGAACCGCGCGAGCATCAAACCGTCGGTGCGGGCCGCCGTGCTGGCGCGGGATCGGCACCGCTGCGCCACGCCCGGGTGCCGATCGACGTGTTTCCTCGAAGTCCACCACATCACGCCGCGACGCCAGGGCGGATCGAACCGGGCGGATAATCTCGTCACGTTGTGCAGCCGGTGCCATCAGTTCGCGCACGGGCACGCGGGCGCGCTTGCGCCGGCGCAAGTGCTGGAACAAGTGCTGGAGCCATGGCCGGAAGCCAAGGCGGGAAGCTGACGCCCCGCCCGGCGCACGTGCACAGTCCGGCATCGCCGACCGTCTTCGCGGGACCGACGCTTTCGGCGCCGGACTCATCCCCGGCGTGTGCCAGGCCGCACTCCGGTGGACGAAGCACCGAATCCCCATCCCCGGGGTTTCCCTCAATCGCCAACGGCGATATCATGCCCGGACCTGCCGCACCGCGAACGCGGCCAGCGCGCCCCCGGACGAAAGCAGCCCCGACCATGCCCCGCACAGCCTGGCTCATCGACGGCATGGCCTACGTGTTCCGCAGTTTCTACGGGATGCGGCCGATGGCCGCACCCGACGGGACACCGATCAACGCGGTGTACGGGCTGGGCATGACGCTGCAGAAGCTGCTGGCCGAGCGGAAGCCCGAGCTGCTGGCCTGCTGCTTCGACGCCGGGGCGCACACGTTCCGCAACGAGATGTACCCGGCCTACAAGGCCAACCGCGGCGAACCGCCGAAGGACCTGATCCCCCAGTTCGACATCTGCCGCGAACTGGTGGCGCGCATGGGGATCGCCACCGTGACCTCGCCCGGCTTCGAGGCCGACGACCTGATCGCGACGCTGACCGTGCGGTTGCGGGCCGCCGGAAACGAGGTGGTCATCGTGACCGGCGACAAGGACCTCGCGCAACTGCTGGGACCGGGGGTGCGCATCTTCGATCTGGCCCGCGACGTGTGGTGGGACGCCGACGGCATTCCGGCGCGCCTGGGTGTGCGGGCGGATCAGGTGGTCGATCTGCTGGCGCTGACCGGGGATGCGGTCGACAACATCCCCGGCGTGCGCGGGGTGGGACCGAAAGCGGCGGCGGCGCTGCTGAGCGCATTCGCCGATCTGGACGCGGTCTACGAAGGACTGGAACTCGTGGAGTCGCTGCCGATCCGCGGCGCGCGCACGTTGCGCGGCAAGCTCGAGAGCGGGCGCGAGAGCGCCCGGATCAGCCACCGGCTGGCCAGCGTACGGACCGATGCGACGTGCGCGCTGGAAGTCGACCAGATGGCGTATGTCGGCGCCGAGGCGACCGCACTCGACGCGTTCGCCGAGAAATGGGGGCTGCGCGCGGTGGCCAGCCGGACGCCGCGGCGATGAAAGGAAGAAGATGAATCCGTCGCTCTTGAACGTGGCCCTGGTCGGGGCCGGCGGCGCCCTGGGGGCCATGGCGCGCTACGGCGTGGGCGGGTTGGTGCACCGCAGCGCGGCGCTGGCGGGCTTCCCCTTCGGCACCCTTGCCGTGAACCTGGCGGGGTGCCTGCTCATCGGACTGGGCGCCGGACTGGCCGACGCGCGGCAGGCGTTCTCGCCCGAGGCGCGCCTGTTCCTGTTCGTGGGGCTGTTGGGAGGGTTCACCACGTTCTCGTCGTTCGGTTACGAGACGATCGCGCTGCTTCGGGATCACGAGTTCCTGCGCGCGGGGCTCAATGCGGGCATCAGCGTGTTTGCGGGGCTCGCGCTGGTCTGGCTGGGATACGCACTCACGGCCGGGAGGTAGCTTCATGAATCCGAAGACCGAAGGAAGGCTTCTGCGCATCTTCGTCGGCGAGAGCGACAAACACGAGGGCCGACCGCTGTACCAGTGGCTGATCGAACAGGCCCGCGCCCAGGGGCTGGCCGGAGCCACCGCGCTGCGCGGGATGGGAGGCTTCGGCGCGCACAGCCGGCTGCACACGGCCAAGATCCTGCGGTTGTCGACCGATCAGCCGGTGGTGGTCGAGATCGTGGACAGCGCCGAGCGCATCGAGGCGTTCCTGCCGGTGGTCGATGCGGCCGTTCGCGAGGGCCTGGCCACGGTCGAGCGCGTCGAGGTGCGTTTCTACAGGGCGGGCGCGGCCGATGGACCGCGCCCGCCTGAATGAACCGGCTGAAGAACGCCCGTCAGCCCTCCTTGAGCGCCTGAACGAGTTCCGTCAGCGCCTTCTTGCCGTCGCCGAACATCATCAGGCAGTTGTCGGCGGCGAACAGCGGGTTGGGGATGCCCGCGAAGCCGGGGCTGAGCGAGCGCTTGACCACGATCACGGTGCGCGCCCGGTCCACGTCGATGATCGGCATGCCGGCGATCGGGCTGTGCGGGTCGTTGCGCGCCGCCGGGTTGACCGTGTCGTTGGCGCCCACCACGATACAGACGTCTATCTGCGCGATCTCGTTGTTGATGTCGTCCATTTCGCGCAGCTTCTCGTAGGGTACGTCGGCCTCGGCCAGCAAGATGTTCATGTGCCCCGGCATGCGGCCGGCCACCGGGTGGATGCCGTATTCGACCAGGACGCCCCGCGCCTCCAGGATGTTGGCCATGTCGCGCACGATGTGCTGCGCCTGCGCCACGGCCATGCCGTAGCCGGGCACCACCAGCACGCGCTGCGCGGTTTCCAGCATCATCGCCACTTCGGCCGGGCTGGTCGACTTGACCTTGCCGCCGTAGACGTCGTCGGCGCTCGGGCCGGAGGCCGCGCCCCCGAACTCGGCGAACAGCACGGCACCCAGCGAGCGGTTCATCGCCTTGCACATGATCTGCGTCAGGATGATGCCCGAAGCGCCCACCAGCGAACCGGCGATGATCAGCACGTTGTTCATCAGCACGAAGCCGGTCGCGGCCGCAGCCAGACCCGAGTACGAGTTCAGCAGCGCGATGACGACCGGCATGTCGGCCCCGCCGATGGGGATGGTCAGGGTCACGCCCAGCACGCAGGAGACGACCACGACCAGCCAGTAGGCCATCTGCGACGACGGATCGACCGCCAGCCAGGCCGTGCCCGCCAGGGCCACCAGGATCAGGAGGCCGTTGAACGCCTTGATGCCGGGGAAACCCAGGCTCCCGCTCGGCATCTTCTCGGCCAGCTTCAGGAACGCGATCAGCGAGCCCGTGAAGGTGACGGCGCCGATCAGCCCGGACAGGCCGGTGGCGATGGTCATCTGCAGATCGGGTTCAGCGGCGGTCATGAACGCCGCCCCGGCCACGAGCACCGAGGCAGCGCCGCCGAAGCCGTTGAACAGCGCCACCATCTCGGGCATCTGGGTCATCTGCACGCGTACGGCGGTGATGGCGCCGACGGCGCCGCCGAGCACCGCGCCCACCAGGATCCACTGGTAGCTGAGACCGTTGGCCAGCAGCGCGGCGACCACGGCCAGCAGCATGCCCCAGGCGCTGATCAGGTTGCCGCGCAGGGCCGTGCGCGGGTGGGTCATGCCCTTCATGCCGATGATGAACAGGACCGAGGCCACGAGGTAGGCCAGGTTGACCCAGCCCAGATCGATCAGGTAGGTGATCACGCGCTTACCTCTTCTTCCTGAACATGCCGAGCATGCGATGCGTGACCATGTAGCCGCCCACCACGTTGATCATGGCGAAGGCGACGGCGACCACGGCCAGGACCGTGGCCAGCGTGGGATTGTCCGTGCGCGTGGAGACCACGGCGCCGATCAGCGTGATGCCGCTGATGGCGTTCGAGCCGGACATGAGCGGCGTGTGCAGCGTCGGCGGCACCTTGGTGATGACCTCGAAGCCGACGTAGACCGCCAACACGAAAACCGTGATGGCCGCGATCAGCATATCCATGGCTCAGACTCCTTCCGGGGCGCCGGCGACATTCGGCAGACCCAGCAGTTCGCGCAGACGCGGGTGGACGACCTGGCCGCCCTGCGTCAGCAGCGTGCCGGCGACGACCTCGTCGGCGGTGTCGATCTTCAGTTCGCCCTTCGGGGCGATGGACTTCAGGAACGTCTCGATGTTCCGCGAGAACATCTGGCTGGCGTGGTAGGGCTTGCGCGAGGCCAGGTCGGTAGGTCCCAGGATGGTCACGCCGTGGGCGATGACCGTCTCGTCGGCGCGCGTCAGTTCGCAGTTGCCGCCGCGTTCGGCCGCCAGATCGATGATGACCGAGCCGGGCGCCATCGCCGCCACCATGGCCGCCGTCACCAGGACCGGCGACTTGCGGCCCGGGATGGCCGCCGTGGTGATCACCACGTCGTTGCGCGCCACCACGGCCAGCATCTGTTCCTGCTGACGGCGGATGAATTCGGCGCTCTGTTCCTTCGCGTAGCCGCCCTTGTCCTCGGCCCCGGCGGTTTCCAGCTCGAACTCGACGAACTTGGCGCCGACGCTCAGCACCTGGTCCTTCACGGCCGGCCGCACGTCGTAGGCCTCGACCACCGCGCCCAGGCGCTTGGCCGTGGCGATGGCCTGCAGCCCGGCCACACCCACGCCGACGACGAAGACCTTGGCCGGCTTCAGCGTGCCCGCCGCAGTCATCAGCATCGGGAACAGGCGCGGCAGAACGGCGGCGGCCTCCAGGACGGCCTGGTAGCCGGCCACGGTCGCCATCGACGACAGCACGTCCATGCTCTGGGCGCGCGTGATGCGGGGCACCAGTTCCAGGGAAAACGCCGTGACCCCGCGCGCGGCCATGGCGGCGGAGCCCTGCGGATGGCCCAGCGGATCCTGCATCCCGATCACGACCTGACCGGACCGGCAGAGCGCCAGGTCGGCCGCATCGGCGTCCAGACCCGGGCCGTTGACCTGCAGCAGGATGTCGGCGCTCGCGAACACCTCGGCGCGCGCCGCGAGCCGGGCGCCCTTCTCCGCGTATTCGGCGTCGGTGAAACCGGCGGCGTCCCCCGCACCGGCCTCGACCACGACTTCGAGCCCCGCCTTGACCAGCGCGGCCACCGAAGCGGGCACGAGCGCCACGCGGCGCTCGCCTGCCTTCCGTTCGCCGGGAACTCCTGTGATCATCGTTCGACTCCCCTTCCGAGGCGGCTGGCGCTCAAACCGGAATTAATGACCCCGTCATTTCACGTATAAGGCGCGGGAAACGGCGCGGCAACCCGCCGCGCCGTTTCCGTGCACGCAGGCTAGAGCGGCCGCGTGGCCTTCTTCAGCCAGACGCGCTCGGCGCGGGTCAGCGACGGGCCCAGTTCACGGTAGACCCGCCGGTGGTAGACGTTCAGCCAGGCCACCTGGTCGGCCGTCATCAGCTTCTTGTCGATCAGCTTGCGGTCGATCGGACACAGCGTGACCGGGTGGAACCGGTACCAGACGCGCGCCTTGCTGAGCTTCTCGTCGACCGTCACGAAGGCCAGGTTCTCGATGCGGATGCCGAAGCGCCCGTCTTCGTAGTAGCCCGGCTCGATCGACATCAGGTTGCCCTCGACGAACGGCGGCGTCGGGATGTTCTTCAGGCTGTGCGGGCCTTCATGCACGCCCAGGTACTGCCCCACGCCGTGGCCGGTGCCGTGGTTGTAGTCACGGCCCGCCATCCACAGGTGCCGGCGCGCGAACATCTCGTGCCGCTGGCCGGTGGTGCCGGCCGGGAAGGGCGTGATCGTGCAGTCGATGTTGCCCATCAGCACGCGCGTGAACATCTCCTTCTGCCGCGGCGTCGGCTTCCCGAAGACCACGGTGCGGGTGATGTCGGTGGTGCCTTCGAGGTACTGGCCGCCGCTGTCGATCAGGTAGATGCCCTTGCGCTTCAGCCGGGCGTTGGTCCGCGGCGTGGCGCTGTAGTGGATGATCGAGCCGTGCGGGCCGAAACCGCTGATGGTCGCGAAGCTGTTGCCGCGGAAGTTGCGGCCCGGCTTCCGGAATTCCAGCAGTTGCTCGGCGGCCGAGATCTCGGTCACGTCGCCGGCGGGAACCGCCTGCTCCAGCCACTGCAGGAAGCGGACCATGGCCACGCCGTCGCGCTTGTGCGCCTCGGTGATGGCCTTGATCTGGGTCGGATTCTTGACCGCGCGCATGGCCACCAGCGGCGAGGTGGCGCACAGCAGCGGCGCCTTCTTCAGCGTGTCGACCACGCGGCGGTTGGTGGTCGTCGGATCCACCCACACGCAGACACCCTGGCGACCCAGGGCGCCCAGGTCGGTCCAGACCTGCTTGTAGTCGGCCACGCGCGTGTACGGACGCAGCTCGCGGACCATCTCGCGGCTCATCTTCTCCGGGTCCACGTACAGCGTGCAGGCGCGATCGGTGACGATCGCGTAGGCGGTGACCACCGGCGTGTACTCGATATCGTCGGCGCGGATGTTCAGCAGCCAGGCCAGCTGGTCCAGGGCGCAGACCACGTGGGCCTTGCAGCCGTGCATCTTCATCGCCTCGCGCAGGCGAGCCAGCTTGCTCTGGGGCGTTTCGCCGGCGAAGCGGCGCGGGTGCGCGACGACCGGCGCCAGGCTTTCGGCGGGGCGGTCGGTCCAGATCGCGTCGATCGGATTGGCGCGCAGGAACTCGACCTTGATGCCGTGCGGCGCCAGGGCGTTCTCGAATTCGGCGGCCGACGCCATCGAGACCACGCTGGCGTCGACACCCAGCACCTGGCCGGAGCGCAGCTGCCTGCCCACCCAGGCGGTCATGGAAGGCGTCCCGGGCTCGCCCATCCGCATCAGTTCGATGTCGGTGTCCGCCAGTTCCTTGCCGGCCTGCAGGAAGTAGCGTCCGTCGGTCCACAGCGCGGCGCGGCGCGGGGTGACCAGCAGTTCACCCATCGAGCCGCTGAATCCGCTCAGCCAGGCCCGGTGCTTCCAGGCCGCCGGCAGGTACTCGCTCTGGTGGGGATCGGCGCTGGGCACGTACAGGGCGTGGATCCCCAGCTTCTTCATCTCACGGCGCAGAGCCGTCATCTTTTCACGCGCGGTCATCGCGGTCCTCCCATGGTTTTCCGGTCAGAAGGCCCCATCATAAGGGCAAGCGGGTGGTTTGCCACAGCGGAAAAGCGCCGCCCGCGGGCGGGGCGGCGCCGGTCAGGTCTGTGGGGGAAGCGGGTGATCAGAGCACCGACAGGGGCGCCAGGCGCTTTTCGAACTCGAGTTCGTCGCGAACGGGAATGCCGTAGTAGCCGACCTTGGGCACGTTCGGCTTGAGCAGCCGGATCTTGGTCATGCCGCCCAGGCGGACCTGCGAGATGGTGAACCCGCGCTTCTGGAAGAAGCGCTGTGCATCCAGATTGTCGTTCGTGGTGATGGTCCAGATCTTCGTGCAGCCGGCCTCCCGCGCGACCTCTTCCACCTTGTCCAGCAGCAGCGTGCCCACGCCCATGTACTGGCAAAGCGCGTCGATCGTCACCAGTTCGCATTCGCCGCCGTAGATGCAGTAGGTGGCCAGGCCCACCCGCTCGCGGCCTTCGGTGGCGATGAAGCCGGGCAGCTTGTGGGGATCGTGCACCTCGGTGCGTGAGACCACGAAATCGCCGCCGAACAGAAGCTCGGTGCGCTCCTGCACCCACAGGCGGTCGTCGTCGGTCAGTTCGGCTACACGCATGGACACGTCCCGCAGGAAACGCTCGAAGAAGGGCCGGATCACCGGTGAACTGGTTCTGGCTCCAGGGATCATACCGGGAAAAGTGTGCCCCGCCCCGGGCCGGCGCAAGGCACGGCGCACCGGAGCGGACTATTTCGGTCTGGCTTGGCGCCGCCGGCGACGCCATATTGGGCGCCGCCGGCAGAATCCCCTCCCGCCCGGAGGCTTCACCCGATGTTCGGCCACCGCTCGCCCCGCCTGACCCCCGACGAACGCGTCCGCCGCGCCCGCCAGGTATTCCGTGCGCGTCCCCGAAGTCCGCAGCGCCTGCGCCAGGGCGTGCAGTTCGGGACCTTCGCGGTCATCGTCTACATCGGCTGGCGATTCGTGCAATGGGTGAAGGGGCTGGAAGCCGGCGTGGTCGACGGCGCCCGCTCGCCCGGAGTCGAGGGCTTCCTGCCCATCGCCTCGCTGATCAGCCTGCGCCACTGGGTCGAAACCGGCGTCGTGAACCTGGTTCACCCGGCGGGCCTGGTGATCCTGTGTCTGATCCTGTTGACGGCCCTGCTCTTCAAGAAGGCGTTCTGTTCGTGGCTGTGCCCGGTCGGGACGGCTTCCGAATACCTGGCGCGCCTGTCGCACCGGTTGTTCAAACGTCGCGTGAAGCTGCCGGGCTGGCTGGACTGGCCTCTGCAGTCGCTGAAATACCTGCTGCTCCTGTTCTTCGTGAACGCGATCTTCTTCATGATGAGCCGCGAACAGATCGCCCAATTCCTGGAACTGCCCTACAACCGCGTCTCCGACATCAAGATGCTGTACTTCTTCACGGATCCGTCGGCCACGACGCTGTGGGTTCTGGGCGCGCTGACGGCGCTCTCGTTCGCCGTGCCCTGGTTCTGGTGCCGATACCTGTGCCCCTACGGTGCGCTGCTCGGCCTGGTCTCGCTGCTGTCGCCCCTGAAGGTGGTGCGCTCGCCCGCCGCCTGCACCAACTGCCGGCAATGCGCCGCCGTGTGCCCGTCGTTCCTGGCGGTCGACCTGAAGACGACGGTGAACTCGGTCGAATGCACCGGCTGCCTGGAATGCGTGGCTGCCTGCCCCGAGGGCGATGCCCTGCAGTTGCGGCCGGTCGTGGGCCGCCGGGCCTTCCGGCGGGTGCGGCCGGCGGTGTTCGCGGTGCTGGTGGTGGCCCTGCTCTACGGCGGCATCCAGGCCGCCCGTCTGGGCGGGGTCTGGCGCGGCAACACCGATCAGCGCGAGCTGGTCGAACGGGTGCGGCGCGGGCTGGACGGGCCCGAATACGACCACGTCGGGCGGCCGGCGTCCCAACCCACGCGTTGATTCCCCTAAATTCCCCACAATAATGGTCGATTACGGCGCGGTGCGGACAGGGTCCCCTCCCCAGGGGTCGTCCACCCTGGACCACGTCAGGCGGAATTTTTGGCATTTGCACCAGGCACCACCGGCCCGCAGGCCGGCGAGCACGCGCTGCGGATGGCCGCGCTCGACCGCGAAGCCGATCGCGAACTCGCCGTGCGCACACGGCGCGTAGCTTTCGTTTACGTGCCTGTCATCCTGCTTTTGACGGTCATCACCGAACTGAAGGACGTGGCACCCGCCGCCTCCGCGGCCGTTGGCGCACTCTATCTGGGGTCCGGCCTGCTGCGCCTGCGGATGTCGCGCTCATTCGACGCGAACTACGACGCCGGGCCCGGCCGCTGGCGCTCCCGCTTCGCGCTGATCACTCTGGCACCGGCCGCCGTGTGGGGGCTGCTCCTGCCGCTGATCGGGCTGCGACTGGGCTTCGGCTGGACGTTCCTGGTCTGTCTGCTGGCCACCGCCGGCGTGGCGGCCGGCTCCATCAGCAGCCTGTCCCCGCGTCTGCGCATCCTGCGGGCCTTCGTCTCGCTGGCGCTGCTGCCGGCGGCCGGGAGCCTGGCGGTCGCGGGCCACGGCCGGGAGATCGGCCTGGCGGCGCTGCTGGTGGTCTACTGGGCCCAGATGCTGATCCTGGCCCGCTATTTCCACGCCGAACTGTGGTCCAGCCTGCGCAAGGGCGCCGAACTGGAGCGCCGCGCCGCCGAACTGGCCGTGGCCAACCAGCTGGCGCGATCCGCCAACCGGGCCAAGAGTGAATTCCTGGCGAACATGAGCCATGAGATCCGGACGCCCATGAACGGGATCCTGGGGTTGACCGGCGTGGTGCTGGACTCCGACCTGACGGCCGACCAGCGCGAACTGCTGACCGACGTGCGCAACAGCGGCGAGACGCTGCTGCGCATCGTCAACGAGATCCTCGACTTCTCGAAGATCGAAGCCGGCCGTCTGGAACTGGAGACCGCCCCCTTCGCGGTGGCCGGGCTGGTCGACCGCGTGGTCAAGCCGCAGCAGGTCGCCGCCGAACGGCGGGGCAACCGCCTGATCGCGCGGGTCGCGGCCGACGTGCCGCCCTGGCTGACGGGCGACGAACACCGGCTGTGGCAGGTGCTGACCAATCTCGTGGGCAACGCGGTCAAGTTCACCGAGAACGGGCGCATCGAACTGGACGTGGCCCTGGAGGGCATGCGGGCCGGCGTGCCGATGCTGTCCCTGACGGTGCGCGACGACGGCATCGGCATTCCGGCCGGGGCCCAGCCGACGCTGTTCGAAGCGTTCCAGCAGGCCGATGGCTCGACCACCCGCAAATACGGCGGCACCGGGCTGGGTCTGGCCATCAGCGCCCGCCTGACCGGATTGATGGGCGGCCACATCACGCTCGCCAGCGAACCGGGTCAGGGCAGCACCTTCCGCGTGGTCGTTCCCCTGGCCATGGCGTCGGCGCCGGCAGACGCCGCAGCGCCCATGTCCGACAGCGCCGAGGCCGCGCCCGCCGCAGGGTTGCGCATCCTGCTGGCCGAGGACAACGTCGTCAACGCCAAGCTGGCGACGCGTCTGCTGACGAAGCTGGGCGCCGAGACGGTCTGGGTCGAAGACGGACGACGCGCGACGGAAGCCTGGCATGACGGTCGCTTCGACCTGGTGCTCATGGACGTCCAGATGCCCGAAGTCGACGGCTTCGAGGCGACCGCCGCCATCCGCGCTCAGGAAGCGCTGGCAGGCGGCGGCCGGGTGCCCATCATCGCCCTGACCGCCCACGCGCTGGACGGCTACCGCGAGAAGTGCCTGGCCGGAGGCATGGACGACTACCTCACCAAACCGCTGAAGGCCTCGGAACTGGCCGAAACCGTGGCCCGCTGGCAGCCTGTCCGCAGCTGAACACTCCATGACGCGGCTTTGGCCGATGCCCGCCCCTGTGTTATCGTTTCCCGCCGACACCCCGACCACGGACAAAACGACACTTCCCTGGAGGTCCCGTCTTGAAGGTCCGGTCCCTGATGGCGCGAATCGGCGTGCAGTGCGCCGTGTTTTGCCTGGCCGCCCTGGCGGCCGGCGGATCCGCATGGGCGGAGCCGCACCCGTTCACGGTCCACGACCTGCTGGCGATGGACCGCCTCAGCGATGCGCAGGTGTCACCCGACGGTTCCCAGGTCGCTTTCACGCTGCGCGTGACCGACGTGGCCGCCAACAAGGGCCGCACCGACCTGTGGCTGGCCGCGACCGACGGTTCGCGCGTGCGGCGCCTGACGTCGCACGAGGCCAGCGACTCGAACCCCCGCTGGGGAACCAACGGCTGGCTGTATTTCCTGTCCTCGCGCAGCGGTTCGCCGCAGATCTGGCGGCTGGACCCGAACGGCGGCGAAGCGATCGCCGTCACTTCGCTGCCCCTTCCCGTGGCCGCTTTCGAGGTCGTGCCGCAGAGCAAGTCGTTCCTGCTGGTGATGGAAGTCGTTCCGGGGCTCGGCATCGCCGGCACCGTCGAACGCAATGCCGCCGACGCGAAGAAGCAGACCACCGGCAAGACCTACGACGAGCTGATGTTCCGGCACTGGGATTCGTGGGAGGACGGCCGGCGCAACCATCTGTTCCTG
>JFJP01018649.1_pt1 | contig 21481 bp, 14 predicted proteins | sample 431651 | NCBI WGS metagenome assembly JFJP01 (sample SAMN02602958, study PRJNA72255) | Microbial mat metagenome, whole genome shotgun sequencing project. | biome: fresh water; feature: sink hole; material: water; isolation source: purple microbial (photo- and chemosynthetic) mats found in...
TGAACGGAAGGAATAGTTAGCTGCATGGAAGAAATCATTACGTTGCCGCAGGATGCGTCCGCCATCGAGACGCAGGAGTGGATTCAATCCTTGGATGAAGTCCTGGAACGGGCCGGGACGGAACGGATGTGCGAGTTGTTCCAGCAGCTCTCAGGGTTTGCCCAGTTGCGCGGGGTCCGCTTGCCCTTCACGGCCAATACCCCGTATATCAACACCATCCCACCGACCGCGCAGCCGCCCTATCCGGGCGACCTGGAGATGGAATACCGCATCGGCAGCATCATCCGCTGGAACGCGATGGCGATGGTGGTCAAGGCGAACCGCTCGGAAGAGGGCATTGGCGGTCATATCGCCAGTTATGCCTCCTCGGCCACGCTTTACGAGGTTGGCTTCAATCACTTCTTCCGGGGCAACGGTCCCGATCACAAGGGCGACCTGATCTACTTCCAAGGGCATGTCTCGCCCGGCATCTATGCACGGGCCTTTCTGGAGGGGCGCCTGCCAACGGCGCAGATCAACAATTTCCGGCACGAGTTGCACGACAGTCCGGGGCTGTCCTCGTACCCGCACCCCTGGCTGATGCCGACCTTCTGGAAGTTCCCCACCGTCTCCATGGGCCTCGGGCCGATCATGTCCATCTACCATGCCCGCTTCATCAAGTACCTGCAGGATCGCAAGCTGAAGGAGCCGACGGACCAGAAGATCTGGGCCTTCCTCGGGGATGGCGAATGCGACGAACCCGAGACGCTGGGTGCCATCGCCCTGGCGGCGCGCGAGAAGCTCGACAACCTGATCTTCGTGATCAACTGCAACCTGCAGCGGCTGGATGGCCCGGTGCGTGGCAATGGCAAGATGATCCAGGAGCTGGAGGCCAACTTCCGCGGGGTCGGCTGGAATGTCATCAAGGTCATCTGGGGCAGTGAATGGGATGCGCTGCTGGCACGCGACACATATGGCTTGCTGGCGCAGCGCATGAACGAGGTGGTAGACGGCCAGTACCAGAAATATATTGTCGAGGATGGTGCCTTCTTCCGCAAGGACTTTTTCGGTGTCGACCCGCGCCTACTGGCGATGGTACAGCACCTGTCCGACGAGCAGCTCAAGGGGATGCTGCGCGGCGGGCATGATCCGGCCAAGGTGTATGCCGCGTACAAGGCGGCGGTAGAGACCACGGGCGTGCCGACCGTGATCCTGGCCAAAACGGTCAAGGGCTACGGCATGGGCGACGGCGGCGAGGGGCTGAACATCACGCACCAGCAGAAAAAACTCAAGGAAAAGGAACTGCTGGCCTTCCGTTCTCGTTTCCACATTCCGATCTCGGATGAGCAGGTCAACCAGTTGCCGTTCTACGAACTCCCGGCGGACGGTCCGGAGAAGGCCTATCTGCTGGCCCGCCGCGCTGCGCTGGGCGGCTTCAACCCGCAGCGCCATGGCATGACAACACCGCTGCCGACACCGGGGCAGGTTCCTGGCCGGTACGGAGGGGCGAGAGATCTCCACGACCATGGCGTTTGTGCGGATGCTGACCAAACTGCTGAAGGATGAGACGGTGGGCCGCCTGGTGGTGCCGATCGTCCCCGACGAGGCGCGCACCTTCGGCATGGAGGCGTTGTTCCGGCAATGCGGGATCTATTCGCATCCCGGCCAGCTTTACGAACCGGTCGATGCTGACAACCTGCTCTACTACAAGGAAGCCACCGACGGCCAGATCCTGGAGGAGGGCATTACCGAGGCGGGGTCGCTGAGATCGCCGCGGGTACCGCCTATTCCAACCACGGTATCAACACGATCCCGTTCTTCATCTTCTACTCCATGTTCGGATTCCAGCGCGTGGCCGACCTGATCTGGGCGGCCGCCGACAGCCGCTGCAAGGGATTCCTGCTTGGCGCAACCTCGGGGCGCACCACGCTTGCTGGCGAAGGCCTGCAGCACCAGGACGGCAACAGCCACCTGATCGCGCTAACCGTGCCGAACCTGATGGCGTATGACCCGACCTATGCGTACGAGCTGGCCGTTATCCTCGAGGACGGCATGAAGCGGATGTATGCCGACGGGGAGGACATCTTCTACTACGTCACCGTGATGAACGAGAACTATGCGCATCCCGTCATGCCCGAAACCGCCCGCGAGGGAATTTTGAAGGGTATGTACCGGCTGATGTCCGTGGAATCGGCAACCACCGATGCCCCTCGCATCCGCCTGCTGGGCAGCGGCACGATCCTGAACGAAGTCATCAAGGCCGCGAACCTGCTGGCCTCGGACTACGGCATCGCCTCCGACATTTTCTCGGTGACCAGCTACAAGGAGCTTTACAAAGATGCGCAGGAGGTCGAGCGGTGGAACATGCTGCATCCTGAGCAGCCGGAGCGACAGCCGTATGTGACCACCTGCCTCGGTGACAGCAAGACCCCCGTCGTTGCGGCCAGTGATTATGTCAAGGCCTTGTGCGAGAGCGTCTCGCGTTGGATTCCGGGGCGCCTGGTATCGCTGGGAACCGACGGGTTCGGGCGCAGCGACGGACGGCCTGCACTGCGCAACTTTTTCGAGGTGGATGCCCGCCATGTGACACTGGCCGCCTTAACCGCGCTGGTTCGCGACGGGAAGGTCGCGGCTGAAACCGCCCTGAAGGCGCGTGTGGCGCTCAATATCAACCCCGATAAAGTCAACCCGATGTATCTGTAGGAGCATATAACATGGCAAACGAATTCAAACTCCCGGAACTGGGCGAGAACATCGAGTCGATCCAGGTGGTACGGGTCATGGTGGCGGTCGGAGGAACCGTGGCGGTCGATCAACCGGTACTGGAATTGGAGACGGACAAGGCGACGATCGAGGTTCCATCGACCGTCGCTGGCACGGTCACGGTGGTCCATGTGCAGCCGGGCGAGCGCATCAAGCGCGGTCAGCTTATCTTCAGTCTGGCCGCAGCGGCGGCAAAGGCGGCGGGTGCCAAGGCCGCACCAGCAGCCGCTGTGGCAGCGGCTGTGGCAGCGGCGGCTCCTGCTACAACGCCGGCTGTCGAGGGAATCGAATCACTCGATTCTGTCGAACCGGCCAAGGCTAAAGCGGCCGTCCCTGCGCTGGCAGCCCCTGCGCCGACGCCTTCCGCGCCGCTGCCAGTCGTCCGCAAGGTGCCTGCGGCACCTTCCGTGCGGCGGTTTGCTCGCGAGATCGGGATTGCCCTGGAGCAGGTGCCCGGCAGCGGACCGCATCGGCGGGTCTCCATCGATGATGTCAAGCGCTATGCCAAGCAGTTGAACGAGGCCCGTCCGGTGGCCGGTGCGGTGGCGGTTGGCGCCCCCGTGCCCCCGTTGCCAGACTTTTCAAAATGGGGAGCGATCGAACGCAGGAAAATGTCGGTTATCCGCACCAAGACGGCCGAACATATGACTCTGAGCTGGTCGCAGGTGCCGCATGTCACGATCTACGACAAGGCCGACATCACCGAACTCGAACCCTTGCGTAAGCGCTATGCCGACCTGGCGGAGAGGGAGGGCGGCAAGCTGACCCTAGCCGTGATGATATGCAAGATCGTGGCCCAGGCCTTGCGCAAGTTCCCGATCTTCAATGCCACCGCCGACATGGCTACGCGCGAGATAATCTTTAAACAATACGTCCATCTGGGCATAGCCGTCAACACTCCGCGCGGGTTGATGGTGCCGGTCGTGCGCGACGCCGACACCAAGAACATGGTGACCCTCGCTGCCGAGATCCAGTCGCTGGCGGCCAAATGCCGTGACGGCAAGATCAAGCTTGAGGAGATTGAAGGCAGCACATTCACCATCACCAACCTCGGGCGCATCTGCGGCACCTATTTCACGCCGATCGTCAACTATCCCGAAGTTGCCATCCTCGGACTGGGGCGTGCTTTCGAGGAGCCCGCCGTCGTCGATGGCAATATCGTTAAACGCATGGTGCTGCCCCTTTCGCTCTCCTTCGACCACCGCGTCATTGACGGCGCCGATGGCGCCGCGTTCATGGGCTGGATCAAGGAAGCGATCGAGCAGCCGCTGGTGCTGGCGCTGAACGGATGAAAGGCAGCGCCGTAGTGTTCAAAACTTGATCTTGGCAGGGTAAGCGTGTATCGTGATGGCGATTTTAGATTGGCGGATCGTATTGCTAGCGCCTTTTTGAAGGTGCTTGTTCGAATTGTATCTAAATAAGGGCGAATCATGAATATCTTATGTATTGGGGCGGGATATGTTGGTGGACCGACGATGGCAATGATTGCCCTGAAGTGTCCGGAAGTCAAGGTCACGGTGGTGGATATCAATGCCGCCCGCATCGCCGCCTGGCAATCGGATTCGCTTCCGATTTATGAGCCCGGTCTCCAGGAGGTTGTCCGCGCATGCCTGGGGCGTAACCTTTTCTTCAGCACGGATGTTGATGCGGCGATCGCTGCGGCGGACATGATCTTTGTCAGCGTGAACACGCCGACCAAGACCTTCGGTCAGGGCGCGGGCCGAGCTGCCGATCTACAGTATTGGGAGAAGACGGCCCGTCAGATTTTGGCGAATTCAAAGACCGACAAGATCGTGGTCGAGAAAAGTACGCTGCCCGTGCGGACGGCCGCCGCGATGCAGCGCATCCTGGATTCTGGCGGTGGCGATGTGAAGTTCGAGGTGTTGTCGAATCCGGAGTTCCTGGCCGAAGGCACGGCGATCAAGGATTTACAGAATCCCGACCGCGTACTGATCGGCGGGCACGATACCGATGCGGGACGCAGGGCTGTGGCCGCCCTGGTTGATGTGTATGCGCATTGGGTGCCCCGTGAGCGGATCCTGACCTCCAACGTATGGTCGAGCGAGCTTTCCAAACTGGCCGCCAATGCATTTTTGGCACAGCGGGTCAGTTCCATAAACGCCCTTTCGGCGCTGTGCGAGGCCACGGAGGCGGATGTCTGTGAAGTCAGCCGGGCGATTGGGATGGATTCGCGGATCGGGGCGAAGTTCCTTAACGCCAGCGTCGGATTCGGCGGATCCTGTTTCAAGAAGGATATCCTCAATCTGGTCTATTTGTGCGAAACCTATGGGCTGACGGAGGTCGCTGCCTACTGGCAGCAGGTGGTTTCGATGAACGACTACCAACAGGATCGGTTCGTGCGCAACATGCTTAGCCGAATGTTCAACACGGTATCCGGCAAGCGGATCGCCCTGTTCGGATTTGCCTTCAAGAAAGATACGGGCGACACGCGCGAAAGTCCGGCGATCCGCATTGCCCGGCAACTGGTTGAGGAACGGGCGCAGGTGGTGATCAGTGATCCGAAGGCCCTGGCCAATGCCAAGGTTGATTTGCGGGATCTGGGGGATCGCGTCCAGTATGAGTCCGATCCTTATGCGGCAGCCGAGGGTGCGCATGCCATTGCACTGATGACCGAATGGGATTGCTATGCGACCCTGGACTACCAGCGGATTTATGACCGGATGATGAAGCCAGCCTCTTTCTTTGACGGACGTAACCGGTTGGATCATGCGGCATTGTACCAGATCGGATTCAATGTGTACGGGATTGGGAAAACCGCGTTAAGCCATTTATGACCGGGTGTTATTAATGGCTTGCAGTGGTTGGTGAATTAGAACAGAATCGACGGTAGATAAACAAAAGCGAGGATGTCGTAATGAGACGTTGTAAATTCGGTGGGTATTTCTTGGCGATGGTTTTGGCGGGTGTGGTCTGTGGAGGGACTGCAGAAACGCAGGAAGACATCCAGCGGCTGGCCCGCGACGGGAAAACGGCGGAAGCGATCGCGATGTTCGAGTCCTTGCCGGATGTGCGCCAGGCCTCGGCAGATGTACTGCGTGCCGTGGCAGGCTGTTACTGGCGTGAGGGGCGATTTGATGATGCTCGTACGCTGTACCGGCTGATCATGGAGCAGCAACCGAATCTCAAGAATGTCACCGGTGAAGCGGATCGCAGCGCCCTGCTGGCGCGCGATCAAGCCGAGGCCACGGGGGCATCGGTTCCTGTCGTCGCGGAGGCATCTGCTCCCGTTGCTGTAAAGCCGACGGATCAAGCCGCTTCGGAACCCGCAGTTATCGATCCCGCCAGTGCTGTGACCGAGCCGGTGGCTGCCGTATCGGCGACCCCTGCCGAGCTTAAGGTCGAGAAGGAAATTGTATTGCCGCCCGCTGGCGAGGCCACGCAGGCGTTACAGGCGGAGCTGGATGCGCTCAAGCGTATTGCCGGTGATCTGGCGACCAGCCAGGATGCCTTGCGCCAGCAGGCGGAGGCGCGGATTGCGAAATTGGCGGAGGCGGCAACGGCGTGGTCCGGTCAAGTGGATGCCTTGCGCCAGCAGTTGGCTGACGAGAGCGGAAAGTCCGATGACATCAAGCGCATGTCGCAGGAGGCGCGCACGCAGATCGAGGCGCAGACCGCGCTGTTGGGAGAACGGATGTCGGCGTTGACAGAGGAGACGGCGTCGGCACGCATGGCGTATGACCAGTTGAAAGGCACATCCGACCGCAAGATCAATGATCTGTTGGATGCGATCACGGCCGAGAAGTTCCGCAATGAAGCGGCCGAAAGCGAGCTCAAGAAGCTGGCCACGACGTATGAGGAGCGGCTGGCTGCCTTGCAGGCTTCCTCCGACGAGCGGCAGCGGGTTGTCGATGAGATGCGTACGGCAATTGAAGCCGAAAAGCAACAGCTTGAGGAAGGACGCGGGCGTGAGGCGACGCTTCAGGCCGCGCTGAATGAAGTAAAGACGGCACAGGAGCAGTCGCTTGCCGAGGTAAAGCGTTTGGAGAAGTCGTTGGTGGACTTGCGAGGACAGCATGACTCCGTGACCGGGCAGCTAAAGGCCCGCGATGCGGAAGTCGAGCAGTTGCTGGTGCAGCTGAAGAACTCGTCGCTAGCCGTGGCATTGCAGGAAATCGAGCTTCTGGAAAAGGAACTTGCGACGTTGACGGAAGCCTCCACCTCACGTCAGGCGGACTTGCAGTCGCAGATCGAGGCGCTCGAGACCAAGCTTTCCGGGGGGACGGCGGCGGTGGAGGCGGCGGTGCGTGAGCGCGATGCGGTGCTTGGGCAGCGTGCGGACATGGAGTCGCGGATGGCCGAACAGGCCAAGGAACTTGCGGATGCCAAGGAGCTGATCGCAGCGGCCATGGCGGCACTTGCCCGGCAATATGAAGCGATTCGCGAGCAGGTTCGCGAGGGGGGGGTGACGATGCGGCTGGAAGGATCGTCGGATCCACAGGCGGCAGACGGCGTTGTCCTTGAGCGACCGACCGAGCTGGTGCCCTTGATCGGGCAGTTGGAAGCGGCCACGGTCAAGGCGGGCGAGGACGTCCGGCAGCTACGTGACTTGCTGGAGTCGCAGCGCCTGGCCTTTGACGCCGCCGCCCAGGAGAAAGATCGCGAGATGGAAGGGCTCAGGCAGCAGACCGCCACGCTTTCCAAGCAACTTTCAGATCAGGCCGCTGCGGTGGAGACGGCCAAATCCACGAGTGCAACGGCATCGGCTGCGGAAAAGGCGGCCTTATTAGCGACGCATGCCGAGGAGAAGACGGCGTTGGTCGCGGAGCATGGCAAGAAGAATGCGGCGTTGGAAGCAGCGCATGGCAAAGCGATGGCGGCCAAGGATGACGCCCATTCGGAAGCGCTGCGTGTCGCCAAGGCGACCTATGCCGAGCGTGAAACGGCATTGAAAAGCGAAATCGAAACCCTCGTCAACGCAGCGAAGGATCGTGAGCGCATGGTTCAGTCCCTGGAAGAGGAACTGGATGCCGAACGCGCCAGCACCGTGCGTGTGCTCGAGCTGGCCCGAGAGACGGAAGCAGCGCTGAGTGCCCGAATCCGTGCCTTGGAGGCTGCGTTTGCGCTGCCCGATACCGAAAGTCCCGATGAAGCGGTTGGTGCGTCCGAGCCTGAGGAACTCATCGATGCGAAATACCGCGAAATCATTGACTTGCTGCCGCGTCAGCACAAGAAGGCCGTTGCCCTGTTTGAGGCCCTGCCAGCCGATGCGGTGCTGCCCGCCGCCCTATTGAGGGCCATGGGTAATGATTACCGGGAGCAGAAACGATATGAAAAGGCATTGCGGTTGTTTGAGCAGATGGTAAAGCAGAACCCCCAGGATCTTTATGCCGAACGGAAACTGGTGATGACCCTGTTTGATATGGGGCGCTATGATCAGGCGCTTGAACGGCTGGCGGGGCCAGCGGTGGTCTTGCCGGACAATAAATAGCGGCACGCAGAAAGAACATCATGTATCTAGACTATTGGAGATTGCGCGAGGAACCGTTCACGAATGCGCTTGATCCTCGGTTTTTGTTGACGACGCCCCAGCATAGCGAGGGGATTGCTCGCCTGCTTTATGCCGCTCGCCAGAAGAAGGAGGGCGCGGTCCTGACAGGGGGTTACGGAACCGGCAAGTCGCTCGTACGTACGCTCTTTATCTCGAAGCTCCAGCATGTCGGCAATTTCTCCGTGGCCTTGGTGGAAAACCCGCTAGCGGATCCGGAAACCATCCTGAAGGATATCTACGAGCAAATGGCGGGGAGGCAGGTGGCGGCAAGCCAAAGTGGCAGCGGGGTGTTCCGCGCCCTGTCGGCCCTGTTTTCCGAAAAACAGGCGCACGGATTCCATAATCTGATCGTGGTCGAGGAAGCGCAGCTTTTAAGCAGTCCGGAACGGCTGGAACAGTTGCGTCTGCTGATGAACCTGACCGATGCGTCCGGGCGCTGCATGGTGACCATGGTCTTTGTGGGGCAGTTGGATGTGATGGACATCTTTGCCCGGTCGCCGGGATTGATGCAGCGGCTCTCCACGCGTTGGAATCTTGATCCCCTCACGGCAGCGCAGGCCAGGGATTATATCAGTCACCGTCTGATTGTGGCTGGTGGTAACGGCTGGATCTTTGACGAGGGGGCGGTCAACGTCTTGCACGCCTACAGCGAGGGCACGGCCCGGATTATCAATAATGCTTGCGACATGGCGCTTTATCTGGGGATGAGCGAGAATGCCGTCAGGGTGGATGCCGAGATTGCCACTCGCGTGGTTGCCGACTTGCAGGGAGGGACGGCGGTTCCACAGGAGGCTGCCGGATGAAACCGCTGTTCGTCATGGCCTTGACGGTCCTGCTTCTGCTCGGTGGCTCAGGAGACCGGCTGTATGCGCAGGAATCCGCCGACGGCGCCAGTGGTTACGAACGGGCGATCAGCTTGCTTCAGGAAGGGATCCTGTTCGAGGCGGTCCATGAGCTCGAACGGTTTGTCGTCACCAATCCCGATCATGAGGACGCCCGGATGTTGCTGGCGCGTTCGCTTTACCGGCTGAAACGGGATTTGCGGGCGGCGGAAGAAGTCTCCCAGGTGATCCGGATCAACGCCGACAACATGGAGGCTCGGCGCTTGCTAATGCGCATCCGGCTGGAGATCGGTCAGCGCCTTGACCGTTCTAGTTATACGGACGTGCTGCAGTATGCCCGGTTGTGCGCGATCCCTGGAAGTTATGAGCGTGCGGCGGAGTACTATCGCTTGGCGCTGACCCTGAAACCTGAGCCGATGCTGCCGCTCGAATTTGCCAGGATGCTCTCCTGGGCAGGGCATTACGAGGAGTCCGCCTATCAGTACGAGCTTTTTCTGAAGGCGAATCCAGAGCATTCTGATGCGTTGCACGAGGCAGGGCGGATCTACAACAGCCTAGGCCATTTCAAGCTGGCGGCGGAGGCCTTCGAACGTTGTCTGGTGCAGTCGCCGGGGCATGTGGAGGCCCGTCTGGATCTGGCGCGGGCGTGGCTCTGGGGTGGACAGGAGGAGCAGGCGGCTCGGCTACTGGAGGACTTGGCCAAGAGCAACGCCAGCGGGGATGTGCCGCTGATGTTGCTCGCCTCGCTGGCGCGTATGCAGTCGCTCGTGCTTGATGAGCATGCCTGGCTGGAACGGGTGCTGGTGCTGAATCCTGCGAATGTCGAGGCGCAGTCCAGGATCAAGGAGCTGGCATCCGGCTCGTTGCTGGAGATTGAACGGCTGCGGCAGGGATTGGTCCGACAACCCGAGGATACTGTTGCGCGGCGACGGTTGGCGGATCTTTACATCGAGGCAGGGCGATTCGCCGATGCCGTGTCGCAACTTAAGCAGATCCAGCAATCCGATCCCGGAGATGCTGAGATCCTCAATCGACTACAGGTGGTGCGGGCGGAGGAGAAACGTCTCGTGCAGGCCCGGATCAATGCCCATCGTCAGCGCGACGAGATTGATCGTCAGCAGCAGATGAGTATCCTCAGGGAATGGCTCGAACGTAATGGAACGGATATGAAAAGCCGTATGCGCCTGGCCGATCTTTATGCCGAGGGGGGGGATCATGCGGCGGCATTGGCGCAATTGGAGTGGTTGCTGGAGGTGGCACCGGAGAACGGGCAGCTTGCGCAGTCGGTCGCCCGCCTGCGTGCATTGCTGGAGGTGCAAAAGGTAACGGTACAAAACGGAACGGATCAGTAGGATCGTAGGCAATGGCTCGTAAACTCATACTCTTCGGCCTCATTTTCACCTTGCTGGCCTTTGTGTTCGTGACTTATGTGGCTGTGCTGAGGACAGACTACAAGGTGACCTCCACCTTCGTCAACATATCCATGGTGGTGCTGTTCTCGTTCCTCGTATTGCTGATTATCCGTTTCTTCGTGCTCATCTATCTCTCCTATCTGCATCATCTGGATCGTAGCCGGACGCCCGACTATTTGTCGGAGTATCTCGCACATCCCGAGGAGATGCACCTGCCGTCGGTTTCGATCATTGTCCCCGCTTATAACGAGGGGGTCGTCATCGAAAGCTCTATCCGCTCGCTGCTCAATTTGCAATATTCCGATCTGGAGGTCGTCGTGATTGACGATGGGTCCAAGGATGACACCTTCGTGCGGGCGAAACGTTATGAAGGGCGGCATGGGCGTACGGTGGTGAAAGTGTTCCGCCAGCAGAATGGCGGGAAGGGGGCCGCACTGAATTTCGGGATCGGCCTCTCGACGGGCGAATTCGTGCTGACCGTGGATGCCGATTCGCGGCTGGAGCCTGCGTCCCTGCTCTATGCCGTGCAACACTTCAAGGACCCGCGCGTGGGGGCGGTCGCGGGCAATGTCAAGGTGGGCAACCGGCACACGCTGATCACCAAGATGCAGGCGCTCGAATACATCGAGGGGCTTAATATGGTTCGCCGCAGCCAGGGGTACTTCAGTGCGGTCAATATCATCCCCGGTCCCATGGGGCTTTTCCGGCGCACCGTGCTCGACGAGGTGGGTTACTACGAGCTGGATACGTTTGCCGAGGACTGCGATATCACGATCAAGATCCTGATCAAGGGATGGAAGATCGAGTACGAGCCGTTTGCGATTACCTGGACAGAAGCGCCGGAAACCGTGCGCGATTTCTTCCGCCAGCGCTACCGCTGGACGCGGGGCATCCTGCAGTCCCTGCGCAAGCATTTCCCCAGCTTGTTTAAAGGCGTAGGTTTTGTGAACACGTTCATGCTCTGGTACATGGCCTTCGAGTCGCTGGTATGGCCGCTGATGAACATTTTTGCCCAGGTGTACTTCCTCTACGTGGTGATTTTCTTCGACTTGGCCAAGTTTGTCATTTTCTGGTGGGGACAGCTTACGGTGCTCGATATCGTGGTGGCCATGTTCTGTCTAAGCATGGAGCGTGAGAGCATGAAGCTCGTACCCTATTCCATCGTTTATCGCATTTACTTTGTGGTGCTGACCGATGTGTGTAAAGTGATTGCCTCCGTGGAAGAGCTCCTCAAGATCCAGATGACCTGGGGCAAGCTCGATCGCACGGGGGTGATGGGCGAGACGCCAGCGAAGAAATGATGGGGAGGTGACCGATGGGAAATCTGATTGGTGTGCTGTCAACAGTTATTCTGGTGAGTACGGTGTGTACGCTCATCTTTGCCGTGGGGGCCTATGTGATTTCGCGCAAGGGGCGCAAGGGGGTCGGGGTCCAGGTCGAGGCGGTCCCCGCGCCAGGGGAGGATGTGGCGGATCGTCTTCCCGATCCAACGGTGAGTGTGCCAGCCGCCTCGCTTTTCAAGCGGGCACCGTCCGGCGGTAGCGGGGCTACCGCCACCACGGTTGCTGAATCCCAAACGGATGAAGACTATCAATGGAAATAAAACAGGAAAAAAAGACCGGTCGCAGGATGCATGTGCTGTGGCTGATCCTGATCGTCAATCTCGTCCTGATCATCGGGTTGTGGCAATACCACCGCCTGATTGTCGAGGTATCGGAGGGTGCCGCCGCCGATTTGTACCGCCAGGCGTTGTCGCCTTTTCGCGGGAAGGAGGATGTCAACGAGCAACGCCAGTTAACGGTTGCGCTGCTTCACTCCGAGGCCACGGCGGTCTCCTTTGGTGACGGCCGGGCGGGGTATGAAAGCCTGATCACACTCTGGCGGCAGTTGATGGATGCCGAGAAGTTCTCCTACAAGGTGGTTCAGAGCGTTCCTGTCGGTAAGGAGGCCGAACCATTCAATCTGCTGCTGCTGCCTGCTACCCGGTGCATGGGACATGAGGATCGGCAGGCGGTCAAGGCATTCCTGCGTGCGGGCAAGGGCGTGTTTATGACGTGGGCCGCTGGCACGCAGAATGAGTTCGGCCAGTGGGAGCGCTACTCGCTCTTGAATGAAGTCGGGGGGATTGAGATTGCTGGCTCTCCGCCGGCGACCGATGAGCATATCAGCAAGGTGATGGTGTCGGGCGGATATCCCTTGACGGCCAGCCTGAATCCGGGGTTCCGGCTTAACATCACGGCCTTCGACCAGCCGTTGTCCGCCAACGTCCGTGAAGACCGTGTACTGGTCGACGGGGTCTGGACCGACCCCGACCAGCCGACCTTCGAGTTGCACAGCGTCCGGGACCGGGCGGCCGTGGTACACGGTAATTACGGACCGGGGCGGTTCGTATGGATGGGGTTCACCATCAGTTCCGGCCAGAACCGCGTGGAGCAGCAGAACGCGTTTCACACGCTGTTGCGGAGCTCCATGTTATGGGCGGGGCACCAGGTGCTGGCGTTCAAGCCCGTGTGGCCGGAAGGCCATGCCGGCGTGCTTTCCGTATCCCAGGATGTCCACGGCACGGAGGATGTTAATCCCGCGATTATCGAGATTGTACGCAAGCATCGCGTATCGATGACCTCCTTTGTCCGTCCCGATCTCATCCGTCGCCATCCCGAGCTGGTGATGCAGCTCTTGTCGGTAGGGGAAATCGGTATCCTTGGGGAGCCGGATGAGGATTACAAGGGGCGCACCATGGATGAGCAGCAGCATGAATTCGCGCGTGCCGCCGATCTGTTGCAGGATCTGACGGGTGCTGCCCCGTTGGGTTTCCGAATGGCTGGTGGACAACCCTTCATCGACCGCACCCAGGATGCGTTGGTGCGAGCCGGGTTCCAGTACATTGCCAACCGGGAGCTGGACCGTATGGTGCCCAAAGCCGTGCGCAGTTATCGCCGTGTCCCGCTGGTAATGCGTCCACGCACCCTCTGGCAGGTGCCGGAGATGCCCTACATGCGATCCGGCCATCCGGTCATGGATGTTGAGAACACGATGCCTGTCCATCTGGCGCAGATCCTCGCGCTGGGCGGCATGTATGGCCTGTCGTTCCGAGCCTCCGAGCAGGATGCGGATTTTCCCCGCAAGTTGGATGCGCTGTTCGAGACGGCGAAAAGGGAGCGGGTGCCGGTGTTGACGCTCAAGGATGTACTGGTGCTGTGGGAAGGATGGGATAACGTCAAGATCGCCACCCGCTACGTGTCCTCGCGGCGAGCCTCCCTGAAAATCAGTAATACCTGGTTTGATAATGTCGATAATGTGATTGTCAATGTGGAGATGCCGTCCGTGCAGCGCCGACTGGATCTCGAGTCGATGACGCTTGGTACGGAGTTGCCCAGCAGCATGAGCAGCAGCGGGGTGCGCTGGCGGCTGTCTATCAACCGGCTAGGTGGTGGCAAAAACGTGGTTTATTATATCAATCAGGAACCCACACGGAAGGGGCCCGAGTCGGACGAGGCCAAGATGATGCGTCCGTCCGCTCCGCCTGCGGCTGATCCCTGGTGAGATGAGGTTTTCATATGTTGTTTCCAACGACGGTATTCGCGATATTCTTTCTGGTGGTCTTCACCGGTGGCTGGCTGCTGATCCGCCAGCGCCAGTGGTGGTCGCTATTCATGCTGCTGGCCAGTTATATTTTTTACGGGTGGTGGGACTGGCGGTTCCTGGGGCTCATCGTGTTCTGTACGGTTTTCAATCATGCCGCCGCGCTGCTGCTGGTGAGGCATCCGGTGCCGGCAGTGCACCGGGTGATCCTGTGGGTGACGGTGGCGATCAACCTGGGGCTGCTCGGTTTCTTCAAGTACTACCGGTTCTTTGTCATGTCGGCCTATTCCGCCTGCGGCCAGTTGGGGATCGACTGTTCCCTGCCATTTCTTGAGATTGTGTTACCGGTCGGAATCTCGTTCTTCACGTTCCAGGCCATGAGTTATGTGATCGATGTCTACCGCAAGGATATTCCGCCAGCCGACAACGTGATCGATTTTGCAACGTATCTGGCGTTCTTCCCCCAGTTGGTGGCCGGTCCCATTGTGCGGGCCAGCGATTTCCTGCCGCAGATCCGCCGTCCGGTGGATATGGGACGTGTGGATACAGGCGCGGCCGCCGTGTTGATCCTGGGCGGTTTTTTCAAGAAGGTAGTGTTGGCGAATATGCTGGCAAAGACGCTGGTCGATCCAGTGTTTGCCTATCCCGAGGACTACGGGGCGCTCGATGTGCTGCTGGGCGTCTATGGCTATGCGGCGCAAATCTACTGTGACTTCTCGGCGTATTCCGATATCGCGATCGGTGCGGCCCTGCTGCTCGGGATCCGTTTCCCGGCCAATTTCAATGCGCCGTATGTGGCCGGTAGTTTCCGCGATTTCTGGCGTCGTTGGCATATCTCGCTATCGAGCTGGCTACGGGATTACCTTTACATTCCGCTGGGCGGATCGCGAGCCGGGAATTGGGTCACCCATCGCAATCTGATGCTCACCTTCCTGCTGGGTGGGTTATGGCATGGCGCGAACTGGCGGTTTGTGGTGTGGGGTGCCTTGCACGGGAGCTACCTGGTGGCGGAACGGCAGTTGGGACGTTGGTTGCCTGCCTACACCGGTTCGAATCGGCTCCTGCGGGCGCTCCTCCGGATGGGATCGATCCTGGTGGTGTTTCACGGGGTGTGTCTATCCTGGATATTCTTCCGGGCCGAGACCTTTGCCGATGCATGGCAACTGATTGTCAATCTGGCGGATTGGCGCCCTTCTGAACTGGCGTCTGTGTCGGCGGTCGTACTGCTGCTGGGCGGGCTAGCGGCGCAGGTCCTCGATGGCGACCGCATGGTCCCTGCCGCCCGCTGGTTCAATCGTCAGCATGTCGTCGTGCAAGGGCTGTTGGCCGCCCTGATCCTGACCGTAATCCTGGGGCTCGGGCCGCAGGGGGTTGCTCCATTCATTTATTTTCAATTCTAGGGGGCATCAACATGGCAACAAAACGCGCGAAGCGATCGACTCCAGCAAGGCGGACAGGATCCACGAAACCAGCGGACCTCGCCGATCAAGCCGTAATCACCGGCACCCGGCCTGGACGGGTGTGTCCTGCCCTGCTCGTCTTTTATGGGGCGGCCCTGTTGCTCAATGCCGAGGGACTGCTGCGCACGGCGGGACGGCTGCCCTATGGCCCCATGCGCGACCGCTGCGTGGCAATGGCGATGCCGGTGGCCCATTTCAGTCAACAGATCGGGATATCCCGGCTACGATCGGCGATAGAATCTTTAGTGAACAAGAGTAAATAAATAAGAAAAGGGAGCGGTTATGAAGTTAATGAAACGAGGATGGCTAGCGGTGGGATTACTGGGGCTGTGCCTAGTGAATACGGTCTCGGCGGCTGACGTGGCAGCGATCGGGGACTCGATGATGAATGCGGTTGGTCGGTCGATCCGTAAGCAGTACGGCAACCAGAAGGCCACCGTCGAGGTGTTCTCCTCGATTGGCACCGGGCTGGCACGGCTGGATATGCTGGATTGGCATGACAAGGCCGCCGCCCTGATGACGGAACATAAGCCCGGCCTGGTGTTTGTCATGATGGGGGCCAACGATAATCAATCCATGCAGGGCACCGGTGGCGGTGTCCTTGCGTTTGGCACACCGGCATGGAGCCTGGAATACGGTCGTCGGGCGGGGAAGCTTATGGATGTCCTGCTGGAGGGTGGTGCCACCCGTGTCGTTTGGGTCGGATTGCCTGCCATGCGTGAAGCCAAGCTGGACAGTGATGTGCGCGTCATGGATCAGATCATCAAGCAGCAGGCGGACGCCCGCCCCGGCGTTACCTATTTTCCGACAACGGGACTGTTATCGGTGCCCGGGGAATACAAGGCCTACATTATCCAACCCAACGGTATGCCGCTGGATATCCGCGCGGAGGATGGTATACATCTGAACCGTAACGGGGCCGAGTATCTGGCCGAGATCCTGCTCAAAGCCTATCCGTTGCCAGTCAAGTAAGGGCGAGTGCGAACGATGACAAAATCAACGTGGGTCTGTTTCATGTCGGTTGTCTGGCTGACGGCAGGTGGGCTTGGACTCTTCGGTGCCGAATCTCCGGCTGAGAAACCAGCGGAGCCCCTGTCGGCGCCGCCGTCAGAGATCCCAGCCGAGAAGCCCGCAGCGGAGCCAGTGGCTGGGGGGGCCAGCCGCGAGGAGCAATACGCCACGCGCGGGATATACAAGACGGTCGCGCCGATGCTGATTCCCGGAGAACGGCGCCCGGTGCGTCCGGCAGGGGATGATGCCGGGGCGGCGGGATTGCCGTCATCGAATAAGACGCTGCAGATGATGTATGAGGGCATGGATCTGGTGCTGGACGAGGAATTCGCGCAAGCGATCCCGCTGCTTGAGCAAGTGCTGGCTGCCGAACCCACCCTTATCCCGGTCTGGTCGACCCTCGGATGGACCTACTGGCGGGCAGGGCGGCAGGACGATGCCGTGACGCTCTGGAAGCGCTTTCTGGCGCTTGATCCGCTCCATCCTGATGCCAACCTGCTGATGGCCAATGCCTATGTCGGAACGGGGCGTCTGCGAGAGGCCGAGGCGCTCCTGAAACGCAGTCTTGAGCTCAATCCCAACCAGATCGAGCCGCAATTGATCCTCAGTACGGTGTACCGCTGGACGGCACGTTACCAAGCCTCTGTGCTTCTGCTGCGCGAGCTGGTGTCCAAATACCCGGACCGGTTGGATATCAAGAATGAGTTGGGTATCTCGCTGTTTGAGAACGGGGACTACGACGAAGCCCTGCCCCTGCTGGAGCAGGGTGTCCGTGCGTTGCCGGATAATCGCGAACTGGCACGCGTGCATGCGCTATGCCTGTTGCGCACGGGGAATCTGGGTGAGGCCCAGCTTCGGGCTCGGCGCTTGCTGCGCGACGATGATTCGGATCTGGAGCTGCTGTTGCTCTTGGCCGAAGCCCCTCGCTACAACAATGATCCGGCGGCCGCCCTGCCGTATCTGCGGAAGATCGCAGAGACCGCCAAGGATAAACGTGTGCTGACCGAGGCACATTTGAAAATGATCGAGATTTATTCTCGGCTATGGAGCCGAGATCCGGTCAAATATCCGTTGGAGGAGCCGCTGAAGTCTGCCCGCAAGCTGCTCGAGATCGATCCAGACAATCCCTATTGGCAGCAATCCTACGGTGAACTGTTGCTAATGGATCAGAAGTATGCGCTTTCAGTACGGCAGTTCAATCGTCTGCTTGAAAATTCGACAACCAATGTGCTGGCTGCCCGCGCTGGGTTGTTTGAAATCGGCCAAGCTGTGAATGATTACCCTATGGGACGCAAGCATCTCGCCTTTATCGAGGGGATCAATCCGCAGAATCCTTATATCCATCAGATGCGGGCACGCCTGGAACTATCGCGAGGCAACCTTCCGGAGGCGTATTCCGCGATTGACCGGCTGGAAGCGGCGGGGCGAAGGGGTGCCATTGCGGTACTACAGTATAGCACGCTCAGCGACAGCGATTGGTCGAATGCCATGTCCATCCGCCGATTCCGGTTGCACATGCTCACCCTCAAACAAGCAGGCTACCGATTTCTGACCCCGTCGCAGATGGCGTCCTATTTTGCGGAACAGCCACCGCCACCCAAGGACATCGAGGACTATGTCCCTTCCCGCGCCGTGGTGGTGACGTTCGATCAGGTGGATATAAAAACGATGCGCTTAGCAACGTCGGTGGCGGAAGACCTTGACCTGGTGTTCGCCCTGCATGTGCCCGTCGGCCCCGTGGCGGTCGGGCATGCGGGGATCGCCGGGGTGGAAACGCTGCGGCAGTATGCGCAGACTGGGCGCTGGGTCTTCGGCAGTATGCTGTATGATGCAGTAACCCTGGTGCCCGCCCGCCCGGATGGCCGGTTGGGAAGCCCCCTGGCCAATCGCATCTGGCATGCCGATGACGAGACCTACGAATCCGAACTGGCGTTTTCCAAACGACTGCGTAATGAATACAGGGAAAGCCGTCTCAAGCTGCGCGAGTTTCTTGGCGAGGGACATCGGGTCAATTTCATGGCCTACCCGTATGGCGAATATGGGCAGGGGCTGTTGAGTAATGTCGACACAGCAATCTTGCAGAACCAGACGGAGGCTGCCATCAACTACGAGATCGGCTTTACGCAGTCCGTCTTCGGGCATGCCGTTAACGGCGATAATCCATTGATGTATGCGCGTTATACCCCTCAGCTCTTCGATAGTGGCGAAGATGTGCTGGAGCATCTGGCCATGCACCACCCCGTGTTCCTGGCTCGCCGTATGCGCGCGGAATGCGCCGCCCTTGACGGACGGCTCTACCGTGCATTGGATAATCTGGAGACACTTCGTCGCGATGGCTATCCGGACCGGGCGTATGACCAGATCGAGAAGTTCGTCTATGATCACCTGGCACTCAAGTTTGGCGTGGCGCGGGCCACTAAGAAATCCGACAAGGGCATGTTCAATGTGGAGCTTGAGCGTCCCTATGCCGGGGGGCATTTCGAATGGTTCAGGGATTCGCTGGACCGCCGCAATTGGCGGACCGCCTGGTATCTCGGTATCTACCTGACCCCCGTGATCAATGCCGAAGGTCGCGCCGGGTATGGCGAATACCAGCAGGATTTCACGGTGAATCTTGCCAAGCCCGAGGAGACGCCGGTACTGGAGCCGCGTAGCCTCAAGGTTACCGAGACGTTCGTGGGGGCGAATGCGGGGTTTCGTTATGAACCGCGCAAGCCAAAGGGCTCTCCCGTGCTTCTGAATGCAGGACTGGCCCGTCATGAATATCGAGGCGATGCCTACTATGATGACTGGGCCTACATGCTGGAGTCCGCTTTCCGCCCGTCGATCTATTTCGACATGGTGCTGCGGCTCGACCACGAGGCCATGCCATCGGCGCGGTCGCTGGTCGAAGGGACCAGCTATGATGTCTTTTCCTACGGCGGCGTGTTGCGCGTCCGCGACTGGTGGGACTTCTGGAGCCGGGCGAACTATTACAGCATCAACGATGGCAACGACCGGTTGCATTTTGATCTCTCGTCCTTGTGGGAACTGGTCGAGTCGGCGGGGCTCCATGCGGGCCTCGAGTTTGGGTATGTGGATGCCACGCATGACAAGCCGGATTACTGGACCCCCTACAAGCTGAACCAATGGATGCTGGTGGGCAAGCTGCGTGATAATGTCAACCGCTTCTATTACGATATCACCTTGAAGTTTGGTTATGCACGCGAGAAGATCCGCCCCGAGGATCAAGATGCCTATGACCGGCTGGTTGAGAATGCGCGCCGCTGGAGTTTTGATCCGGGAGATGGTCCCGAATCGGTGTGGGTACCCGTCTTCAGCGCCAATGCGGCACTGCGCTGGAGTCTCGGGCGGCACTGGCATGCACATTGGGAAGGACTCTACAACGAATCGGTCAATTACAACGAGTTCAAGACGATCGCTGGCCTGAGCCTGATGTTCTAGGGAGGCGTCAATCCCAATCTGGACGCGTCGGCCACGGCAAGACGTAAGAAATGGTGCAAAGATCCCCTGCCTCGGCCCGGCGTAGCTGCGGGCACCTCGCTTGCGCTTGAGGCAGAAGAAGTGCATCGTCAAACATTAGCGAGAACGACCTAACAAGAGCGTATCGTTCCTCAATTTCCTTGGTTCGTTGGGCGACCGTTGTTATTCCAGCCACAAGCTCAGTTTCCGAGGGCAGAAACGACTGCAAGAGGCTGCGAGCATCACGGCGGTTCTGTGTTAGGTAGTCAGACAGGTGTTGTCGATCCTTCGCCGCCGCCACAGGCTCAGACGGTGTTGCCAAGGCGCTTCCCTCCGGCCGTGGCACCGACGCCGGAGCAGTCGAAGAGACGTTCTCGATCACGCGAGCAATCGGAACCGCTTTGCGTGTGAAGTCCACAGGTTGGGCGACAGGATCACTGGGCACATCTAGCGATCGATCGTTCGACGGCGAATCCCAATGGCGAGGCGCGGAAGACCGATATGCGCTCAATCGCGCAGGAAGACGGGGAGGTGCTGTCGGCGTCCGCCGGTCGCGTAGTCTTGGCGCAGGGCGGCACGCACCTCGGACGCAGGCTGCCCGCAGGTCCGGGTCAGGTGGTCATGCAGGGATCGGGCTAGCTCTACCAGTCCGATCCCGTACTTGCCGTGCGTTTGCTCGCCCGTACTTGCCGTGCGTTTGCTCGAGTTGCCGACTGAACCCGTCAAACCGAGCCCAGGGGGATGGGGCGTCTTGCATCAGCAGCTTGACGCTGGCAGGGAAATGCCCACGGTTGACGACGCGATCCCAGTGCGCGGCAAATCGGCGCACGGTATGGAGTTCAGACTCGCAGAACGTGGAGGTTTCCTGCACATCATAAGGCGGTTCAGAACGAAAGCGCAGGCGATACGCAGCCTCATGGTGCACCAGGGCTGTTCCATGCAGTTTCTTGAGAATGCCCAACTGAATCTCTTTGGGACCCAGCGCGTGGAGCCGGTCGAACCCCGCCTTGAACTGTACCAGGGTTTCGCCGGGTAAGCCGGCAATCAGATCCGCATGCACATCGGCAAGCGCCTCCTGCACCAGCCAGCGGATCCCCTCGGCGGCAGCATCCAGATTGCAACGACGGTGGATGGTTTCCAGGACAACGGCATCAAACGACTGGATGCCGGCTTCCAGATGCAACACCCCCGGCGGGAAGCGGATTAGCAGGTCGCGTAAAGCGGGGGAAAGCCCATCCGGTGTCATCTCAAAATGCAACCGCATATCCGGCTGCAGCCGCTCCAGGAAAAACGCCAGCAAGCGCAACGCCCGTGCCCCGCCGAGGTTGAAACTCCGGTCGACAAACCGGAACTGGCGGCAGCCTCGGTCAAGCAAGCGCTGTAGGGATTCATGCACGGCGGCTTCCCGAAAATGCCGCACCCCGGACTCGACCGAGGAAAGGCAGAAATCGCACGCCAGGG
>JFJP01058859.1_pt1 | contig 21481 bp, 18 predicted proteins | sample 431651 | NCBI WGS metagenome assembly JFJP01 (sample SAMN02602958, study PRJNA72255) | Microbial mat metagenome, whole genome shotgun sequencing project. | biome: fresh water; feature: sink hole; material: water; isolation source: purple microbial (photo- and chemosynthetic) mats found in...
AGGCATCTGGGTTTCCTATCAACCAATCATGCGGTGGCAAAGGGTCGTGCTCTACCTGTCAGATACGACTCGAATCCGGCACATACCGCATTGGAAAAATGAGTGTGACCGTGCTACCGGGGAAACACCGCCGCGCACTCGCTTGCCTGACCACGCCAGAAAGCGGCGACTGCCACATCACCGTCCCAGAAACATCGCTCATAGAAAAACACGGTAAAATCGCAGACAATTTTTCTAGTGCCGTGTGGGCAGCTCTTCCGCCCAGCGAAAAGCGCAAGGGCTTGGCTGTTGCCGTTGATATTGGCACCACGACTGTTGCCACGCTTTTACTGGATCGTTCAACGGGAGAAGTCCTGGCACGCGCCAGTGCCTACAATGCCCAGATCGCTTTTGGAGATAATGTCGCATCTCGCATAGCCGCATGTGCAGACCCGGCGAATATTGTCCGCCAGCAACAGTTGATACTCTGCGAAACGATCCAGCCTCTCATTGCCGATTTGTTGTCGCGATCAGGGCGCAGAGCCGAAGAAATCATGCAGGTCGCCCTTTCAGGTAACACGACCATGACACACTTAGCTTTCGGCATTTCGCCCGTGAGCATTGGCGTTATTCCATTTGAACCGCTTCTGCGCATTTTCCCAGAATGTTTGGCGGGGGAGATCGGCCTAGACAGTTGTCCAACGGCCAGCGTGGCAGCGGCACCGGCCATATCGGGTTTTGTGGGAGGCGACATTGTCTCGGATATCGCAGTGGCTGGCTTGCGCGAAAGGGAAGGTCTGACGCTCCTGATTGATATTGGCACGAACGGCGAAATGGTTCTCGCTGAAAATGGGAAGATGCTGGCGACCGCCACGGCTGCTGGCCCAGCCTTCGAAGGAGCTGGTATTTTATGTGGGATGCGAGCCTCACTCGGAGCCATCGAAAAGGTGGCTATTTCAGGCGATGGCGACCTAGACTATAGCGTGATCGGCGAGTGTCCGCCGAAAGGGTTGTGCGGCACGGCAGTGATGGACTTGATTTTCTGGGGGGTCAAACGAGGCTGGATATTGTCCAACGGGCGCTTCGACACAGTGCGCCTCGCCGCATTGGGCAGGCTTTCTTCCATTGAATCCCATGGCGCAAAAATACTGGCGATGATCGTTGTCGAAGAAAAGGATTCGGGGAGCGGAGAGCTTATCTTGGTCACAGAGGCGGATGTTGCAGAAATCATTAAAGCGAAAGCAGCGGTCTATGCTGGCGCAAAAACTTTGATGGAAAAGCGCGGCAAAAAATGGGGGCATCTCGACCGCGTGATTCTCGCCGGTGGCTTTGCTGCGCATCTCGACATAACTTCCGCAATCGGGATCGGGCTTCTGCCAGATTTGCCTTTAGAAAAATACGAAGTGATCGGCAACGGCTCACTGGCGGGGGCGTGCGGAATTGCGCTCCATTCTAGTTTTATTAAAAAACTAGAAGAACTCCACGGCTGGCCTGAAGTTATAAACTTGGCAGAGACGGATGAGTTCGAAGACCATTTCATAGACGCCCTTGCCTTGCCTCACCTCGACGAAGAGGAGTTTTCTAATGCCAATGGACTTGCAACTCATTTTAAAAACCCGTTGGAACAAGTATGAAAAACAATCTGACACCGCAGAACATAGCATTCGTCGCCTGCGAAGTTTTCCGATCGGAAATAGAAATGCTTTTGTCAGCACTTCCTCCAGTTTACAAAATACGCTGGCTGGAAATGTCCCAACACGACCGCCCAGCAGAACTCAACAAAAATCTGCAAGCCATCATAGACGAGATTGAAACTGACCTAGATGTGGACGCCATAGCTCTTGCCTACGGGCTTTGCGGTAACGCCATTATTGGCTTACACGCCGCCCGTGTTCCGATAGTTGTTCCACGCGCCCACGATTGCATCGGCATTTTGCTCGGCGGGAACCGCCCACATGAGGAAGTAAAAAAAACTCACAGCCGTTGCTACTGGTATTCGCCTGGCTGGATACGGGGAGGGAAGACGCCGTGCCCAGATTACTTTGAAAAAATGCGGGCTCATTATGACGCTTCGTTTGAGCCCGATGAAGTTAAAGAACTGATGGACGCCATGCGCTCGCAATACGAAGTTTACAGAGAGGCGATCTACATTGACACGGGGGCATCGTCCAAGGATGCCGATTTAGCCCACACCCAAACCGCTGCACGAGATTTGGGCTGGGAAAAAAAAGTGGTTGCCGCCGACATGAATTTTTTGCGTGAACTACTGTCGTGTCGCTGGGACACGGAGCGTTTTTTGGTTGTGAGTCCTGGCCAAAAAATAGCCAGTTCAATTTCTGGCGATGAAGTTGTGAAATCGAATTTCGAAAGGAAGACGCAAGCGGAAGGAAAAGATATTTAACCACATAGAGCACAAATGGCACAGAGGAAGATTTTTATAAACTCTTAAACTTCCACAATCTGCGGCTAAAAATCTTCCCTCCGTGAGAGAAAATTTCTTTAAAAATCAGATGGTCGTCAGTGGTGCTGTCTGGAGCGTGGGATTAATCAGGTTCTCATCAACTGATGTGAACGGAATTGAGGTTCCTGTATTGATCGGTGCTGTAGGGCCGAGGGGCGCAGTCGGGCTGCCAGGATTGAAGAGTGTATCAAACTTCGGAGTTAGGTTTCCTGAATTGTTTTGGCCACCTTGCGAGTTTTCAGATTGGCTATTACCCTGTGATTGCGATTGGGACGAGGAACCACCAACCCCACGAGCTTCAGCCGCATTTTGCTGTGCGTTTGACGAAGCCTGCGTGAGCACTTGTGCTGGAACGCTGCTTGTGCCGCCAGTGGAAGGATTGATTCCCACATTTGTGCCAGAGGTGAGCGGCTGCCCATTCACTTGGACTTGTCCAGCGAGACCTGATTCAACGGCTACCACCGATCCGCCCTTGAAGGCAACCGTCACCGTGCTCGTCTCATTGCCAGAGATAGCTGTTTTTGCACCTGTAATGCTTATGACCTCAACTGCGATGGGCATTGGATTTTGTGGTGCAGGCGAAATGATGACACTAGCGATATTATTTATATCATTGCCAAAACTTACACTGAGATAGCCGCCGTCAACTTCGACTATTTGCCCTATGGACGGGTTGGGCAGCTTGGCTACTTCTTTCCCAGCCTTGTCTAATACGATCAGTTCTTTTTCGTCTGGGGAAACTTTGAATGATGCAGCTTGCACGGCTGCGGTGAAACAAATCGTTAGCAGGAAAGCAGTCAGCTTTTTCATAGTGAATGAAAAATAAGTGGTCAGAAACTAAAAGCAAGAAAAATTTCGCGCTTTTACGATTCACTTAAATCTGGCAGTCTTTAGTGCCAAGGGAGAGATTGATGCAGCAAAATAAAACACACAGAGTCGCCGTGATAGGCAGCGGTTTCGGTGGATTGGCCGCCGCGATACGGCTACAAGCTAGGGGCTACAGGTGCGAGATCATGGAGATGGGCGACCAGCCAGGCGGACGCGCCGCTGTGTTCCGGGAAAAAGGTTTCACTTTCGATGCTGGCCCCACGATAGTGACCGCCCCGTTTCTTTTTGAGGAACTTTTTTGGCTGGCAGGAAAAAAGATGGAGGATTATGTCCGCCTCGTCCCGTGCGACCCGTTTTACAGGATTGTTTTTTCTGGTGGAGAGACATTCACCTACACTGGCGATAAAGGGCGGATGCTTGAAGAAATTGCCAAGTTTAACCCCAAAGATGTCGCGGGTTACAGGTGCTTCCAAACGCAGTCTAAAGAAATTTTTGAGCGGGCGTTCGTTGGGCTGGCTGACCATTCATTCGATTCTTTTTGGAAAATGGTCAAAGTGGCTCCCGACCTCCTGCGTGTCCGTTCGCACGAGTCGGTTTATCAGTTTGCCAAGCGGCATATCAGCGACCCGATGCTGAGGCAGGTGTTCAGTTTCCACCCGCTTTTTGTGGGCGGTCATCCGTTCCGTGCGTCTTCGGTGTACGCGATGATCCATTATCTGGAACAGAAATGGGGGGTTCATTATGTGATGGGCGGGACAGGCAAGATGGTGGACGCCCTAGTGAAGATTTTTCTGGAGATGGGCGGGTGTTTGAGGTTGAACACGAAAGTTGAAGAGGTCGTGGTGGAAGAGGGGCGAGCTGTCGGCGTCAAAACTTCGGACGGCTCTTTCCACCCTGCCGAAGCGGTCATCTCCAACGGCGATGTTGCCAATGTTTACCGCAAAAGGGTTGCACCCAAATGGCGCAGCAAGTGGACAGACAGGCATCTCATGGGCATGCAATACAGCATGGGCGTATTCATGCTCTATTTCGGGGTCAACAAAACTTATCCTAGCCTGACGCATCACACGATATTCATGGGGCCACGATACAAGGGGTTGCTTGATGACATTTTTGAAAGGAAAGTGTTGGCTGACGATTTTTCGCTCTATCTCCATACACCCACGAGAACGGATGCCAGTGTCGCCCCGGACGGGTGCGAATGTTTTTACGCACTTTCGCCGGTGCCACACTTGGGAGCAGGGATAAACTGGGCCGAAAAAAGTGAGGCTTACGCGGAAAAAATTTTGGAATTTTTGGAAAAAGCAGCATGTCCCGATTTGAGGAAACACATAGTTTGCAAGCGGGTTTTTACGCCGCGCGATTACGAGCGGACGCTTGATTGCCATCTGGGCTCGGCGTTCCAGTTCGAGCCCATACTGACCCAGAGCGCGTGGTTCCGTCCGCACAATATTTCGGAAGATGTTCGCGGACTTTATCTGGTAGGGGCGGGGACGCATCCGGGCGCAGGTCTCCCGGGTGTGCTTTGTTCGGCTAAAATAATAGACAAGCTGCTACCTCAGCCTGGGCGCGGAGAGATTTGAGCATGTTTGCAAAAACCATTTCGTTATTGGGTCTGGACGGAAAAAAGCGCAATCAGACGGTGCTGGAGCGTTTTTTAATTTTTGTTTGCAGCGGGGTGCTGACTTTCGTGCTGAACGCTGGGAGCTACAAGCTTTTCTACTTCATCATGGGATGGAGCCATGCGCTCTCCTACGGGTGCAGTCTCACGCTTATGACGGTCACATTCTTTTTCTGGAACTATTATTTCAACTTTAGGACGAACACGCACATACAACACTCCATGTGGAGATACATCGGCACGATGGCTTTGATGTGGTGCGGCAACTACGCGATAGTGGGGGCTGCGCACTATTTCAAAATCGGCGTCTGGTGGTTCAATATCCTCGGGACGCAGGTGTTGCTGTCCGGCATTAAGTTCAGTCTCTACCACTTCTGGGTTTTTCCTCATGGTGACTCAAAAAACACATAGTCAGAGGGAAAAGGTTCTCATCCTTTCCGCCAGCGCGGGCACTGGACATTTGCGTGCTGCGTCTGCCCTGCAAAAAGTTTTTGAAAAAGATGCAAGGGTCAAGAGCGTTTTAAATGTGGACGCGCTAAGCTACACAAACAAGCTGTTCCGCGACTTTTATTCCAAGTTTTACATAAAGCTGGTGCAGGACGCCCCCACTTTTCTAGGGTGGTGGTATGAGACCAGTGATGAGCCGTGGAAGACCGACAAAATGCGGCTCATGCTCGACCGCATGAACACGGGGCCGCTGGTCAAGCTGATCAAGGATTTCAGACCCACGCAGACTATTTGCACGCACTTTCTCCCTGCTGAAATAATATCGCACCTGATGGAAAAAAAGGTGGTGCAGACGCAGCTTTCGGTGGTGGTCACGGATTTTGATTTCCACGCCATGTGGCTGTCGAAAGTCTTTCACCACTATTTCGTCGCGCTGGAAGAGACGCGGGTTCACCTCACAATGCTCGGGCTTCCACCAGAGCGGATCACGGTTTCTGGCATCCCGGTGGACATGGCTTTTGCCGAGAGAAAAAAAATGCCAGAGGCTAGGGCTAAGCTAGGGCTTTCTCCCGACAAACCTGTAATTCTCGTTTCGGCTGGCGCACTGGGAGTAGGGCCAGCCGAGAAGATGGTGCGCATGTTGCAGGCACTGAAAACGCCGTCGCAAATAGTGGTGGTCTGCGGACGCAGCGAGGCACTGGAACAGAATGTGCTCAGACAGGTGTCCGATTCGTTGGCGTTTCACCTAGATTTCAAAGTAATAGGGTTCACTGACCAGATGCACGACTGGATGGCGGCTGCTGACTTGTTCATAGGCAAACCGGGTGGCCTTACGATGGCTGAGGCCTTGGCCAGCGAGTTGCCGTTTGTAGTTGTAGCACCGATTCCTGGTCAGGAGGAGAGGAACAGCGACCACCTTTTAGAAAAAGGCGCGGGCATCCGTTGCAACGAGCTGACCACGCTCCCATTCAAAGTGGACAGCCTGCTCGGCGATCATGCCCGCCTGCGCCAGATGCGCTTGTCCGCACGCCGCATGGCACGCCCTTATGCCGCAGTCACCGTGCTGAAAACACTCTTGCGCCGTCCCAGCACCCTCCCAGTGAATGTTGACGAGGAGTCGCAGGAGGAGATGGCCGCCATAGCAAGAAAAAGATGAAAGTTGCGACAGACAATTTTTTTTGGGGCGTTTCCACTTCTGGCTACCAGCACGAGGGAGGCTACAACCAAGACGGGCAACCGCTGAACAACTGGTATTTTTGGGAGCGTTCCCGCCGCGTCCCCGCCGCAGGTAGGGCTACTGATTTCTGGGGCAGGTATGAAACTGATATGGGCTTGGCCAGCGAGATAGGGCTCAACGCATTCCGCCTAAGTTTAGAATGGAGCCGCATACAGCCGTCTTGGACTCCCGATCCGCAAGATGAGCCGCCTTTTTCGCAGGATGCCCTAGAGCATTACGGGCGCATTCTGGTTTCTGCAAGAGAGCGCGGCCTGGAGCCTTTCGTGACATTTTTTCATTTCACGCACCCCCTATGGCTAGGACTGGATCCTTGGCTCCAGCCGGGCACGCCTGACCTGTTTGCTAATTTTGTAAAAATTACTCTCGAAGCACTCAATACATCGCTCATCAAAGCTGGGCATCCGCCGCTGAAATGGTTCATCACGGTTAATGAGCCAAACATGCTTGCCCTCAATACATACCAGTCAGGCAGCTTCCCGTCTTTGGGGAAGAAATGCTTAGATGCGCTACTCACCGCCACGCATCATTTGCTTGTGGCACATGCTCTGGCTTACCGCACGATACACGGGCTGTACGACGAACATCCCGAATGGCAGACGCAACCGATGGTTTCGTTTAATAATTACGCCAGTGACCTGTATTGGATGGACGGTTTCATGCAGGATATTTTTGCTGCTCCATCCAAGGGCGTATTGAAAGAAAATGTATTTTGCTGGCTCCAAGGCCGCTGCTCCGAGTTCGACCGTCGTTTTGACAAGGCGGGCTTACCCATGGATGGTGGTGGGCTTGGCTGGCTTGGCAGGCTGGTGAAAAAATGGCATCGCCGAGTTGCAGAGCAGTGGGTGATTCCGTCGCGTTTCGAGCGTCTTTTGTCATTACTTTATAGCGGGCCGTCCACGCTGATGCTCGACTATTGCGCGGTTGATTATTACGACCCTTTTATCGCCCACGCATTCCGTCTGCCCCGTTTTTGGGAAATGCCGTGGTCAGGGTCAAAACGGGAATGGCTGATCCAAAGCGTGACATCCAAATGGTGGGATTGGCGCGTTTTGCCCGAAGGCCTCCGTTTTTTTTGCAGGTGTTACCAAGAAACATTCGGCAACATCCCCATCGTGATCGCTGAAAACGGCATGGCGGTAAAACAGCTTTTTTCACATAACCTCCCGTGGCGCCGGGACAGCATGGCTCGCAGCGATTATTTGAAGGGGCATGTAGGTATGGTCGAAAAAATGAGAGACGAAGGAATGCCTCTCATCGGGTATTTTCACTGGTCGCTCACAGACAATTACGAGTGGGGCTCGTTCGAACCGCGCTTCGGTCTTTTCCATGTGAATTTCCACTCCGACAACCTAGAGCGCGAGGCTGTGGACAGTCTGGGAGACAACCCTTCACAGACCTATGCCGAACTAATCAGGCAAAGTAAAAACAAGCCTACAAAATAAATGTGGTAGGCTGCCGTGCAGGCGAAAAATCTATTCCCACTCTATGGTGCCAGGCGGCTTTGATGTGATGTCGAACACCACGCGGTTGACGCCGCGCACCTCGTTTATTATGCGGTTGGAGATGCGCCCGAGCAGATCGTAAGGCAGCTTCACCCAGTCGGCTGTCATGCCGTCTTGGCTCTCAACGACACGCACAGCTATGGTGAAATCGTAAGAGCGCTCGTCGCCCATCACGCCCACGCTTTTGCATGGGAGCAGGACGGCGAAAGACTGCCACACTCGGTAGTACCAGCCAGACTGCTTCATTTCATCTAGCACCACGAAATCTGCATCGCGGAGTATGCGCAGCTTTTCGGCGGTGATTTCGCCGAGGCAGCGAACGGCCAAACCAGGCCCGGGGAATGGCTGACGCCAAACGATCTCTTTCGGCAGGCCAAGTTCTTCACCCACTTTGCGCACCTCGTCTTTGAATAGCTGGCGCAGCGGTTCAACTAGCTCGAAATCCATATCTTTCGGGAGACCGCCTACATTGTGGTGGCTCTTAATTAGTGCAGCCGGATTGCCGCCTATGGCCACGCTCTCAATGACATCGGGGTAGAGTGTCCCTTGCGCTAGAAAACGGGCTTTGCCCACGGACTTGCGGGCTCGCTCAAAAACGCGGATGAATTCTGTCCCTATGACTTTCCTTTTCTTCTCTGGGTCTGTTACGCCTTTGAGTAGCTTTAAAAACTCTTTACTCGCGTCCACACATTTTAGGTTAATGTTCATGTGACGCCCAAAAAGCGACTGGACGGCTTCGTTCTCGTTTTTCCTTATCAACCCATTGTTGACGAAAATGCAGACGAGCTGGTCGCCGATAGCTTTTTTCAAAAGCGCTGCCGCCACGCTGGAATCCACGCCGCCGCTCAGACCGAGAATGACGCGTCCATCGCCTACCTGCCCGCGAATCGCGTCGCAGGTGCGCGAGATGAATGACGCCATCGTCCATTCCTTTTTGCAGCCGCATATGCCTAGCACGAAATTAGAAACTATGCGCAAGCCCTTGGGCGTGTGTGCCACTTCCGGGTGAAACTGGAGCCCGTAGAAACGCCTTTTCGCGTCTTCTACAGCAGCGAACGGGGAGTTGTCGGAAACGGCCACCGTTTTGAATCCAGGCGGCAAGGCGGTGAGTCGGTCTCCGTGGCTATTCCAGATTTTCAACGATTTCGGCAGGCCAGTAAACAGTTTTGACGAACCCTTCAAGTTCAGGATGCCCTCGCCATACTCGCGGCTGTCGCCTTTTTCAACTTTGCCGCCGAGCAGGTGAGCCATGAGTTGTAGCCCGTAACAGATGCCCAGCACGGGAACGCCCAAACTGAAAATCCGAGCGTCAGGGAGCGGTGCTTTTTTCGCATAAACGCTGGCGGGCCCACCTGAAAGGATGATGCCGCGTGTTTCTCTAAGGTCTATTTTTGAAAGGGGCGTTTTGTGGTGTAGTATTTCCGAATAGACACCACATTCCCTCACGCGTCTGGCTATGACCTGTGTGTACTGGGAACCGAAATCGAGGATTATTATCTTGGACATTTTGCGCTGCAGCCACTGGTTAGGCTGGATGATTTACTGTCACTGGATTTTTTTCAATGGCTACTATGTGTATATCTGAGATAGTGACACTTGAGCCGTCATCAAACCAAACTACTACTCTGGTTCCCGTGGGATTAATGCCAGCATGATCAGAGGTCACAACCGTGTACTTATCTCCACCGCCGGTTACAATGGTGAATGGCTCAAAAGGAGTGTTGTGCAAATGTCTGCGAATATCGGGTATCATACTGACAAGGTGGCGTAATTATTGTGTTATTCAAGCAATTTTGGGTCAACAGTTTTCTCGGTTTTCAGGTTGTGAGGATGCCCTTGCAATATTTTCCCAAATATCTCTCAATTCGTGCTTCCTGAATTTCTTTTCTTTTTCGATTGCATAACTTGGATTGAAAAGGGGGGACAGCTTTTGACCTGCCCCCCCGTTTTTTCCCGTAGGAAATTTATTTTTTGCCCATGCCAACGCCTTGGACGGTCTGGAAAAGTTTCCCTTCCGTCTTGATCGCCGGGGCGATGATGATCTCTGTCTCTTGGAAATCCCTTATGGATGCCGCGCCGACATTGCCCATGCAAGTCATGATGGCTCCCACTAAGTTCTGCGACCCGTCATCCACCACGGCTGGCCCGTACAGGATTTGGCGGAGCGTGCCAGTGACGCCGACTTTGATCCGCGTGCCGCGTGGCAGGTTGGCGTGTGGGGTGGCCATGCCCCAGTGGTAGCCGCCGCCAGGTGCTTCTTCCGAGCGCGCGAAGGCAGAACCGACCATGACTGCGTCAGAGCCGCAGGCGAGAGCCTTGCAGACATCGCCGCCCTTGGACATGCCGCCGTCTGTGATTATGGGGATATAGCGTCCAGTTTTTTTGAAAAATGTATCGCGGGCAGCGGCACAATCCACGGTGGCCGTCACCTGCGGCACGCCGAGACCTAGGACGCCGCGCGATGTGCAGGCGGCACCTGGCCCAACGCCGATCAGGATGCCAGCTACGCCGGTCTGCATCAACTCCAGCGTCACATTGTATGTCACAGCGTTGCCGATGATGACTGGCATGTGCGTGTTGCGCACGAACGCAGCAAGATCGAGCTGCTTGTATTCAGTGGAAACATGGCGAACAGTCGAGACGGTGGACTGGACGACGAAAACATCCGCCCCCGCCTCTGCTGCCAGTGCCGCGAAGCGTTCGGCTTTTTGTGGGATCGAGCTTACGGCGGCGACAACACCTGCCGATTTCAGTTCCCTGACGCGTTGCGCCACCAGTTCTTCTTTTATCGGGGCGGTGTAAATCTTTTGGATCAGTGCCGTGACCGTCTCGGGATCAGCACCAACAATCTGACCCAACACTTCAGAGGGGTTTTCGAAGCGCGTCTGCACGCCTTCGAGGTTGATGACACCTAGGCCGCCGAGCTTACCCATCTCCACGCAAAAACGGACATCTGTCACGCCGTCCATGGCACTGGCTATGATGGGGATTTTGAGTTTTATCGCCCCACCGTCTTTTTTTGGTATTTCGAAAGAAGTGTCCACTTCGTTCGGGTTGATTGTTATGTCGCCTGGCACGAGTGCTATGTCATCGAACCCGTAGGTGACGCGAGCTTTTCTATTTTTTCCTATCCACATTCCCATATTTGTTCTCCTTTTTGCGGCATCTTATTGCCCGTTGGTTTTTGATTCAAACAGAAAACCGCAGTTTTTGCAACGAACTCGGAAGACGCCCTGAGCCGGGTGGGCGGTGTGCCCGCAGATCGGGCAAGGGGTGTCACGGCGTTCATCTATCTCCCGCCGCCTCTCTCGCCGTATCATGTCGAGCCACAGCAGTGCTACTGCGCCGAGAAAAATTGAGAGATACCAAATGAACACTTCCTGCAGGCTCATGGCTTGGGTGTTGCTGTTTCAAGGTTTGGTGCCTGCTGCTGCCAGTTAAAAAAGATTGTGCCCCAAACTAAACTTTCCCGTTCATCGGACGCAAAACGCATCCGCTTAACCATCTGAACGGCTTGCGTGTCGGCCAGCGTATTGCCTGATGAAGTTTCAGGGATCACATAGGCGACCATCCCAGTTGAATCTATGGCTATCTCAAGCGCGGTAGGGCTGCGCAGCGGGCGTTCGGTGGTACAGACAGGAGGCACAGGCAGTGGGTTGGGTGCCCGTGAAACGAGCGTGGAAGAGACTGTTATAAACTCGGAGGAGACAGCGGGCGATTCGTTGCCTGAGAGTGCCACGGGGTTTTCTACGCTGGGGCGGTTTTTCTCTCGCAACATTTTTTTGGCCAGCGATTGCATGTCGGATGCTTTTTCCTCCGCTACAGAGGGAGACGGAAGCAGCGGCTGTATTTCTCCCGGGGCGAATGCGGAACCGTGGAAGTCAAGGGCAGAAAAGTCGGTGCTGAGCGAGTCCGTCGAGGGTATGGCTAGAGCACTCGGGTCTTCGTGGTTTATCTGGAAGAAAAGGTGGCAGAGATACGGGTCGAAAGATGATTGCCCTTCGCACGGCAGAAAAAAAACGCCAGCCTTGGGTGGGGCAGTGTGTATAGGACGCGGCATTTTCAACTCAATGCATCCAATGGCTAGTCCGTGAGCGAGCAGGACGGAGAGAAAAACCAAACCGAAAAGCCTGTGTTCCGGCTGCATCCAGAGTTCCAGATAAAGTGGTATATCGGCTGATCCTGCTTTAACTGCGGCTTCTTGTGATTGGTTCACTGATGCGCCCCGTTCAATGTTGCTCTGGCAGGTTGTTGCGGGTGGCAAGCATGACATGGATGCCATGTGTCAACGCGATATTCATAACGGACATCACCATGCCATTGGGTGTCGAAATATCTGCTTTGATGATGATCGAGGCTCCATCACCTCTTGAGGAAAAAGATTTCAGTTCGGCAGATAGTTTTTCCAAATCTATTTTTTGATCGTTGAAATAGATTTCTTGGCTTTTGCTGATGGTGAGCACCCGCTTGTTGGCCTGCGTGCCGCTGCCAATGATCCTCTCGTGCAGCGTCACTTCCACGCCAGGTTGTAGCACTAGGGTAGAACTCAGCATGAAAAAAAGCAGGAGGAGTAAAACCACATCCACCAGCGGTGCCATGTCGAGCGGACCTTTGAGAAGTTGCAGCGAAGTCCGCAGCTTCATGACATCATCCCTTGTTTTGTGTTTGTGGCACGCTGCCACCGTTTTCATTTTTTGTCGTAAATGACTCTTGGAAATCAATGATCGAAGACTTTTCTGTGATGGCCTGCACGACTTCTATGCCAGCCCTTTCCATGTCGCGAACAATCTGGTTCATGCGCGCAACAAAATAGTTGTAGGCCGCATAGGTCGGTATGGCGACGACCAAGCCCGCAGCCGTAGTGATAAGCGACTCCCAGATGCCGCCTGCCAAGTCTCCGGCGGTCGCAGTGCCCATGCGCACCTGCATCTGCATGAACGCGTGTATCATGCCTGTGACTGTCCCGAGCAGACCCAAGAGCGGAGAGAGGTATCCTATGGTGGCGAGAATCGGAAGGTTTTGTTCGAGGCGCGGCACCTGAAGCTGGGCGACTTCTTGAACGAACTCTTTAAGTTCTGGTTTCTGGAGGTGGTTGTGCTTGATCGCTGCGTACACGACTTGAGCCACAGGGCCGTGCGCCTCGTCACATCGGTCTAGTGCTTCAGCGTACTGCCTGCGCCGTATCAGGTTGATGATGCCAGAAAGAAAATGCGGCGTTTTCAAATCCTCGCGCCTGAAAAAAATAAGGCGCTCCACAAAAAAAGTGATAGAGAGCACGCTGGCCAGCAGGAGGGGCCACATTAGAAGCCCGCCTTTTTGGATAAGTTCAAACATTGCCTTTGCCTTCTTTTTAGTCGTGCTTGTTTATTACGGTTGCTTTCGTCTGGTTCACCAGACAAACGATTTCTTTTGTGCCAGCACCTTTTCGCCTTTTAATATGGAAATTCGCCAAGAATTGACCAGCCCTTGTTTCTCGAAAGCTTCACCCACCACTTCAAATTCAGTTTTTTTGTCTCCCTTCACGCTGGTGTATGGCATCTCCAAACGGTAAACGCGATCCTGAGTCAGCTTTTGGCGGTATTCAAAAAGAACTGTGATATTTTCAGCCGCCTTTTCCGCAGTCCAGTTGACCACGAAAAAATGCCCTTTCCGTTTCGCGCGCTGAGCTTGGGTTGCTGCACCGTAGTTGTAGTATTTCTGCTCAAACGAAAGGCCAGACTCGGAGCCTATGCGCTGGATGCTGATGTCGTTTATGTAATCGTAAACCTTGCGTATTTTGAAAGATGGGTCTCTTTCCCCATGCAGCGCGTCGGGACGCACTGCGTCTGCCATAGCAACGCAGTGCCAAGCCAATACCATCCCTGCACACAGCAGGAGTTTTACAGTTTGAAACATGGCTCTTATTAAACAGGTCGTGTCACGCGCTGTCAAATGCCAAGTCATCTACCCAATGCCAAGAGAAGAAGAGAAAAGGTGTAAGGAAGATGGAAGAAGCTAACAGAAAGAGCACGGAGCGGGGAGTAAATCGAATAACGAAATCGAAATCGAATGTCGAAAACAAGACGCAAGGCGTGAGTAAAAAAGAAATTTAACCACATAGAGCACAGAGAAAGATTTTTTTAAACTCTTCAACCCTTAAACATCAACTTAAACTCTTAAACTTCGTGTTCTCCGTGCCCTTCGTGGTTAAATCTCTTTTCTTCTCACGCCAAGACACGAAAATACCAAGAATGAACCACGAAGGATGAGGAAACTTTTTCAATTTTATTTTTTCAATCCTCAAGCTATGTTCATCTGCGTTAATCTGTGGCTAAAAAATCTTCCCTCCGTGCTCCCTGTGCCTCCGTGAGAGGAAAGTCTTTTTGTGCCTTTTGTGGTTAAATAAAAATCTCGCGCGTTTTGCGCAGAATTTAATCTGCAAGGGAATATCAGACTTCTGTCGCCAGCGTGAAATCCACCTGTTTTTTTTCGCGATCCACGCGAATGGGTGAGACCCGTGTACGACTCCCCGTTTCCAAAACCGGGCCGCCGCGCCGCGCCATCCATCGGCCAGAGACGCAGTGGTAGCCTGCGCTGCGCAGGATGGATGCCGGGACAAGTCCGCTAATTCCCATTGCTTCCACATCAACAAAACATCCCATGGGACGACATTCTACAATCATCGCATCGAAGGCGGTCTTTTTTGGTTGCTTGCCCAGCTCTTCCAAATATGTGAGTAGCTTGGCTCGTTTGCTGTCTTGCTCGGCCTCAGCAGAGTTTCTTTCTGTGGACGAAAGATGTTTCCCTAGTTCCTCCATGCCGCCCGATGCCCCACCCTTCTTTTTTTCGAACAGTGCCCTGTGAACAACCAAGTCGGCGTAACGCCTGATCGGGGAGGTGAAATGCGTGTAATATGTTTTGGCCAGCCCGAAATGCCCGGTCGGGTTTGGTGAGTAATACGCCCGCTTCATTGTCCTGAGAAAACGGATGCGCAGTGCTTTGCCCATCGGGTGAGTTTTCAGGACGGCCAGAAGCCTTTGCATTTCCACCCTCGACGCCAAGTGTCCGCACTGGATGCGGCAAGCCCTGACTTCTTCGCGGTAATCATCCAGCTTTTCTTGGTCTGGGTCTTCGTGGATGCGGAACAGTGATGGCTGCAAACGGTTTTGCAAATTGCGTGCCACAGCCTCGTTGGCCAGCAACATGCACTCCTCGACAAGCTGGTGCGAAGCGTCGTTTTGCGTAACATCAACACCACTCACGCGTCCCCGATCGTCTAGTCGTATTTTGGTTTCTGGAAAATCTAAATCCAACGATCCATTCGCCATTCGTTTGCGGCGGATATTCTGCGCGAGACGGCTCAAATCGTGCAGGCGATTTTCTAGGAGCGAAACTGGTTTGCGCCGCAGTATCTCCATGGCCTCACCATAAGTGAAACGGCGTGAGGAACGAATCGTAGCAGCGTAAAAACGGGTTTTTAATACTTTTCCGTCGTCACTGATGAGGAATTCGGCGCACCGTGTCAGGCGATCCACATCTGGTTTTAGAGAACAGAGACCGTTGCTCAAAACCTCAGGCAGCATCGGCACTACGCGATCCACCATATATGTCGAGTTGCCGCGCCTCCGCGCCTCCGTGTCGAGCGCGGAGCCGGTCCGCACGAAATGAGATACATCTGCGATATGCACCCAAAGCCGCCACTTATTTTCGCTCTCGCGCTCAATGGCCAATGCGTCATCGAAGTCTTTCGCATCATCGGGGTCTATGGTGAAAACAGTGTGGCTACGGCAATCCTCGCGCCCGTCTCCGTGGATGTCAGCACTGCCGCTTTTGCGCTCTCTGTGAGCCTCGGCGTCAAGTGCGCTGGCCTCTTTTAACACATTCTCTGGGAACCCCGTGGGAAGCCCGTATTGGTGCATTATGGAAAGCATGTCCACCCCACTGGCGTCTGGTGCCCCCAACACCTCTACGATGCGTCCGCCAGGAAGCTCGTCACAGTTTTCCCAAGGCAACATTTCCACCACTACTTTTTCACCTGCACCAGCCAAGTCAGGTGGGACGCAGAAACGGCATCTTATCCTAGAATCGTCTGGCTCGACATAGTCTTCCTTGCGCCCTTTGACCAGCGTGCCAACGAAGCGGATGCGTGCCCGTTGCAAAATCTTTACCACCTCCGCACGAGGCATGGCTTTATCGCTTTTGCCACGCCCTCGGTGCGGCGGCTCCACGCGCAAAAGAACTTTGTCGCCGTGCAGTGCCGTGCGCAGTGCCGATGGCTGAAGCGGCACTGGCGTATCGCTCCCTTTTTCGTTGATAAAAACAGCCTCACCTTTTCGGCTCACTTGGATCGTCCCCGTCACCTCATCCTGCGCCCTCGGCGAGATGAGAGCGTAACCCCTTTTTTTAAAGTGCTTTATTTTTCCTTCCCGTTCTAAGTGTTCCAAGACTTTTTGCAGAGCCTGCGAGTTTTCTGGCAAAAGTTTGAGACGCCTGTGCAGCGCACGGAAATCCATGGGCTCACCACCACGGGCGAGTTCCTTTAAAAGTGATCGTTCAATCATGTTGTTTTAGTCTCGATGCCAGAATGCCTTGGCTGCCTCGTCCCATCCGCTCAAAAGCGAGAGGTTGGGAGGCACCACTTTCATCGGTTTTTTTACCAGAGATTCTATAGCGTCGGCGAAAGAGGAAGGCGAACGCCTTTCGCATATCACGCCGGGGATGCCTTGTTTGACTAGCTCCCGTGGTCCGCCCACATCGGCCACCACTACTGGCAGGCCAGCCGCACAGGCTTCGACAACCACATTACCGTAGGTGTCAGTGGTGCTTGGAAAAACAAAAATATCTGCCGATGCGTAAGCGCGTCCAAGCTCCAGCCCAGCCAAAATCCCCGTGAACAGCGCGTGCGGCATCAGTTTTTGGAGTTCCGTTCGGAACGGGCCGTCTCCAACAAAAGCCCATGTCGCATTGACTTTTCGCCTTTGCAGTTCGGCTGCCACATCCGGCAACATATCCAAATCTTTTTCTTTGGAAATCCGTCCGACATAGAGGAGAACTGGCTCTTTGGCACCTTTCTTTTTCCAGAATTGCGTGTCCCTGTGTCGCACATGGAAAAGGTCTGTGTCCAGCCCCCTTGGCAAGATTTGTAGCTTTTCAGGTAGAACCCCACGGCGTATCCAGATGTCACGGTAGTAGCGCGAGTTGGAATAGACGGTATCGAGTTGCGCGTAGAACCAGTGCATGTAGTTCCATGTGAGCGTCTCCATCACATCATCATTGCAGAGTATTTTTACATACTGCGGGAAATCCGTGTGGTAGATGCCGCTTACGCGCAGGCCGAATATTTTGCTGGCGATGAGCCCCACTATACCGACAGGGCCAGGCGTGCTGATGACGAGTTCGGAAAAACCTTCTCTGGCTATGTAATCCAGCATCTCAAGCACTGGCGGGAAACTTAGTTTTTGCAGCTCGTACTCCGGCAATTCGAACTCGCCTACGGGGCGAAAGTTCTGAATCGGTATTTCGCTATTTTCTTGGACAGACAGCGTCGAGCGGGATGTGATGACCGTAAGGTCGTGCCCCTGCAGTCTGGCGTGTCGTGTCATGGTTCTGATGGTGCGTGCCACGCCGTTGACATCCTCGAGCGTATCGGTCAACCAAGCTCGTTTGTTGTTTTGCAGGAAAGGCGGCAGGCTGCCAGTAAGCTGTTTTGAAACCGATTCCAAAAATTTTCTGCTTGAGTAGAGTGACTGGAACGAAATGATGTAAGGCAGAACGATGCTGGCGACAGGCACCAGTGCGCTTGCCGACTGGAGGCTGCCCAGGAAATCACCGTGCCCGACCTGGTCAACCATCTGCTTGAAAAAACGGTATCCGAGGTAGTTGGTAATCTCGGAGGCTAGCAGGAACGAGCGCCTTTCCGCCGTGGATTCGCTCTTTAAAATGTGGTCTATTTCCTTTTTGAGTTTCGGCTGTCCAAAAAAGTCTGCGAGGTCTCGCGGTATAGATGCACCTGGGTTGAGGATGGAAAATATCTGCCCACTCCTCACGGCTTCAGCCACGAGCCCGACCTTTTCGCCGAACGAAAATTCCACTGGGTTTTGCCCTGCCAAAAACCGCTCAAACATCTTGCTCATCAAGTCAGCCGATAGCGGCGTTTTGACTTTGAGATAGTCCCGCATGAAATGGTGGGCAGTATTGTAGATGCCAGACGCCACCGTCTGCGGGCTCCCGCCTTCTCCGCGTGCCTGCACACGCCCATCACGCAAAAGGCGGAGGAAATTTTCGGGCGTTTTAGGGAGATCGGCTCCGTTGGCTTCGGTAAAAGCACGGGCTATGAAAAGCCCACCGTGATCGTCGCTGCCTCCAGTTAATACTTTGTTGGCAGAAGCCATGTTCTCTGGGCTAACGCCGTGCTTTTCCGCAAGCAGAAGCATTTTTTCTGGCGTCAGGGATTCTAGGCAAAACTGTGCCGTGCGGTTGGCCAGCGGGTTCCGCGTGCCGTTTATCCCCTCGAAAATATCGAAGAGCAAAATAAGTTTCTCTATATGGTCTGGTGTAAGCTTGCCGTCAACGCTGAAAAAAGGATGCGCCACGCCGTGAGCCAAGGACTGGGCTTTCAGGTAATGCCGCAGCTCGTAAATATCGCGCCGCAATTCTTGTATATCTTGGAACTGTGCTTCGCTCAAGCCCCAGATGAGGATGTGGACTTTTACTCCGTCGTGGAACTGCGCAGTCGTTTCCACGCTCAAAAAAACATCTGGCTTGTCCGCTATCTCAAGAACGCCGTTGAGCGTGTCATGATCCGTGATCGTCACCAAGTCCATGTCGGCGGCCTTGGCCTTTGCGTGAACCTCCTTGGGCTGGGTGTAGCTTTCTGGTATGCCAAGCTTGCGCAGCAACCATTCCGAAGGCTGATCCGAAAAGCGAGAGTGAACCTGCAAATCACACTTCATGCCACGATTCTCCCTACGAAGCCAAAATTAAAAAAATTAAAATTTTCGTTCACCGCAGCAATGATACCCCAACAGCCAATCATCTGCCAGCGTTTAATTGTTTCAAATAGGAAAACGGGGGCGATAAAATCCAAACTTTGCATTAGTCCCTTGCCGATCAAATCCTTCGCAATATGCGCAACATATTTTCGTGTGCTTCGTGCTTTTCGCTGTTCATTCTTCTATATTCACAGGCGACTTACTTTCGGAAGTTTTTAAAAGACTTTTAACTACAAAAGGCTCTAAATACTCGAAGTTTTGAGAGCATGGAGACTAAAAATTTCCGCGTATTTTTTTCGTGCGTTTCGCAGTTTAAATCCTTTGCATTTTTCTTTTTCTCTTCCCTTGTCGCTTCATCCTCCAGCTTAGGATGAAAGAGGGACGCGAATCAATTCACCCTTTTTAACACAGACCGCAGCGCACCGTAATGTTTGGGGAGAGATCAGTACGAGGTCTCGACGCGTTTGGCGACATCCCTGTATGCGTAGTCCACCTCGTAAATTTTTTTCAGTGCTTCGACATATTTTTCTTTCTGGCTCATCTGCTCGTAAATGAGAGCCAATTCGTAGAGCATCCCTTTTTTGATTTCGTCCATGCCCACGGCTTCGCTTACCGCTTCTTCTAGGCGCTTGGACGCTATGTCCAGTTGGCCTTTGGCTTTGAAGCAGAGGCCGACGAGCATCATGGCACGCTGGCGGACATTGGGCTGTCTAAGCGACTGCTGCAGCTCGGGGATGGCACCTTCCACATCGCCGTTGCGGTAAAGAGCCTCGCCCAAGTCGAAACGGTACTGTAGGTCGTTGGGATATTTTTGGACGCGTTTACGAACCTCATCAAGCAACATGTCTTGGCGCTGCTTGCATATCCCGTCGAGCGTGGCTTGGTGTTCGGCGCGGTCTGGGGCATCGGCTGGGATGCTTTCGAGGTAGTCGCTCCACTGTTTGATGGATTCATCCATCTGTTTCATCTGTATCTCGTAAATGATTTTCTCGATGCCAGGATCCATGCGCCCAGCCACCTCGAATGCGTACTGATACCATGAGAGCGCGTTGGGCAAATCTTTCTTTTGCATGTAGAGTTCGGCGATGCGTTTGACATGCAACACATTGGTCGGCTCGGCCTGCTGTTTGGCGTATAGTTCAGCTATCAGTCCGTCAATGGCCTCATCGGATTTCACGAGCTTGGATGCCTGCTCCAGTTTATTTGCCTCATCTTTGTTGGCGATAACATCGCGGAAGTTGCTTGCTGTCTCCCACCCTCTGGAGAGCGTGGCCTGTGCCTCGGCACTTTTCATGCCGTGCTGGGCTTCGCCATCGAGCGGGTTGATGTCTAGTACAGCTTGGTAGGCATCCCTAGCACGCGGGTCTTTCACGCTGGCGTAGAGTTCGCCGAGATGGTGTAGATTTTTAACATCCTTGGGGTTGCCTTGGCGGATTGTTTCGAGGGCGAAACAGGCTGTTTCCATCATCTGCAATCCTTTGGCTACATCGCAAAGCAGGGAGTTGGCACCCGAGTGGAAAGGGTCTATAGCCAGCACATGTTCAATCAGAACCATGGCTTCCTGCGGGCTCCTTTTGGCTGCTGCCTGAGCTTTGACGAGGTTGGGCGTGAGCTGCACGGCAGAGAGGGATTTTGTGAGAAATCCTTTGGCGTTGGCGTTCTTTTTTATGCATGTGTCGCGGAGCATTTTTCGCCCGTCAAAAAATTCTGGGCACTCCTTAAGAACCTGCTGGAGTAATGTGATGGCGTAGTCAAAATTGTTGCGTTGCACAGCCATGTGTGCGCGTTTGACGCTATCTTTCTGGGATGCCGATAAATTGCTTTCCTGAACCACAGCCATAAAAAATTCCTCCGTCGTTTTATTCTTAGAAGCTTTGTTATATTTGACAGTATTTAACATGTTAGGTAGAAAAATGTCTATGCAAAAGCTTGTAATATCCACAACCAATGCACCGAAGGCCGTTGGTCCATACTCTCAGGCAGTGCTTTCCGAAAGTCTGCTTTTCCTCTCTGGGCAAATACCTCTTGACCCAGGCACGGGACAGATGGTGCAAGGCGACATACGAATGCAGACGCGGCGCGTCCTTGAAAATGTCAGTGCTGTTTTAGAGGCATCAAGCAGCTCGTTTTCGCAGGTGGTAAAAACGACTGTTTTTCTCACCGACATGGGTGATTTTTCAGAGATGAACAGCGTTTACGCAGAATATTTTCAGAAAGATTTTCCGGCTCGTTCCACGGTTCAAGTGGCCGCTCTTCCTCTGGGGGCTCGGGTAGAGATTGAAGTTATCGCCAGAAAAACAGAAGGCCAGTGGCTCTGACGCTTGCGCGGCCTCGTTTAGAAGCCATTCATAAATAACATGATCAAAGATGCGAAGTCATTTTGTCGTCAGCCAAGGCGCGACGAAGGAGCATACCCGCAGGGGTCTGTAACTGAGG
>JFJP01001573.1_pt1 | contig 21479 bp, 12 predicted proteins | sample 431651 | NCBI WGS metagenome assembly JFJP01 (sample SAMN02602958, study PRJNA72255) | Microbial mat metagenome, whole genome shotgun sequencing project. | biome: fresh water; feature: sink hole; material: water; isolation source: purple microbial (photo- and chemosynthetic) mats found in...
GAGCCTTCCGCCCACTCAAGATCGCCGAGATGCGGAGCGACTGTGATCGTCCTGCAGCCCGGTTCGGTCACCGTGATGCCCAGCACATGCTCGGTGAGCCACGACGTCGGACCCGACGCCCAGCCGTGGCAGAGGCTGTGGCGGTATCCCTCGTAGCAGTACGCGCCGCGTTCGCCGTGCACGTCGCGCCCGCCCTCTGGCACGAGTTGGTCGATGCGCGTTGCGCCGTCCTTCCACGCGATATCGAAATCTTCCCAGAACGTCGTCGCTCCCAGATCGAGCATTCCTCCCCAGTATTCCCTGATGTTGTCTATCGCTCCCCGGTGATCGCCGGCTCGCGCGCGCGCCTGCAGCATGTAATACCCGTAGAATGTGGACATGCCGTGCGTTCCGGTCTTCGAAAGGATCTCCATATTCGCCCGCTCCGCGGGAACGAGTCCGGAGAGGGCCAACAGGGCTGCCGCCTGCTTCGAGCCGTTGGCGTCGGGGACGTGCCGCGATAAATTTCCGACTGCATTCGTGCACCGGGCCGCCATCGCCGAATCGCCGAGCGCCATGCAGAGTTCGGCGCCCGCTGCGAATGTCATGACCATGAGCGACTGCAGTCCCGCGTGTATCGCCGGCTTGTTCTCACTCGACGGCCAGTCGAGGAATCGCCCGTCGTCGAGCCGTTCTGAACCCGACGAGTCGATGCGCGTCATGAGCAGAGAGAGGAGGCCTGTCAGGTACTCACGCTGCTCGCGGAGATACCGTATGTCGCCGTGATACAGGTACCAGTCGCGATGGATGAGCACCCACCACATCGAGTACGAGCCGAGACCGTTCATCCATTTCGGGAGCGGCGTGAGATCGCGCGCAAGGTCGAGGCTCTTCGGGACGACGTCGTTATTGCCGAACACTGCATTGATCGTCATCACTTCGGGGTGCATGTCCCCGACCCAGACGAGGCGGTCGCGTTTGATCCCGTCCCACAGGTAGTCCTGCATGTTCAGGTGAACGGTGTACACCCCCGTCATCCAGATCGCATTCAGACGCTCGTCGCTGCACCGGAAGGAACCGAGGTACGGTATGTCGCGGAAAGTGAAGGCCGCGGAGATCTCCTTGATCTCAATATCGACGTCATCGTCCGCGAGATCGATGCGAACGAACCGGAAGCCGGTTGTGCCTGCCTCGATTTTTCCGAGCCAGGGAAGCTGAACGACGAAGTCCCTCATCGCATGGTCGTTCGTGGCGCCCTTTATGCCGATGTCGCTCATCGCCTCGGCGACGGATTCTCCGAAGCGGATGTGCACGCGGCCCATCGTCTTGGCGTTGTTGATCGTCGTGACGATCTCAACGCCTCCCTGAAGCTCGCGGCCGAAATCGAGTACGAGTCCGGGCCTGATCCCGCCGCGGCTCGAGAGTTTCAGATATGTTCCGCCGTTGAGGTCGGCCTGTCCAGTGCCGGGAGTAAGGATCGCGCGGGAATTCTTGATGTATGTGCCGGAGGAGTCGGAGCACCACACGATGCGCACAGGGGGGATGTACCGCCGGACCATCGGATCCTTCCGCGTCTGTTCCGAACGCTCGCCGGCAAACACGGGCGGCAGCTGCGCCATTGCGCTGCTGCACATGCCCGACAGTATTGCGGCGAAGAGGAATACGCGTGCGGAGTTCATAAATTCCATTCTATGGGTGGCGGCAGTGTTCAAGGAGAAGGTGTTCAATCATGCACATCACTTTGCTGCGGGCGTGTCTAATGAACCGCCGCCGCGCGTGAGCCTGAGCACCGTGATCTCCGAGCGCGAGCCGAGGCGCACGGGCGGGCCCCAATAGCCCGTGCCTCGGCTGATGTAGATGGTCGTCTTCCCGTACGTGTTGAGCCCGGAGAGGAACGGCTGACCGATCGAGGCTGCGAGATTCCACGGGATGAACTGGCCGCCGTGCGTGTGTCCCGAGAGCTGAAGGTCGAAGCCAAGGGGCGCCGCTTCGTACAGGCTCCGCGGCTGATGCGCAAGCAGAATTTTTATGTCGCACTCCGGCGCTCCCTTTAAAGCCAGCACCGGACTCGTCCTGTGCTCGGGCGAGAAGGCCCCTCCGCTTACGTCCGTGACGCCCGCGACAAGGATGCGCTTCCCGTTCCGTTCGATGACGGCGTGCTCGTTCACAAGCGTCGTGAATTCCAGCCGCCTCGCCTCCTCGAGCCACTGCTTCACCCCCGAATAGTATTCGTGGTTTCCGGTGATGAAAAATTTTCCGTGCGGCGCCGACATCGTCTTCATCGGTTCGACGATGTGGTGGAGATGCGCAACGGAGCCGTCCGCGAAATCTCCTGTGAAGGCGATCATGTCGGGCTTCAGCGCGTTCACCTCGTCGACGACCGACTGAATGAAACTGTGACCCACGGTGAGCCCGGCGTGTATGTCCGAGAGCTGGACGATGCGGAATCCCTCGAACTCCGGCGGCAGATTCGCCAGCGGCACGTCCACCTCGATGACGGCCGGTACCTTCCTCGCCTCGAAGAATCCGATGCCGGTCATAACCGCGGCGAGCGCGATGAGGCCGATGGACAGCGTGCGCATCAGAAACAGCCTCCGTTCCGGATCGAACGCGGATTCCACTGCCGCCGGGTCTCCGAATATTTTACCGCCCGTGAAGAACAGCACTCCGGCGAGATCGCGCACGACGACGGCGGTGAAGAGGAACGAGAAGAACCCCATGCTGATGTACCCGACCCACATCAATGCAGTCGCCCAATGATTGTCGACGCGTTTCATCTGAAAATACATCGTCAGCGGGGGGATGAGCAGGAAGACGACGACCGCGGCCCACGCGATCCAATTCCACGGCGAGGGCAGCTGCGCGGGAATGATGAGCCGCGCGCCCATGTATGTGTATCCCAGCGAGAGGACGAGCATTGCAATAAGGAAGAACAGTATCATATGTATCAATCGATAAATTGTTGAAAGAGCGTTATTTTGCCACCTACCGGTTCACCGTTTGCATTCCCGCTTCAGGGTAGCGATCGCCCGCCGCCGCGCCGCGCGGAGAGATATCGTCGATAGCCGCGAGTTCGGCCTGTGTGAGCGTGATCTCCGTTGCGCCGAGATTTTCAGCGAGGCGAGTGCGCGTCTTCGTGCCGGGGATCGGGACGACGTCGCCGCCCTGCGCGAGCAGCCACGACAGCGCGAGCTGCGCCGGCGTGCGGTCCTTTTCCTTCGCCATCGCGTGTATGCGTGCGACGAGGTCCAGATTCTTCGTGAAATTCCCGCCCTGAAAGCGCGGGAAATTCCTCCGCACATCGTTCGGGGCGAGATCGTCTATGGATGTGATCTGACCGGTGAGGAATCCGCGTCCGAGCGGACTGTACGCGACGAAGCCGATGCCGAGTTCGCGGAGCGTTGGAAGGAGCTCCTCCTCCGGGTCCCGGTTCCACAGCGAATATTCGGTCTGCAGCGCGGTGATCGGATGCACCGCGTGAGCCCTGCGTATCGTGCCAGGGGCGGCCTCGGACATGCCGAGGAAACGGACCTTCCCTTCCTCGACGAGGCGCTTCATGGCGCCGATCGTCTCCTCGATGGGGACCAGGGGATCGACACGATGCTGGTAATAAAGGTCGATGACGTCGGTGCCGAGGCGTTTCAGCGACGCCTCACACGCCTGCTTCACGTACTCGGGCCGCCCGTTGATGCCGCGCTTGCCGGGGTCCTCGAGCGTTCGCGTGATGCCGAATTTCGTCGCGATGACGACGGCCTTTCGATGCGGACGGAGGGCGGTCCCGACAAGCTCCTCGTTGACGAACGGACCGTACATGTCCGACGTGTCGAAGAATGTGACGCCGTGGTCGACCGCGTAATGGATCGTCGCCATGCATCCGAGCCCGAGTTCTGAAACGGTGAGTCCTTGTGTTCCCAGTTGCCGCTGCCGCATGATAGTCTCCACATTGAATTGTTGTCCACAACAGTGTCGTTCCGCTTCTGCTGCCGCTCCGACGTCATGTAATGACGACGCCGAGGTATTCCACGAGCGAGATCGCCTCGGGCATCGAAAACTTCGCCTTCCGGATCTTGTTGCTGAGCGGATTGATCGCATACCCCCGCGCGTCGATGAACGAGGCGCGCGTCAGGTCCGCGTTGTTGAATTCGGTGTCTTTGAATGTCGAATCGCTGAAGTCGGCCCCGGTCAGATCGACGTTGATGAAATCCGAATCGACGATCTCGCACCCGGCAGCCTGCATCTTCCGCAGTTTCATCTCCGAAAAATTGCAGTTGCGCAGCATGCATTTTTTAAAATTGATGTCGACGATCAGCATGTCGCACTTCGAAAAAACGATGCCGAGGATCTTGCACCCGGTAAATAGAACACCGCGCATTTTCACATCGTTCACCGTGACGAGCGAGAGGTTGCATTCGGTGAACGTGCAGTCCTCGAAAAGCGTGGATGTGATGTCCGCATTCGACAGGTCGCACTGCGTGAAATGGCAGTGTACGAACAACTTTCCCCGTGCGCTCCTGCCCCACGCGGTGATGTTCGTGAATGTCTTGTTCTCGAACTCGTCCGGTGTAAACGGGGGGAGTTCGGAGGTTCCGAGTGTCATCGCAGCGTCGAAGAGGTCGGTGGCAGGTGTCGTTCTCATCCATAAATAATAGAGAAGTTGACACTGAAATGCAAACAGCGCATCGGGGTGCTGCACGAGGAGCAAAAAAGTCCGCGGGGTTTCATTCTCTCATGCAGCAGTCCTCGGGGTGATATCGCCTCGTGTGTTCATGCGTTCCTTTTCGCGATGAGGTGTTCGAGGTAGCGCGATTTCATCTGTCGCGAGGCCATCGCCTGTTTGATCGGCGGCAGCTTCAGGATGACGCCGAGGATCGCGGCCATTGCCCGGTGGTTCCACAGCGCGTGGTTGTCGAAGATGAGCTGCTCGAGCGAGCCGCGTTCGATCGCCATCAGCACGATCCGGTGCGCTGAATTCACGGGCGTGACGACGCGCTCGGCGCGCTCGTTCAGTCGGAGCGCGTTCATCGCGCACGTGCGCACGCACACGCCGCAGCCGAGACAGAGTTCCTCGTTGAGCACCGCCTTCTTTTTCTTCTTCTTCACCGGATCGCCCGCGCTGACGAGCGCCATGGCATCCACGGCGCACGCCTCGACGCACTTCCCGCAGCCGTTGCAGAGGGCGTCGGCGACGACAGGGATATAGTTCGTCGTGTGTACGGGATGCAGCATGCCGAACCGTTTCGCCGCGAGCATCGCCTCGCAGCAGCACCCGCAGCAGTTGCAGATGAAGTTCACATCCTGGCGGACGTTCTCGCCGAACTGCACGAGCCCGTGGTCGTACGCCGACTGCAGCAGGTCCATCGCCTCGACGGCGTCGATTGGCCGGGCGACGCCGTGCTTGCCCAGGGACTCCGCCGCGTTGTTGAACGTCATGCAGATCTCCATCGGCGCTTCGCAGGCGCGGCCCATATGCGACATCTTATGACGGCAATAACAGGTCCCGACGGCCCGGTGCCGCGCCGTGCGGATCACCTCGGTGGCGCGTTCGTAATCCAGCACGTGCACCGTGAGTTCCATGGGCAGCGCCGGTTCGTTCACATACACGCGGCCGAGCTGCGTCTCGCCGGCGGTGAAGAGCGCCTTGATGAAGTCCTCCTCGACGTTCAGGTACTGGTAGAATAATTCGGAGAGCACTTTCTGGTCGACGTCCTCACGGACGCGCATGAGCGAGAATTCGAAGAAGCCCGCCATCGGCGGGGGTAGCGAATACACGGAATGCCCGTTCTCATCCGTGTCCATGATGATGCCGCGGTCGTCGAGGGTGTCGAGCACGACGCGTGCCTCGGCTTCGGAGCGTTTCCAGATCCGCGCAGCCGTCGAAGCCGTAAAGGGTTTGATGGGAAGGAGCGCGACGAGCTGCGCCTCCTGTTCGGAGAAGAGCATGCGCAATATCCGGTTCAGCAACTCAGAAGGCGGGGCGCCTTGAGGAAACCGGTTCAGCCTGTCGACCAGGCTGCTGTATGCCGACTGATGCGTGACGTGAGACATTGGTTGACCCCCTGGCCGCCGCTGTCGCGGTCGGGATGACCGCCGCAGGGTCTCTTCGGGAAATATAGACAACCGTCCGCCGAAAGGCAAGATGCGGGATATCGTGTTTTCCCGCCGGTGTCCGTGGCGGGCGATTATCGATTGGCTTCTTTGTGTTATTTTATCGAAATTAATTGCGAGAGGAACTCTTTGCGGTTCCGGGCGCCTCATGCGGCCTTTTTTAAAACACTGTCATGCGATAGGGACGGTCAACCAACAATGATTATTTCAAAAGTTATCCTTAAAAATTGGAAAAACTTTCGTGAGATTGACACGATCATGCAGGATAGGGTGTTTGTCATCGGCCCCAATGCATCGGGAAAATCCAATTTTCTCGACGCATTCCGGTTTCTGCGCGATATCTCAAAACCCGGAGGTGGCTTACAAAAAGCCGTTTCCGATCGTGGCGGCATTTCAAAGATCAGATGCCTGGCAGCAAGAACCAACCCGGTCGTTGAAGTCGATATTGTCTTATCGGAATTCAATTCCAAAAAACCATTATGGCGTTATTCAATAGGGATCACACAAGAGACAAAGAATGGTAGACCCCCATTGCTTTCCCATGAAAGGGTATGGCACAAAGGAACGCCTATCACGGATCGTCCGGACAAGGACGATCTCCTCGACACTGAACGATTGACACAAACACATCTCGAACAAATAAATTCCAATAAAGAATTTCGGGATATCTCCAAATTTTTTGAAAGCATCCATTACCTTCACCTTGTCCCACAATTGCTTAAACATCCGGAAGCCTTTACCGGAACCGATATCCCGGGCGATCCATTTGGAAAGGGATTTCTTGACCGTTTATCCAAGTGCAATTCACGAACACGGAAATCCCGTTTGAAGAAAATTGGAAGGGCGTTGCAGATTGCCGTCCCACAATTGAGCGAACTCCAGTTTTCCGCAGAAAATGGAAAGCCTCATATTGAGGCGATGTACGAACACTGGCGTCCCCATGCAAGTCGACAGAGGGAGGAGCAATTCTCCGATGGTACGTTACGATTGATAGGATTGCTCTGGTCGCTTTTTGAAGGGGAGGGGACACTGCTCCTTGAAGAGCCGGAACTATCGCTCCATTCCGCGATAATAACTCAGATTCCGGAAATCGCATACAAAATTCAGCAGCAAAAAAAACGCCAGGTCATCATGACGACCCACAGCTCCGACCTCCTGAATAACAAGGGTATCGGACTCGATGAAATTTTATTGTTGATGCCGGCGGTTGAAGGAACAAAGCTTGCTCCGGCCTCATCTTTTTTTGAGATGAAGAACCTGATAAAAAATGGGAGTCTGCCCGGAGACGTCGTGACACCAAAAACACAGCCGCAAAATATCGATCAACTATCCTTAAACTTTTGAAGGCGATCGACATATATCTCGTCACTGAGGATGAAATTAGTGAATTTCTTTCCCGGCGGATTCTTGAATCGATTGGGGGGAAGTTTTGTATATATAACTCAATAGTCGCGGGTGGATGGGGTAAAATAAAAAAAAACATAAGGGGATATAATAGCACGGCAAAGTCAATACCATTCCTGGTTCTCACGGATCTTGATACAACCGAGTGTCCGAATTTGTTAATACGAGAATGGCTCCCTGGGAAAAAAAATCACAATCTTATGTTTCGGGTTGCGGTAAAGGAAATCGAATCGTGGCTGCTGGCGGATAGACGAGGGTTTAGTTCATTTTTTAAAATCCACGTCGGCTCAATTCCAATAAATACTGATTTGATTCAAGATCCTAAATTGTTCCTCATGAATCTTGTTAAAAAATCAAGATCTCGAGATATCATCAGGGACATATGCCCACGAAACGATAATGCCGTCGTTGGGCCAAACTATAATGGCAGATTGAAAGAATTCGTTTATAAAAAATGGGACGTTGAGGGAGCCAGAAAAAATTCGGAAAGCCTCAACCGTCTTTGGCTGTGTCTGAATAATTTTACACCGACCGCAGCGCATCACACCACGTTGTAAGCCTGATCCGCGTCAGGCTGTGTTCCTCCAACCTCTATCTCCGTCTTAAAATTACGTCCTTTAATATTCAAGAAAAATATCCTTGATCACCGAGCGGTCGTACCTCAATCCGCCGACAACGACGAAAAGGATGATCAGGCCGGATGTGATGGAGAGTGTGACAGCCTTATCGAATTTCGTCGCATCGATCCAGTCGGGCTTGACATTAATGCCGGATCTTTTACGTTAGTCAATTGAGACACATAGAATACTATAGGGTGTTATATGAATCGAACCGTCATCTTCCCGGTTATGCTGTTCCTCTCCATTGGTATGTCATCCTGCACACACACACAACAAACGGAACGGACAATGTACACGAATCCGGTCGGCAACGCTCCCATACACATGGGCGATCCCTTCGTGCTGAAGCACGGGGGCGCGTTTTATCTCTTCGGCACCACGTCGCCGCGCGAAGGTTTTATCTGTTACACGTCGACCGATCTCGTGCACTGGGATTCGCTCGGCTGGGCGATGCGCATGCCTCCGGGCGGGTGGGCGTCGGCCGCCATCTGGGCGCCCGAGGTGAAGTTCTACCGCGGAAAATTTTACATGACGTACAGCGGCATGGTGCGCGGCTCGAATCCATGGAGGCTCCAGATGGCGCTCGCGGTGAGCGACAGACCGGAGGGGCCGTACATCGACCTCCACCGGCCGTGGTTCGATCCGGGGTACTCGATCATTGATGGACACATCTTCGTGGACGACGACGGCACGCCGTACCTGTACTTCAGCCGCAACGGCAAGAAGGACGGGTACAGTTTCGGAGTCAATTACGGTGTGCGGCTGAAGCCGGACTTATCGGGACCCGACGGGGAGCCTGTGCTCGTGATGGAGGCGGGGCAGGAATGGGAGCGCGTGCGGTGGGCGGAGAATCGGTGCAACGAGGGGGCAACGGTGCTGAAGCACAACGGCACGTACTACATGACGTACTCGGCGAATCACACCGAGTACTCGACGTACGGCGTCGGATACGCCACCGCGAAACATCCGCTCGGTCCGTGGACGAAGGCTCCTGAAAATCCGATCCTTGCGTCGCGTCTCGACATCGGCGTCTCCGCACCGGGCCACAACTCGCTCGTGTTGTCACCCGACGGCACCGAAATGTTCATCGTGTACCATACGCACGCCGATCCGGCGAAGCCGTCGAGCGACCGCGTCGTGAATATCGACAGGATCTCGTTCGATGCCGAGGGAAGGCTGCGCGTCGACGGACCCACGCGCTCGCCGCAGCCGATGCCGTCGGGGAGCGCGGATTGACGGTTGCGACGACGGCTACTCGGACCTGCCGACAAGCTTAAAATACGGGATCTCCTGCCTCGGCGTGCCGGGGCCCTCGTAGTAAAGCGTCAATGCCGAACCTCCCGCATCCTCGAAATAATCGAGTCGCAGCGAATGGATCCCTGCGGATAATACCTTGTCTCCGGTTTTAAGGATCGCGCCGTGGGAGCCGTCATTGTCGATGAGGAGCTTTCCGTCCACGTACAATTTCGATCCGTCGTCGCTGTTCAGGCCGAACCGATAGCTGCCCGTACTGTCGACGGCAAGGCTGCCCTCGAACCTGATCCCCCAACCGTCATCGCGCTGCGGAATGTTCCTGAGCGAGAATTCGTACGTCGTTCCCGTGCGCATCGGGGTGAGCGATGAAAAATCGGGGATCGCCTGCCATGCGCCTTCGTAGTATGCATAGCGGACACACGGCGCCGACTTCGCCGTGTCAAGCATGCGGTACATACCCGTCAATGTTTTCGTTGTTCCCGCCGATGAGAAACCTTTCACCTTCAGCACACCGGTGTGCCGCACGCGGATCGAAGTACCCGCGGCCGGCGACGCGGCGGTCGGTTCGCTGGAGTCCGTCGTATATCTGAAGACGATGTCGTCCGAGCCGGCGAACAGTGCGACATCGACGCCGGAGGCGGGGAAGAGGCCTTCGGTCGGCGCCATGCGCGCGTAGAAATTTTTATTGAATGGTGCGACGACCGCCGGGTTCGCACCGTCGGCGAAGATCGCGGTCGTCGGTCTCCCGATCCAATACTCGGGGATCCGGAGGCCGAGGATCGCGGCGACTGTCGGTGCAAGGTCGTACGTTGCCACCGGAACTGTAAGCTCCCTTCCCCGCGCTATGCCTTTCCCCGCAAAGATCCGCGGGTTCTCGAGTTCCTCCATCGAATCGCCGCCATGCCCGTAGCCGATGCCGCCGTGGTCCGACACGACGATCGTGACGGTGCGGTCCGCGATGCCCGCTTCGCGTTCCGCCTGGAGGATGGTCCCGATGAGCGAATCGGCGAGAAGCACTGCTTTGTAATAGTCAGGAGAGCCGTGTCCGCCACCGTGCCCGGCGCCGTCGACATTGTCGAAATGTACGAACAGAAGCGTCGGCTTTTTTTCCTTCAGGATCCTCACGGCTTCGGCGGCTGTGGCGCGAGTCGCGCGGCCGGGGACGTCGACATCGAGGGCTTTGCGTTCGATGAGGCGTCCCCATTCCGCCCACTCATAGACGGCGGCGATGACCGCCGCGGGCCGCTGCGCGCGCAGTATGCCGAAGATCGACGGGAACATGCCCTCCGCGCTCCGCACCGTCGGTTCGATCGTATGATTGTCGACGAGCCAATCGTTCGACGTGACGCCGTGCTGTTCCACTCCCGCGCCGTTCATGATCGAGGCCCAGTTCGAACTCGAGGATGTCGGACGCACCGAACGGTTGCGGTACGTCGATGCTCCTTCGGCCATCATGCGCATCATGACGGGCGGCTTCGCAAGAATGAGGCCGTCGTTGGATAATCCGTCCACGCCGATGATGACGACGTGGTCGACACCCGCGGCCTGGGAGAACGATGCGGCGGTCGCGGAGAGTATCATCGCGGCGCAGTACAGTGACAAACGAAGAGGTGCTGATCTCATGAAACGTCCTTGTGTGAGTGTGTATGCTGCGTCTTACCTTCAAAGTTGATCCAGTACACGAACGCGGCGGCAAGCACGAGCGCCGCTACGACGGCGAGGGCGATGAACGATGCGCCCCAACCGAAGGCGTCGGCGAGCGCGCCGACACCGTACGTGGAGAGCGTCGCCCCCACGTACCCGAGCCCGTCCATAAATCCCGCCGCCGTCGAACTTCCCTGCTTGCCACCCATATCGAGCGAGATCGCGCCCGCGAAGAATGAATAGGGACCCATCAACAGGAAGGCCGAGAGGGAAACGAGGACCACGGGGAGGACCGCGCCCGTAACGTTGCGGTCGAGGCCCATATAGGCGAGCACCGCAATCAGCGGCGCGATCGAGGCGACGATGATGCCGCCGCGTTTGCCTTTCCCGAGTTTGTCCGAGATGTAACCGGAGAGCAGCACGGAGAGTCCGCCGAAGAACGGGAACACGAGGCTTGTGATCGCCGCATCCCCCGTGCCGAGGTGCGCCACTTCGCGAAGGTACGTCGGCGTCCAGAAATTGAACGATTCGCGGATGAGCGTCAGGCCGACGGACATGAATCCCGCAAGCCAGAAGGCGGGGCTCTTGAAGAACGGGAGGAGGAGGCTCCGCAGAGAGGCGGGACTGTCGTTGCCGCCCGCGCTGCCGAAGAGATTGTTGGGATTAACGGTTGTGTCGGGCAGGCCGAGCTCGGCGGGTTTTTCCTTCAGCGGCCCGTACGAGAGCAGTGCTATCACCGCGAGGATGAGGGCCGCGATGAAAAACAACTCGCGCCACCCGACGCCGACGTTGATGAGCATGCCGAACACAGCGCGCGCCAGCGCGTCGCCGAAGAGAAAGCTCAGGCTGAGAATCCCCATGACCGAGCCGTACTGCTTGTGGGAGAACCACTGCGATGCGATCTTGACGAGTCCGCCCCATCCCATCGACTGTATGAGCCTGTTGACCGACCATGCGATGAGGAACGCCGTGACGCCGGTGCTGAGACCGAAGACCACCGTCGCGGCAACGGAGCCGGCCATGCCGAAGAGGAATACTTTCCTCCCCCCGAAAAAATCGCTCACGATTCCGCTGCCGAATTTGCCGAGCGCGTAGATGAAGACGCCCGTCGAGGCGATGAATCCGAGCGTTGACTTCGTCATGCCGTCCCTGCCGAACTCCTCCAGCAGCAGGGGGACGGCGACGGAGAAGTTCGACCGGCAGAAATAATAGCCGGCGTAACCGACGGTGAGCAATGCGATGACGGTGGCCTGTTGTGTGCGCAGCGATCGTTCGGCGGAGTGGAGCGTGTCTCTCATAGAGGCGTTTCGGAAAAAATGGTGAGGAGGAATATGATCCTCTAAGATGCTCACCCTGTGTTACGCCTGCGTAACCGGCAGGTGAATTCAGTGTGAACAATACGTTAAGATTGTATTTGCAATTTCTTGCGGTTCTCTTGCGGATTTCGTAACGCGCGGCAATCGGATGGTAATGTCCCCTTAACACAACCGTAACATTCAATGTTATCTTTCATCCATGATTTTTATTCACCCCCACAACACAGACAGCCTCGTGACTTATTTGACAAGTAAACCGTTCACTCGGGTGGGCGCGGTTCTCCATCATGCCGTGCGCCGCTTCTCGATATTTCTTCTCATTCTCTGCTGTACGGCAACCGGCGCGCTCGCAGGCACGACGGGGAAGATCAGCGGACGGATCACCGATAAGAGCAGCGGCGAATCGCTCATCGGCGCGAGCGTCCGCATCGACGGGACGACGCGGGGTACCATCTCGGACGCCGACGGATATTATTCGCTCCTGAATCTTTCGCCCGGAAAATACACGCTCGTGATGCAGTTCATCGGGTATCACAAGACGACGGTGCGCGACATCGAGGTCAATGTGGACCTGACGTCGAAACGTGACGTTCAGCTTGTGCCGGACAACGTGCAAATGGACGTGGTCCTCGTGGTGGCCGACGTACCGATCGTCACGAAGGACAGGACCTTTTCCGCCGCTACCGTGTCGTCCACCCAGATCGAGGCGATGCCGGTCACGGAAGTCGCCGAGGTCGTGGCGCTCCAGGCGGGCGTCGTGCAGGGATCGGACGGCGCGCTTCATTTCCGCGGCGGCAGGGCGCGCGAGGTCGGCTACATCATCGACGGCGTCGCCGTGACGAACGCATACAGCCAGGACGGGGGAATCAATGTGCAGATCGAAAACTCCGTCGTTCAGCAGGTGGAGGTGATCAGCGGCACGTTCAACGCCGAATACGGCTCGGCCCAGTCCGGCATCGTGAACATCGTCACGAAATCCGCCGCTGAGAACTTTTCGTTCAGCGTCCGGGCGCAGGCGGGCGAATGGTACAGCGGCAACACGTCGACGTTCATCGGCATCGGGCGTATCAATCCGCTTGCGAACAGGGATATGCAGGCATCCGCCTCGGGGCCGATCGTGCCGCACAAGCTCAGCTTCTACGCATCGGGACGCACGCAACAGAATGAAGGCTATCAATGGTACGACAGGAGGTTCACGGCTCTCGACGGTTGGAAGATAGCGGCGTACCAGCGCTGGTACGGCGAGCATTTCTCGGCCGTCGACCAGTCCGGCGCCATCTTCATCCCCGATTCGCTCTCCTCGGGCGACGGCGCCATGGGTCCGTTGAGCACGTCGCAGAGCACGTCGCTGCACGGCAAACTCGATTACTACTTCTCTAGCGATCTGCGCCTCTCGTACCAGGTGTTCTTCTCGGACGCCAACGGGAAATATGCTGACGCAAGCCGCCGCTACCAGCCCGACGAGGTCTCGACGTCGATCTCGAAATCGCTCCACCATTTCCTCTCGTGGGCGCATACCCCGTCGGAGAAGTTTTTCTATAACATCCGTGCGTCGTACCAGTTCAACCGCGGGGATTCGTACTACCGCAAGGACAACCGCTTCGCCCGTTATCCCGGCGACCCGGGAATACAGCCGATCTCCTCCGCTTCGCAGGGATTCTCGCTCGGCACCACGGGTGGGATCTACGCGGGAGACGAAACGAAGAACTACCGCAAGCTCTATCTCGTGAACGGCGACGCGAACTGGCAGGCCGATCGGACGCATTTCATCAAGGCCGGCTTCGAGATGAAGCAGCACGACATCAACACGTACTCGCGCGGTCTCGTCGAGACGGACGAATGGTCCGAGGTGAAGTGGACCACTGCGATCAAGGGCAACGGCACGCCGTGGAACGAGTACTGGTCGCAGATGGTGCAGTACTGGGACACGCTGAGCACGCTTCGCTACCGCGCCGTCGCCGACAGCGAAGTGACGCGCTACCGCGACTACACCATCCGGCCTCTCGAGGCCGCGGCGTACATCCAGGACAAGATCGAGCTCGGCGAGGTCATCATGAACCTCGGCGTGCGGCTGGACGCGTTTCAGCCGAACGAACGGGTCGTCACAAATCCGCGCGTCGAATCGTACTCCCTCGCCAGCGCACTCAACACGAAGAAAGCCGACTGGCAGCTGCAGCTCAGTCCCCGCTTCGGCCTCTCCTTCCCGATCTCGCCGACGGGCGTGTTCCACGTCGCGTACGGGCATTTCTTCCAGATGCCGAGCTTTCAAAAACTGTACAATCAGCCGCTCCATGTGCTCACCGCCCTGCAGCTCGAAGGCATGACGCTCGGCAACGCGACGCTGAAGCCCGAACGGACGATCGCCTACGAGCTCGGCCTGCAGCAGGGTCTGAGCGACAATATCGCCGTCGACATCACGGCGTTCTACAAGGACATCAAGAACCTCCTCGGCATCGAGGCGCTGACCACTGTCGACAACGTGTCGTACTATCGGTACATCAACCGCGACTACGGGAATGTGCGGGGTCTCACGCTCGCCCTCCGGTACGGCGGCTCTGGCTTCATCTCGGGCTTCGTGAACTACAGCCTCCAGATGGCGAAGGGGAGCTCGTCGGACCCGGAATTCATCCAATTGATCCAGACTTCCACGAGCATCGGCGGCGATCCCGTCACGTTCATCGAGCGCAAGATCATTCCGCTGGACTGGGACCAGTCGCACACGCTCAACGCGGTGCTCACGCTGCAGCAGTCGTCCAACTGGAGCGTCTCGTTCATCGGCTCCTATTCGAGCGGGCTGCCGTTCACGCCCGTCTTCGTCGACCGCAAGGACATTTCGACGCGCGAGTTCCTCAACGCCGAGCGCAAGCCGACGCAGTGGAACATGGACCTGAAGGCGCAGAAGACGATCTCGCTCGCCGGGACCGCAGCGACAGTCTTCATGAAGGTGAACAACGTGTTCGATGCGGCGAACGAGATCAACGTCTACTCGTCGACGGGCCGGGCCACATACAATGCGCGAAGCATGCGCGATCAGCAGCTGCTGCGCGACAAACTCGCCCAGGAAGGCCTGTTCACGCTCGACGAGGTCGATCTTCAGACGTCATGGTATTCGGAACCGCGCCGCATCGAGTTCGGTGTTGAAGTCAACTTTTAATCATTCCAAAGAAGAACAGCGTAATGACCCATCACAACACAATATACCCGCAGGCTTCTCGCGCCGTCTGGATCCTGCTTCTCGGTGTCGTTTTGACCGCGGGCACAACGGCGCAAACCGTACAGGCGGACAAAGAGAAGGACGCGAACGCCGGCACCATGCTGCCGTCGGCCAACACCCGAAGCACATACTCGTCGGCATTCCTCGCGAAGGTCGCGGCCACCGTCGGCAATGCCCGCTACCTGCGCTATGGGAAGCACAACGGCAACCTTGTCGAATTGGGATTTCAGAACAACACGTCGCTTGCGTATAACTACCTGTCCGGCAGCTCGATGGCCATCTGGCCGAAGGGAAGCGGCACGCCGTACGGCCACTCGTTCGTCTTCTTCGTCGGCGCGAAGGTCGTGAACACGAACGGCGATTCGATAGCGATCCTTTCCGAATCCTACCGCAGGGGCGGCAGCGACATCGCGCCCGACGCGTCGCATACGTACCAATACCAGCCCCTGCCCGGATACTTCAACGACCGCAGCACGAACTCGCTCTCATGGCGCTTCGGAGGCATCACCGAGGATGTCGGCGTGGACGGCATACCGAACACGAAGGATGAAGGCGAAGGCGACGGCGAACTGCAGAAGCAGGAGGACTTCAACAAGAACGGCGTGCTGGACAGGGAGCTCGTCAATGCGGCGAACTGGCCGGCGATGAGCCACATGAAGGAAACATGGCCGAAGATGTGGGCCCCGAAGACGTTTCCCGGGGACCCGCGCTCCGAAGGCGATTCGCTCGCGCCAAGCACACGCGACGGCCGCTGGAACGGCGAGTTCGGCGCATACGTCCGCGCCGATCAGGAATCGTATTACGCAGTCGACGACAGGGAAAACGACGAGTACTCCTACTATCCCCTGGACGACGCGGCGTCCAAGCTTCCCTGGCCGAACGGCAGAAGGGGACTCGGCATCACCGTGGAGACACGCGGCTATCAGTGGTCGTCGCGGCTCGCTGAAGACATCCTCATCAACATCTTCGACATCACGAACTTCGGGAAAAAATTGCACCGTTCCATCGTCGGCATGTATGTCGATCCGGACATGGGCGGCTCGACCTCGGGCGACAACGCGAGCTTCGACAACCTGGACGACATCACGTACGCATGGAGCGAGGGAGACGTGTCGAATCTCGGTCTGCCCCTCGGGTATTTCGGATTCGCATTTCTCGAGAGTCCCGGCATCGCCAACGACGGGATAGACAACGATTCGGACGGCCTCATCGACGAATCGCAGGGAAACGACATCGACGAGGATCGCGACTGGAAAAAGTGGACCGACACGAACACCGACGGCGTCTGGACGACAGAGGACGCAAACAGGAACGGCGTGCTCGATCCGGGCGAGGACCTCAACAACGACGGCAGCCTCGACTACGAACCGATCAACGACGACGTGGGCTCGGACGGCATCGGCCCGGACCAGAACGACTACAGCGGACCCGACGCCGACGGCACGGAAGCGAACGGCAGACCGGAGCAGGGAGAACCGAATTTCGGCTACACGGACAACGACGAATCGGACCAGATCGGCCTCACGTCGTTCACACTCATCGACTGCAACAACAACATCCACAACGACGAGCTGTTCTGGAACACGGAGATCGTGCCGGGACAATACATCACGATGCCCGGATACGACCGCGACATCACGTGGATCTACGGATCCGGCGAAGTGTCGATCGATAACGGCCGGTCGAACACGCAGCGGTACGCCATCGCGCTCCTGTTCGGCAACGACAATGCGGACATCCTCCGAAACAAGAAGACGATGCAGGTGATCTACAATCACGATTATAATTTTGCGAGCGCCCCGCGCGTGCCCACCGTGAGCTATCAGACGTTCGACAAACAGGTCGTCCTTCGATGGGATGACGCCGCCGAGCGGTCGAAGGACCCGATCTACGGCGAGGATTTCGAGGCGTACTATATCTACAAGAGCACCAATCCGACGTTCGACGACATCAAGACCGTGTCCGACGCCTTCGGCAATCCGCTCCTGTTCAAGCCCCTGGCGATCTTCGACGTTGCGAATGGCTTGTCCGGCGTGCATCCGGTGAGCATCGGAAGCGAGATCGGCCAGGCGAGCAATCTCGGCATCTCGTACAACATGGGAACGGACAGCGGCCTGAAGCATGCGTTCGTCGACTCCGACGTGCAGAACGGGCGCAAATATTTTTACGCCGTCGTGTCTGTCGACAGGGGCTACGCTCCCGAATTCTTTGCGCGCGGCCTCTCGGACCGCGAGGGGCTCGCGATGATCTCACCGACAGAATGTTCGGCGAACATCCTGCTCGATGACCTTGGCAGACCCGTGTCGACGGACAGGAATATCGTTATTGCGACGCCGTCGGCTCCCGCGGCAGGATACGTGTATCCGGGGCTTACACCGGAGGGCATCACGACGAACACGGACAGCACGCACGGCTCGATCGCCCTCGAGATTTTCGAACCGTACAAGGTTCGTTCGGGGAATTCGTACCGCGTGACGTTCGGCGACGATTCCTCGTTCGCTGACTACAGCGGCGCGTTGACGGGCCTCACGAAGAAAGTCCAGCTGACGAACACAACGACGAAGTCACTCCTCATGACGATGGCCTACCCCGACACGCAGGCCGCGGGCGAACTGTTCTTCGAGGGATTTAAGCTCACAATCCGCAACATTGACGGCGTGGGCATCACGTCCGCGTCGTGGAAGGATGCCGTCAACAACCTCGCCGGTGTGCCGAAGGCGTCGGGCTTCGGCGGATTCGCCGTGCCGCGCGATTACGAGATACGCGTCATCGGTGCCAACGCCGATACGGCGCTCAACAATATCGCGACGAACTATCAGGTGTGGGACGTGACGGATCCGGGCCGGCATTTTCAGACCGATTTCCGGCTGACGGAAACAGGCACCGCGGCCGAGAAGGGCGTGCTGAGCAACGGCGACCGGGTGATGGTCACGAGCGAGCTCAACCGCCGCTTGTGGGTGATCGACTTCGCGTATCCGGCCGCGCTGCCGTCGGCTCAGCGTGTCGCACCGGCGGTCGGGAGCGTGTTTGCGCTGAGGACGACGAAACCGTTCGACAGGAACGATTACTTCTCGTTCACGATGAGCGGGAATGTCGTCACCGCAGCCACTGCCACGAACGAACTCTCGAACATCTATACGGTTCCCGATCCGTATGTCGCGGCGAGCAGCCTCGAGCAGCATCTCGTGAGCCTCGACGCGGGCCGCGGAGACCGCAGGATCGATTTCGTCAACCTTCCGATGGAATGCAGCATTTCCATCCTTACGTCGAGCGGAAGACTGGTGCGCGTGCTGCATCATGCGTCGACATCGGAGAACGGAAGGGAGCCGTGGGACCTGCGAACAAAGGACGGGCTTGAAGTGACGCACGGGGTGTATCTGTGGGTAGTTGAAGCGCCGGGAATCGGAAAACAAACTGGTAAACTTTCGGTGATCAAATGAAGCATACACTCACACTCCTGACATTCATCCTCTTCTCCGTTTCCGTCTGCCGTGCCGGCGACACGCCGGGCGGCGTGACATTCGAATCGAACGTGTCCGGAGTTGGAACCTCGGCCGCGGCATTCCTCGAGATCGGCGTCGGCGCGCGCGCGGCGGCCCTCGGAAACGCATACACGGCGCTGGCGAACGACCCGACCGCGCTGTACTGGAATCCCGCAGGCGTCGCCTGGGCCACGACGACGCAGATCGAGATCATGCAGAACGGCTGGATCGGCGACCGGAACCATCAGTTTGCCGGCATCGTCGTACCGCTCACGCAATGGAACGCGGCCATCGGCGTCAGCTTTACGACGCTCGATTTTGGGGACGCACAGAAGGTCCGCACGGTGGATCAGCCGGAGGGCACCGGTGAATTGTACGACGCGCGTGACGTCGCCCTCGGCCTCACGTATTCGATGGCGCTGACGGACCATTTCTCGTTCGGTCTCACCGGCAAGTTCATCCACGAACGCATCTGGTCTGTCTCATCGAGCGGGTTCGCCGTGGATATGGGGATCCTGTACAAGACGGAAATCAAGGGATTGACGCTCGGCGCCTCGCTGAGCAACTTCGGCACCGAACTGCAGCTCGACGGCAACCGGCTCTCCATCACCGTGGACCCCGACAAGAACAATTTCAATTTCGACCGGGTCGAGGCGACATATTCCACCGGTTCCTATGCGATGCCGCTCCTGTTCCGTTTCGGCGTCGCGTACGAGGCGGACCTCGATGCGTTCGGCTCGCTGCTGGTGTCGGCGGATGTGATGCATCCGAGCAATGCCACGGAAAGCGTCTCATTCGGAGCCGAGTACTCGGTCTTCCATCTCTTCTCACTCAGGGCGGGATACGAGAACATGTTCGAACGCGACCACATCAACGGCCTGACGCTCGGCGCTGGACTGGACTATTACATGCAGCAATCGAACGTCGGTCTGCGTTGCGATTATTCCTGGTCCGATTGGGGAATGCTCGGCGACGCGCAGCGCATTTCACTGGGAGTCGTATTTTAATGATCACGAGTATGAAAAAAAAACGGACGATCATCGCTGCCGTTGCGCTTGGTGTGCTGCTCATTGCGGCGGGAATCGTGACGCACAACGCATTCGACCCGTCCGTCGAACGCGCGGGAAACGTGCAGCTCTCCGATTCGGTCGTCGCCGTCGTCGGCCGATCGTACATCACGGGCGCGGAGCTCCGGAACGCCTTCGAGACTGCCTACCCGTCGGTCAAGAGCGGAGTGACGGACAGGGACAGGCTGTACAGCGTGCTGGCGGGACTGATCGCGGAAAAGATGCTTGCGGAAGACGCCCGCCGCTTCGGATATCAGACGGACGAGCGCATCGCGCAGCTGACGGAGGAATTCGAGCGGATGTATCTCGTTGAGCAGGTGATCACGAACGATGTCGATGCGCGCATCAGCGTGTCGGACGACGAGGCGCGCGAAGAGACGATGAAGTCGCTCGTCGCGTTCAGGTTCCGGTACTGGATGGAACCGACACGTGAGCGTGCAGAGCGTGTGCGGGAGATGATGCGGAAGGACGGTTTCGGGAAGACTGTCGCCGCGCTTGTCCGTCGGAATCCCGAACTGAAGGGCATTGCGCCCGCGCTCGAATCCGATTATCTCCGTTGGACCGAGATAGATCCGGCCTTCTTCGCCGCCATCAAAGACCTTCCCATCGGCGGCGTGTCCGTGCCCGTGGAGCACGACGGCGCCTTCTATCTTTTAAACATGGAAGACATTAGGCGCAGCGGCATCACCGCCGGTCAGATGGCAAGCGCGCTGCCGTCCTCGAAAAAAGTCGTCTTCGCGAGGAAACGCATGGCCGCACGCAAGGCGTACGTCGCCTCGATGATGGAACCGAAACAGGTGAAGACGAACGGTGAGGCGCTGCGCATTCTCATCGACGCCGTTGAAGAGTGGCATGCCTTGCCGGCGGCGAACACAGTCGATTTTTTCACCGCCGCGGAGCGGGCCGGCGCGGGCGATCCGAAACTGCGCCGGTACATGTCCGAACGGTCCCGAACGATGGTCACGACGACGGATGCGGGACATTCGATCGAATCGATGGCCCGTGTGCTTCCGCTGCGGAAGATCATGAGTGAGTACCGGCAGCCCTATGCGGGCTTCGTTGCATACACGGGCGCCGCGGTGCGGGACGACTATCTGAAACAGCGCGGCATCGAGCGCGGGTACGACGCCGATCCCGGTGTGAAGGACAGGCTTCGCATGTGGAGCGACAAGTGGCTCTACGAGGAATACAGGAAACGCGCCGCCGCCGACGGTGGTGATACGTCGCGGAGCGGACGGCAAGGACTCAGGAGAAGCGACATGGAGCGTCTCGTTCACACGATCGAATCGCTCATGCAGTCGAGCCCGGTGAGCGTGAACAAGGCCGTCGTCGACACGATGCGCGTGAATGAGCCGCTGAAATCCCGCGGCGTGTTCGTGTCGCTCGCACGCGGC
>JFJP01020425.1_pt1 | contig 21477 bp, 22 predicted proteins | sample 431651 | NCBI WGS metagenome assembly JFJP01 (sample SAMN02602958, study PRJNA72255) | Microbial mat metagenome, whole genome shotgun sequencing project. | biome: fresh water; feature: sink hole; material: water; isolation source: purple microbial (photo- and chemosynthetic) mats found in...
TCCAACAAGGGGCCACTGATCTTGGCGCGATAGCGATGCACCTCGTCTGAGCCGCAGGTGCAGCGACGGGTCGGGTGGCCGAGATAGCCGCACGGGCAGGGGTTCATCGCCGCCACGAGGCAGCAGCGGGCCGGGAAACGCAGACGGCCGGCGGCGCGCACGATGGTCAGGAAGCCATCCTCCAGCGGTTGGCGCAGCGATTCCAGCACGGTGCGCGGATATTCCGGCAATTCATCGAGAAAAAGCACGCCGTTGTGACCAAGTGAAACTTCGCCCGGACGCGGCGGACTACCCCCTCCGACCAGTCCCGGCCCGGAAATCCCGTGATGCGGAGCTCTGAATGGTCGCCGCGCCACCAGGCCGCTGCCCAGCGGCAGCAGGCCGGCGATCGAATGCACCCGCGTCACCTCCAGCGCCTCGTCGGGGGTCAACGCCGGCAGGATGCCGGGCAGCCGCCGCGCCAGCATGGTCTTGCCGCTGCCGGGATTGCCGATCATCAGAAGATTATGAAATCCACTGGCGGCGATGAGCAGGGCACGCTTGGCCTGCACCTGGCCGCGCACATCGGACAGGCACGATTCCTCGACATCCACGGCGGGCGGTGCAGGCGGCAGATCGGGCACGGTGCCGGCGCGCAGCCAATCGCAGCAGGCGCGCAGGGTGGGCGGGGCGATCACGGTCAACCCGCCGACCGCCCCTGCCTCGTGAGCGTTGGCCGGCGCCACAACGACATGCCGGAAGCCGGCGGCGCGCGCCGCCGCCGCCGCCGCGACCACGCCACGCACCGGCCGCAGCGCTCCATCGAGGGCCAGCTCGGCGAGGAACAAGGTGTCCTGCGGCACGTCGCCCAGGCCGTTGTCGCCGATCGTGCTCAGAAAGCCGATCGCACAGGCCAGGTCGAAGGCCGGACCCTCTTTGCGCCGGTCAGCTGGGGCGAGGTTCACGGTCAGGAAGTCGCCGGGGCGGTGATGCAGGCCGCTGGCGAAGATCGCGGTGGTCACCCGTTCAACGCTTTCGCGCACCGCCGCATCGGGCAGACCGACCACGGTGATGCGACCCTTGTCGTTTTTGGGGGTCGAGCGTGCCACTTCGACGGTGACGAGGTAGCCATCCACCCCCTCGGTGGCGGCGGCATGGACGCGGACCAGACGCATCCCGGGACGCTGCCGCAGCGGGCTGCAACCGCAAGTGCATCGACGTTGCGCTGTGCAAGCGTGGGTGGATCATGCCCATGTGGCCCAGGATCCCCGAGTGACCCCGACCGGCGATGTCCGCGCCCTTGTGCGCGAGATGCTCGGTGGACCCGTAGCTCCACCGACCGGCGGCACCAAGGGTCTCGACTGGATGGATGCCGCCGAGCCCGAGGCGCCAGGCAACACCAGCGGTTGGGCCAGACCCGGGGCAAAGCCGAAGGGTGACACCGATGAGGTGCACCAGGCGCGTAACATCCAGTTGCAGCTGCTGCCGACCCCGCCACGCCTGCCCGGCCTGGCCTGTGCTGCTCGTTTCGAGCCGCACCACGAGGTCAGCGGCGACTTCTACGATTTCATCCTGCTGCCTGGCGGCTGCCTCGGCGTGGTCCAGGGCGACGTCAGCGGCCACGGCGTCGCCGCCGGCATGGTCATGGCGATGGCCAAGCAGACGGTGCGCATGCTCGCCAGCACTGGCGCCTCGCCGGCCAAGGTGCTGATCGAGGCCAACCGCTGGCTTTACGGTGGCATGGCCGGCAAATTCGTCAGTTGCACCTACCTGATCATCGACCCATCCCGGCGCGAACTGCGCCTGGCTCGCGCCGGGCATACCCCGCTGATCATCGCCAACGCCGCGACCGGGGCCTGCGACACCCTGACCCCCAAGGGCATCGCGATCGGCATCCGCGCGCCCGACGCTTTCGCCACCGGCACCGAGGAGGTGCGGCGCGACCTGCACCCCGCCGACCTGCTGCTGTTGGCGACCGATGGCATCCTCGAGGCGCAGGATCGTCTCGGCGAGGAGTTCGGCATCGAGCGCTGCGCGCATGTCGTGCATCAGCACGCGCCGGCCGGCGCCGAGGCGGTGGTCAACCGCGTGCTCGATGCGGCGCGCAACTTCCAGGGGTCGGCCAAGCTCGACGATGATGCGATGGCCGTCGCCATCGCGCTGGGCTGAACATGGACGTCAGCGTGGTCGGAGCCGGCGGCGTGGTCGGACGGCAGATCGCCATCGCCCTGGCCGGGGCGCGCATCCTGCCCCCGACCAGCCGCCTGCAGCTGGTCGGCCGCAGCGACGGCCCCAGCTCCGCGCTGCTGCCCGGACTGGCCGCCGATCTCGCCGACGCGCACGCCGAGGAATTGCCGCACCTCGACCTCGCCTTCCAGTCCGAGGACATCCTCGGCGACGTCATCGTCATCGCCGCTGGCGAGACGGTCGCGCCAGGCAGCCGGGCGCGCGAACGCGCTGACCTGGCCGCCGCCAACGAGTCCGTGATCGACAACATCGCCCGCGCCATCGCCAGGAACGGCCACGGCGAGGAACTGGTGCTGGTGCTGACCAACCCGGTCGAGGCGGCGGTCGGCTGGTGCTGCCGGCACCTCGATCCGCGCCGCGTGATCGGCCTCGGCGCCTACCTCGACACCATGCGCTTCCGCCAGGAGATCGCCCTCGACCTGGGTGTGCGCCGCCAGCGCGTGCAGGGCCTGGTGCTGGGCGAGCACGGCCCGCGCATGGTGCCGTGCTGGAGCACCGTGTCAGTGCACGGCTTCGCCGGCGAGCACGGCCGGCAGCGCCTGGCGGCCCTGGCGGCGGCTGGCGATCCCTCCGTGGCCGAGGCCGCCGCGCTGGTGCGCTCGACCCTCGAGCGCGATGGAGCGGCGGCAGCGTTCCGCCTGATCGACGCCTGGGGGCCGGCGCTGCGCACCGTGATCCGGCCGATGGCGACCCAGCTCTCCGGGGCGCGCACCCCGGTCGGCACCGCCGAAAGCGTCGTGCGGCTGCTGCGCACGCTGCTCGACGGCGGCCGGGTCATGGCGGCAGCGCAGGTGCAGGTCGCCGGCGAGTTCCTCGGTCTGCGCGGCGTGGTCGGGGCGCCGGTGGTACTGTCGCTGGCCGGCCTCGACCGGATCATGGACTGGGAGCTGTCCGCCACCGAGCGCGCCGCCGTCACCGCCGGCCTGTGGGACGGACGATGAGCCGCTGGCGCTGCCGCATCGCCGTCGCCACGACCAGCGCCCGGCGTTCGGGCGTGCTGTCGCGCATCGTCGGCTACTTCAGCGATCGCGGCATCAGCCTGCACGAGGTGCACGCCCACCATCCCGACAACGGGCCGGCGATCGAACTGGTCTTCGACGCCGAACCCGACCTCGCCCAGCACCTGGTGCGCCGGCTGCTCCGCCAAGCCGATGTGCAGACCGTGGACCTGCTGCCCCTCGCCTGACCCTACATTGCTCCTTTGGGTTCGACGTTCGGTGTTCGACGTTCGGTGTTCCGCAGAGGACATCCATGATTCCGGCATCTGTATCATGTCAGCCAGAGGTTGAACCCGACTGTTCATGTAACTTCTCTGTCTAAAACGCCGAACGCCGAACGCCGAACGCCGAACACCGAACGGAGGAATCAAGGCTGACCTTGCCGAACCATCCTGAATCCTAGCCTGCGCCCCAGGAGCCAGCCATGCCAGATCCGTTCAAGGCCTACGACATCCGCGGTCTCTACCCGCAGGAGCTGAACGAGTCCCTCGCCTACCAGACCGCCAACGCCACCGCCCAGGTCCTCGGCCTGGCCGGCAAGCGATTCGTGGTCGGGCGCGACATGCGTGTGTCCGGCCCGATGCTCAAGGTCGCGGTGGTGAAGGGCCTGGTCGATGCCGGCGTCCATGTCGTCGATGTCGGCATGGTTTCGACCCCGGCCGTCACCTTCAGCATGCACCACCTGGAGACCGAGGGCGGCATCCAGGTCACCGCCTCGCACAACCCGGCTGCCTACGGCGGCATCAAGATCACCGGCCCCGGCTTCAAGCCGATCGGCGGCGGCAGCGGCATGGAGGAGATCGAGGCGATCGCCCGCGCGTGCAAGATCGTCAAGAAGCCGGGCGGCAGCGTCACCGAGGTGGTGACCCTCGACGCCTACGCCACCTTCCTGGCCAAGCTGTGGGCGCCCAAGCGCAAGCTGAAGATCGTCATCGACGGCGGCAACGGCATCATCGGTACGTTGTTCCAGCACCTCCTGCCCAAGCTCGGCAACATCGAGGTGGTGGCGCTGAACTTCGATCCGGACGGCCGCTTCCCGGTGCACGAGGCCAACCCGCTGAAGCTGGAGAACCTCAAGGACCTGCAGGCGCGGGTGAAGGCCGAGAATGCCGACTTCGGCGCCGCCTTCGACGGCGACGGCGACCGCTGCGCGCTGGTCGATGAGACCGGCGAGTTCATCTCCTGCGACCTGACCACGGCGCTGCTCGCCAAATACTTCCTCGCCAAGGAGCCGGGCGCCACCGTCGCCTACGACCTGCGCTCGTCCAAGGTCGTGGCCGAGTACGTGCAGTCGCTCGGCGGCAAGGCGGTCGAAACGCGCGTCGGCCACAGCTTCATCAAGCAGACCCTCAAGCACGAGCACGCGGTGTTCGCCGGCGAACTGTCCGGGCACTACTACTTCCGCGACTTCTGGAACGCCGACAGCGGCCTCTACGCCTTCATCCTGCTCGCCAACATCGCCAGCGAGACGCCGAAGCTGTCGAGCTTGGTCAAGCCGCTGCTCAAGTACTTCCACACCGGCGAGATCAACTTCAAGGTCGCCGATGCGGCGACGGTCTTCGCCCGCGCCAAGGCCCTGCCCGGCGGCAAGGTCCAGGAGTTGGACGGCGTGACCGTGCGCTTCGCCGACTGGTGGTTCAACCTGCGCGCCAGCAACACCGAGCCGGTCGTGCGCCTCAACCTCGAAGCCGACAGCGCCGCGCTGCGCGACGCCAAGCTGGCCGAGATCAAGAAGCTGATCGCCGGCTGATGGCCTCGTGGGACCGTCCGGCGCTGGCCCGCCTCACCGGCGGCCGCGCCGCCGCCATCCTGGTTGACCCGTCATCCGTGGTCGTCGTCGCCGGCCAGCAGCCGGCGGCTGGCGGCGGTCCCCTCTATACCCTGGTCAAGACGGCCCAAGCCGTCGCCTACGCCCGACGGCTGACCGCCACCGGGCAGCCAGCCGTGCCATGGTTCTGGTGCGCCTCTGAAGACCACGACCTGGGCGAGGCCAACCACGCCGACCTGCTGCGCCGCGATGGTTCGATCCATCGCGTGGTCTGCGACCTCGGGCCGGGGCGCGCCGCGCTGCGCTGGCGCCCCGCCTTGGCGTGGTGGGACAAGGTGGTCGCCGGCTGCCGTGCCAGCGCCTCTGGCAACCTGGGCGCGGACTGGCTGCTGCAGCGCCGCCCGGCGGACGGCGAAGGCATGGGGGCTTGGCTGTGCCGCGTCCTGACCGACCTGTTCCCTGGCGATCCTCTGGTGAGCTGCGAAGCGCATCGACTGCGCCCACTGTGGGCCGAGATGCTACCCGACCTGCGCGCGCGCTGGCCGCGCGCCGCGCTGGCCGAGCTGCAGACGCAGATCGGCCAGGACCACTTCGGCCCCCTGCCCGAGCCGCCGCTGTTCCGCGACACGCCCACCGGTCGCCTGCCTCTCGACGATCCGGCCGGCGTCCCCGTCGAAGAGGTCAGCCCCGGCGCCGCGCTGCGCCCGATCCTGCAGCAGCTCGCTCTGCCCTGCACGCACGCAATCCTCGGCCCCGGCGAGCGCGCCTACCATGCCGCAATCATGCCGGTGTACGCCGCCCTCGGTGCCACCCCGCCGCGCTTCGTGACGCGCACCAGCGTCACCCTGGAACCGGCGTGGATCCGCCGCGCCGCTGAACGCCTGCACCTCGATGTCCGCGCCCTGGCGGCTGGTGGACCGCTGCCAGTGGCCACGACGATGCCGCAGCCGCAGCTGGCGGAATTGGACCAGGCGATCAGCGCCCTGGGCGACGGCGGCGATCGTCGTATCGCCGCTGCTCAGACCCGGCTGCGGCACGAGGCGGCACGGTTACGGGCGTCGTTGGAGCGCGGGGAACGGGTGGCGAACGGGCTTCCGGCGGCCGGTTCGGTGCAGGCATGGCTACGGCCGCGCGGCGGGCCGCAGGACCGGACGCTGAGCATGTTCCAGGCGATCTGGGAACATGGGCCGGGGGTGGCCCAGCGGTTGGTAGAGGAACTCGGGGGTGAGCGCGAGATGGTGGTGATGGGGGTCTGATCCATCACAGGCGGGCGGGGGCGCCCGCCGGCCGGTCGGGCGGGGGCGCCCGCGCTCCATCAACCGGCGAACTGGCGGCGCAGGCGGGGGATGACTTCGCGCTGGCACTCGGCGAGCGAGCCGGGGAAGGTGGCGCCGGCGGCCTGCAGATGGCCGCCGCCACCGAAGGCCTGCGCCACCGGCGCGACCTGGAAGGGCGGGTTGGAGCGCAGGCTCAGGCGCGTGGTCTTCCCATCCTTGCCCTCGCGCATGAGGTAGGCGATCTGGTTGCCGGCCAGCGAACGCGGCACCTCGACCATGTCGCCCCAGTCCTCGGGCTCGCCCACCGCCGCGATGTCGGCGCGGGTCAGCGCGATGCCGGCCAGGCGCGGTTCCCGCGTGTCGATGACCAGGCGTTCGATGCCCAGCTTGGTGATCGCCAGGTCGTGCGCGGTGCGCGTGTAGGTCAGGGCGCGGTTGATAGCCGAGACATCGACGCCGATCTCGGCCAGCTTGGCGGCGAAGCGGAAGGCGGCGGCGTCGGTATTGGAATGCATGAAGCGCCCGGTGTCGAAGACCAGGGTCGCGTACAGATTGTCGGCGATCTCGCGGTCGATCGCCACGTCCAGCTTGTCGAGCAGCTTGGCCGCCACCATGCCGCTGCAGGTCGCGTGCTCGTCGACCAGGTTGAGGTCGCCGAAGCGGTCGTTGGTCGCGTGGTGGTCGAGGTTCAGCAGCTTGCCGTGCGGGATGGCGGCGCAGGCGCCCAGGCGCTTGAGATCACCGCAGTCGCTCGAGAGCAGCAGGTCGCAGGGCTTCATCCGCTTGGCCTTGGCCTCGTCCTCGACCGTCTCGGCCAGGGAGAAGCGTGGCAGGAAGGCGTAGATCGAGGCCGGCTTGCTGGGACACACGAAGCGCACGCGCTTGCCCAGGCCCTTCAGAGCGATCGCCAGGGCCAGCGAGGTGCCGATGCCGTCGGCGTCGCTGTTGATGTGGGTGGTCAGCACGATGTCGGCGGCATCGGCGACGGCGCGGGCGGCGGCGAGGTAGTTCGGGCGGGCCATGTCAGATGCCTCGGCGGATCTGCGAACCCGCGAAGCGCAGTTCGAAGCGGTAGCGCGGCTTGCGCGTGCAGATCACGTAGTGGGTGGCGGGATCGATGCGGGTCGGCACCTCGCGCGTCTCGACCGTCGCGGTAGTGCGGTAGCCGCGCTCGTTCAGCACATCGACCAGCATGGCGATGGCCTGCGGGTCGGCGAACAGCTCGTTGTCGCTGGTGATCTTGGCCAGACCGGTGATCGCGTGCAGCACGATGGCCGGCACGAAATCGCGTTCGATGGTCTCGATCACGCGGCGGAACAGCGTCGCCTGGTCGCGCTGGTAGCCTTCCAGGCGTTCGACCAGGTGCTGGCGCGCCGCCTGCACGATCTCGCTGGCGAGCGGGATGTGGTGGATCGCGTCGAAGGTCTCCTCGTCCAGCTCCAGCGAACTCTGGTACTGAAACTCCTGGATGATCGCGCGTTCGACCGATCCCAGATCGCCCTGGGCGTTGATCACATGGAAGTGGAAGTGCTGCTTCAGGCTCTGCAGTACATGGTAGGTCTGCTCCATGAACACGCGGTAGCGCTTGCGGCAGGCGTCCTCGGCCATGTCGGTAGCACGCTCCTCCTGCAGCACGCCCTCGCCGGTCTCGCGCACCCGCTGGTTGGCGGCGATGATCGCGCGGCCGCGCTTCAGCTGGCGCTCGACCGATTCCTTCTCCTCGACGTAGAGCACCACGATCTGGAAGATCGGCTTGGCGAAGAACGCCGCCTTGGGCGTGCCGCGCGCGGCGGAGCGCAGGTCGAGGATGCGCTGGTAGAACAGCTTGACGCATTCCACCTGCACGCGCGTGCGCGGGAAGCCATCGACCAGCACCCCGGTGGCATGCGCAGGTTCGAGCAGGCGCTCGAACAGCAGACGCACCACGTCGGCATCGCCGACCAGGTTGCCGGCATCCTTGATGCGCCGCATCTCCGGCGTGTTGAGCAGGTCGCTGGTGACGATGGGCGGGGCAGTGATGCCGCGTTCGCGCAGGATGAAGGGCGTGTTGGTGCCCTTGCCGGCGCCGGGAGCGCCGCCCAGCCAGATGATCTCGCGCGGCAGGCGGGCCTCGCCCGATTCGACCCGCGCCTGCACCGCCGACCAGGCGGTGCGGAAGACCGTGGCGGCCTGTTCATGCACCGAGTCGACGGCGTGATGGTCGTGGGGTTTGCTATGCGGGGCCGGGAGCGTGACCATGCTGCGGACTGTCGCATGCCGCGACAGCCCGCAACCGTCACTTGGCCCGGGTGGTGCCGCGCTCGACGAAGGTCAGGTCGAGCCGCGCGCTGGCCACTGGGGTGACCGGCTCGACCGCCAGGCGACGGATCGCATTCAGCGCCCAATCGCCGAATTCGGGCAGCGGCTGGCGGATGGTGCTGAGGCCGAACACATCCATGAGTGGCTGGTCGTCATAGCCGATGACCTGGACATCCTGCGGCACCTTGCGGCGCCGGGCCCGCACCTCCTCGACCACGCCGATGGCCGGCACATCGTTGACGCAGGCCACGCCGTCGATGCGTTTGTCCCGCGCCAGCAGGCGGATGAAGGCGGCCCGCCCTTCGGCCACGGTCATCGCCTCGGCGATCTCCACCGGCGCCTCGGGGCCGGCAGCCGCACGGAAGCCCTCGGTGCGGTCGGCGAAGGCGTGGGCCTCGGAGGGTCCACCGATATAGGCGATGCGTTTGCAGCCGCGTTTACGCAGCAGTTCGACCTGCAGCGCCGCCCCGGCGCGATTGTCCACCGAGACCGAGGGGAAGCCCGGCTGGGCGTAATCCACGAAGATCGTCGGCAGCGAGAGCGAACGAAGCTGATCGGCCCGCTCGCTACCGATGCGCATCGAGCACAACATCAGCAGTTCGCAGGCGCGCTCCGCCAGCACCCGGTCGAGCAGGCGGTTCTTGGTCTCGCGGTCGGGCACGTCATAGATCGCCAGGTCGATCCCGGCGGCGGCGAGCCCGCCAGCCAGCGGGCTGGTCACGGCATGATAGAAGGTCGCACTGAACAGCGGCATCAACGCCACCAGACGCGGCCGTTCCGCCCCGCGCGCCGCCAACCGCCGTGCCGCCCGGCTTGGCCGCCAGCCGAGTTCATCCACCGCCCGACGCACCGCCTGCCGGGTCGGCTCGGCGACCCGTGTGCTGCCATTCAGCACCCTGCTGACCGTGGCGATCCCCACCTTGGCATGGCGGGCGATATCGTAGATCGTAGCGCGTCCGTCAGCGGTCATGAAAGCGCTTCCTATCCTGCTTTTGTACCCATTCCAGCACTCACACCTAGACCGTAATTCCCCTGCGTTGCGTACCCGGGGACGCAGTCCCCGCCCCAACCGGAGGCGCTTCGCGCCGACCGGGCGCCGAGGGGCGGTGGCGGCATACAATCGGCGCAGCCGATGCCGCCACGGTTTTGGAGCGTCAGCGACAAAACCGAGCCCCGACAAAGCCCGTCTGGGGGGCCCGGGGGGCATCCCCCCGAAGCTAAAAGCTCCCGTCCCACTCCGCTAGGACGCGCGCCTTCTCCGATTCCGCCATCGCCCGGTGCAGGTCGTCGCAGTTGCCATCGACATACCGGTCGAGGTTGTAGGCGGTCCACTCGATGCGGTGGTCGGTGATGCGGTTCTGCGGGAAGTTGTAGGTGCGGATGCGGTCGCTGCGGTCGCCGCTGCCCACCGCCTCCTTGCGCGCCGCGGCGCGGGTGGCGCGCAGGCGCTCCTGCTCGGCTTCGTAGAGCCGGGCGCGCAGCCACTTCATCGCCTTCTCACGGTTGGCGAGCTGACTGCGCTCCTCCTGGCAGGCGACCACCACGCCGGACGGCTTGTGCGTGATGCGCACCGCGCTTTCCGTCTTGTTCACGTGCTGACCACCCGCGCCTCCGGCGCGGTAGGTGTCGATCTGCAGGTCATCGCTGCGGATCTCGACCTCGGCCTCCTCGGCCTCGGGCAGCACCGCGACGGTGGCGGCGCTGGTATGGATGCGCCCCTGCGCCTCAGTGGCGGGCACGCGCTGCACGCGATGGCCGCCACTTTCCCAACGCAACACGCCGAAAGCGCCCAGGCCATCGGGGGTCGAGCCGGTGATCTGATAGATCGCTTCCTTGACGCCGCCGACCTCGCCAGGATTCACCGACATCGGCACCATGCGCAGCCCCAGACGTCCGGTCCACAGGGTGTACATGCGCACCAGGTCGCCGGCGAAGAGGCAGGCCTCGTCGCCGCCGGTGCCGCCACGGATCTCCAGGATGCAGTCGCGTTCGGCCCCGCCCGAACCCGTGGCGATGGCTTCGGTGATCTGGGCCAGCAAGCGTTCGGCCTCGGCCTTCTTGGCGCGGATCTCCTGATCGGCCTCAGAGCGCATGTCCGGATCGGCCAGCAGAGGTTCGGCCCCGGCTGCGTCGGCCAGGGCCTGGGCCCGGGCCTCCCAGGGTTCCATCAGGCGGGTCAGGCGGGCATGCTCACGCAGCGTCTTCTGATAAGCGGGGCCACCAATGAACGACGGATCGGACAGCTGGGCGGCCATGCGGCGCCAGCGTTCATGCAGTCGTTCGAGCGAGGTCGTAAGTTCGGTCATCTAGAGGCTGGAGGCTGGAGGCTGGAGGCTGGAGGCAAGGCCCCCAGAAACAGCAAAACCCGCCGGGGTTTCCGGCGGGTTCGCGGTCGTCCCTGGACGGGACTACTTGGTCTTCTTCTTGAGCAGCGTGGCAGCCAGGCCGGTGGTCTTGCCACCCAGCTTGTTGCCGAACTTCTCGACGCGGCCGGCGGTATCGAGGATGCGCTGCGTGCCCGTGTAGAACGGATGCGAGGCGCTCGACACGTCAACCTTGTAGAGCGGATAGGTCTTGCCGTCGATCTCAGTCTTGGCCTCGGTCTTGACCGGGCTGAGGATGAGGAAGCAGGCCCCGGATACGATGTCCTGGAACACCACTTCGCGAACCTTCGGATGGATGTCGTCCTTCATGTTCAGCCCTTCTTCTTGTCGGCGGCCTTGCCCTTGGCCGGCTTGTCATCGCCCTTCTTGCCCTCGGCCTTGTCGGCCTTGGCAGCGGGCTTCTTGTCGGACTTCTCAGACTTCTCCGGCTTTTCAGCCTTCTCGGACTTCTCGGCCTTCTCGTCCTTGGCTTCGCCTTCAGCCGGGGCGACACCGGAGGCCTTGGCCTCCTTCTCCGCCTTCTTGGCCGCTTCGCGCTCCGCCTTCTTGGCGGCGACGGCGGCGAGGGTGTCGGCCAGCGACGGGGCGTTGGGATCGCTGTTCACGACCTCGACGTTCACCGTGACCTTGACGGTCTTGTGCAGGCTGACCTCGATCGCGTAGCGGCCGAGCTTGCGGATGCGGTCGGTGAGATGGACCATCTTGCCATCGACGCTGACGCCGGCCTTGGCCAGCGCGGAGACGATCTCCTTGGTGCCGACCGAGCCGAACAACTCGTCGTCCTGCGCAACGCGCTGGGCGATCTGGACGGTGGTGTTGTTCACCGTCTTGGCCAGGGCCTGGGCCTTGGCTTCGCGTTCGGTCTCGTTCTTCGCGGCCTTCTCACGCAGGACCTCGATCTGCCGCTTGGCAGCCCCGTCGGCGTGGATGGCCAGGCCGTAGGGGTAGAGGAAGTTGCGGGCGTAGCCGGGCGGCACGCGGACGACATCGCCCATGTTGCCGAGCTTCAGGACGTCTTTGACCAGGAGGACTTCAGTGCGCTTCGCCATGGTACGGGTCCTTACTCGCCCACGAAGGGCAGAAGGGCCAGGTACCGCGCGCGCTTGACCGCAAGGCAGAGCTGGCGCTGGTAGAAGGCGGTGTTGCCATTGCGCTTGCCCGAGGACAGCTTGCCCTGCGAGCTCACGTAACGGTTCAGGATCGAAATGTCGCGGTAGTCGATTTGGAAGGTGCCGTCCTTCTCGAAGCGGCACGGCTTTGGCGCCTCGACGCGCTTGGCGCGCTTCGGACGCTTCTTGAAATCTTTCTTCTTTTTACCGGCGGGGCCAAAAAAGGCCATAATGGTTGCCTCTCGTGATCAGAATGGGGGTTCGTCGTCACCGGCAGCAGGTGCCGGGGACGCGGGACGGGACGGACGGGGGGCCGGTGCGGGGTGAGCGTCGCCGCCCTCCGCGTCTCCGGCATCGGCGGCGCCTGGGGCGCCGGCCTGGCGGGGCTTGCTGTCGAGGAACTGCACATTGTCAGCGACAACGCGCAGCTTCGACTGCTTCTTGCCCTCTTTGTCTTCCCAGGAATCGAGTTTCAGACGGCCTTCGATGAAGCAGCCGCGGCCCTTGGTCAGGTACTGCCCGACCAGTTCGGCCTGGCGGCCCCAGGCCTCGACGTCCACGAAGGTCGTCTCTTCCTTCTGTGAACCATCAGCGCCCTTGAAACGGCGATTAATGGCAAGACCGAAGTTGGCCACCGCCTGCTCGTTGGCGAGGAAGCGGACCTGCGGGTCACGGGTGAGATTGCCCGCGATGAACACGCGGTTGATGTTGGCCACGGATCAGATCTCGGGCACCGGCGGGGCGGCGGCGGCGGCGGCAGCAGCGGCAGCGGCAGCCTCCTTGGCCTTGGCGCGCTGGACCTTGATCTTCTCGAGGTCGGGGCCCGCACGGGCGACGACCAGCTGGCGCAGGATCGTGCCACCGAGGACGGCGCGGCGTTCGATCTTGTCGAGCGACGAGGGCGCAGCGGTGAAGTAGCCGGTGAAGTAGCAGGCGCTGGTCTCACCCTTGATCGGGTAGGCCAGGGCGCGCTCTTCCCACTTCTCCAGCTCGATGAACTTGGCCCCTTCGGCCTCGTAGATCTGGCGGATGGCGGCGAGGGTGCCGTCGAGATCGGCGCGCGCGTCGGCGGCCTTGATCAGGATCGTGGTCTCGTAGGTACGAGAGGCGTCGGGCATATGCACTCCATGGACCGCCGCAGACGCGGCGGGAAGCCGGATGGACCGGCCCCGGGGTAATGATCACCGCGTGAAGCGGCGATCGGGGGATTACTTGGCGTTTGCCGGCTTGGCGACCGGCTTGGCCAGAGCCAGCGCGAGGCGGCTCTTGAGGCGCGAGGCGGTGTTCTTGTGCACCGTGTTGATGCTGGCGGCCTGGTCGACGCGCTTCGAGAAGGTCACGAACACAGCCTTGGCTTCTTCGGCCTGGCCGTCGTGGATGTGGCGCTCGAGGCGCTTGCGCAGGGTCTTCAGCTCGGTCAGCCGGGATTTGTTGGCGACACGGCGCGTCTCGTTCTTGCGCAGGCGCTTGGCGGCACTGTTATTGTGGGGCATCGAGGTACGGCCTCAGGCTGGTCGGGTGACAGGCGGAAGAACTGCGGCTATCCGCCGCGGAGCTTGGAGAGTCGGGCTGCTGCGTCCTTGAACCCGAGATCGATCGACACCAGCTTTTCGTACTCCGCGATGGCATCCGCGGTCTGTCCGCGGTCCTCGAGAAGTTTCGCCAGCTGGTACCGTCCATCCTTGGCCTCGTCCGACAGCTCGTCCTCTACAAGAGGGAGGAAGAGTTTGTATTGCTGAATGGCCAGGTCAAGGAGGTTCCGGCGGCTGAAGCAGATGGCCAGACCGCGGTGACTGCTCTTGCGCAGGCGGGGGTCATTGACCGTCTTCTGGAATTCCGAGGCCGCGCCATCGACCTCGCCCAGGGTCAGCAGGCGGCTGCCGAGGTTGAAGCGGTGGTTCATGTCGGTCGGCTGACGTTCGACGCGCTGGCGGTATTCGATCACCTCGATGTCGAGGAGCTGCTTTTTGGCAGCCGTCGCCTCGGGGCTGCCGGCCGGCAGGGCCTTGAGGCGCTCTTGCGCCTCCATGATGCGCAGATCGCCGAGTTTCATCACCACGGTAAAGTCGTGCTGGTCGATCATCTGGGCCTTCTCGTAGGCCGCCCGCGCTGCCGGGATCTCGTTGATGCGCCGGTGGATGTCACCCTTCTTGGTCCACAGGAACTTGTCGCCGGGACTCTTCTGCAGGTCTTCGTCGAGGAATTTCAGCACCTCGCGCGCATCCTCGAGGGTGCGGATGTTGCGGTTCATCACTTCTTGGCGACGGGCGGCGTCGTTGTTGGCGACCTGCGAACGGTAGTCGCCGGACTGGCCGGCGGTATTCCGTACCATCATCGACTTCATCGCCATCCAGTTCTTCACCGTGCGTCCGGCCTCGGGATGATTGGGCATCGCGCGATCGAGTTCGCCCATCACCTTGAGCGCCGATTCCAGCGCCGCGTCGTCCTTCTTGCCCGAGGCGTTGAAGCGCTCCATGTACTGGTGTGCCAGCGCCCACAGCACCTTGTCGTTGAACATGCCGGTCGAGCGGAATTCCTCGCCCAGGTAGATGGCGACATCCGACATCGGCTTGATCGTCGCCGCCAGCTTGATCGCGGCGTCCAACACGCCGGCCAACGCCTTGGGGTCGCCGACCTTGCCGTAATGCTTGGCGGCGGCGGCGAACTGCTTGTGCGGATCGCCGGTCATCGCCGGCATCTTGAGGCTGCCGAGACCGAAGAAGCTGGTCTTGCCTGCCGCCTCCTTGGCCTTGCGCTTGGCGACCGGCAGCAACTGCTTGTAGATGTCGACATTTGCGGGGTCGATATCGAGGCATTCCCCGAGGATAAGCAGGGCGTCGTCGCAGTTCCCCTTGTCGAAGAGCTGCTTGGCGCGGGCCAGGTGCTTGGAGAGGTCGGGCATAGTCCGTTTCGCCTCGGAATCGTGTCGTTCAGACGTGGTGCGTCTTGCGTTGAGCCCGACATGCTAACAATTCCGCACGGTTCACAAGGACCGCCGCACTCGTATGGATGAACCTGCCTCATACCCTGCCAATCCCAACCTGGTATTCTACCCGGCCCCGGTGCTCCGTCAGCGCGCTGAGCCCGTCCGGGTCTTCGACCAGGCCCTGCGCGACTTCTGCCGCCGCATGTTCGCCGTCATGGAGGACGAACACGGGGTCGGCCTGGCCGCCCCCCAGGTGGGTGTCTCACGTCGCATCTTCGTGACCGACCATGCGCGCCGGAAGGACGGCGAGTCGCCGCAGCCGCGCGTGTGGATCAATCCGGTGATCGAGGCGCCCACGGGCACCACCGTGTACGAGGAGGGCTGCCTCAGCTTCCCCGCGATCTACGCCAAGGTGACGCGCCACGACCGCTTCACCATCCGCTGGCAGGACGAGCATGGCGAGCCGCACGTCGAGCAGCTCGATGTCGGGGCCGGGCAGTTCCTCGGCATCGTCGTGCAGCACGAACTCGACCACCTCGACGGCATCGTCTTCGTCGATCACCTGTCCCTGCTCCAGCTCGGGCTGGCACGCCGCCGGCTGAAGGACCTCGAAGCCGCCTACCGCAAGCAGACCGGCAAGGCCGGCAGCCCGCTGCGCCGATGAATCTCGAATTTGCATTAGGATCCACACGGAGGAACGAAGGGAACGGAGACGACATGACTTGGGTCGCTCGCCACATCCCATCCAACGGACTTGTGCACAGCCACACGCAAACCCGTGCTGCGAGCTCCGTTGCCTCCGTTCCTCCATGTAAAATGCGGGAATTGGGATGACGGGATCCGCCGGTTTCTCCCTGCCCGAGTCCGATCGCCTGATCGAGCTCGGACGCATCGCCGGCGGCTTGGTCCACGAGCTCAAGAACCCGCTCGGAGTGATCACGCTCAACGCCGACCTGCTGCGCGAGCAGACCGCCCGCCTGCCTGCCAGCCCCGAGCGCGAGCGCATGGAGCGCCGCCTCTCGCGCATCAACGAGAGTGCGCGCAACCTGCAGGCGATCGTACAGAGCTTCCTCAGCTTCGCCCGCCCTGGCCGTCCAGATCCCGAGGCGGTGGACATCAACGGCACGCTGCGCCAGCTGGTCGACGAGCAGGCCGAGGCCAACGCCGCCGACGCGGTGCAGATCGCCTTCCGCCCCGACGAGGGCATCTCGGCGGTGCCCGCCGACCACCAGCACCTCGCCTCGGTGTTCCGCAACATCCTGGTCAACGCGCGCGAGGCGCTGCGCGGACGCAGTGGTGAGCGCCGCATCCTCATCGCCACGCGCGGCGCGCACGGCGTGGTGCGCGTGGTCATCGCCAACAACGGTCCACCCATTCCTGAACGCGTCGCCGCCCATCTGTTCCAGCCCTTCACCTCGGACAAGGAGGGCGGCACCGGCCTCGGCCTGGCGATCGTGCGCCAGCTGGTCGAGCTGCACCATGGCACCGTGCACGTCAGCTCGGACAAGGATGCCGGGGTCAGCTTCACCATCGAGCTGCCCACCCCGCTCGGGCCGGCCAGACCACGCGTCGAGCTGCCGATGCCGGTCGCAGAGGCGGTGGTGGTCAGGACGACGAAGTCCGGAAATCCGGACAGGCAAAAGTCCGGAAGACCCAGCAAACGCAGGAAGACGGTCTGAACCATGGCCAACGTACTCGTCATCGACGACAACCAAGGCAACCGCGAGACCTACGCCGAGGTCCTCGAGGACGACGGCCACACCGTGCTGACCGCACCCAGCGGCGAGACCGGCTTGGCCAAGCTCGGTGCCGCCCAGGTCGATGTCGTGCTGTGCGACCTCAAGCTGCCCAACCTCGACGGCCTGGCGACGATGGAACTGGCCCACGAGCGCAACAGCCAGCAGCCGTGGATCCTGATCACCGGCCACGGCAGCGAGGAGACCGCGGTCACGGCGATCAAGCAGGGTGCCTTCAACTACCTGACCAAGCCGGTCGATATCGCCCGCCTGCGCGCCACCGTCGAAAGCGCGGCGCGCCTTGCCAGCGCCAACCGCGAGAACAAGGCGCTGCGCCGCGAACTCGGCTACGAGGAGGCGCTCGACCGCATCGTCGGCACCAGCCAGGCGATCCGCCAGGTCACACCGACGCCACCGTGCTGGTCGAAGGCGAGAGCGGCACCGGCAAGGAGCTGGTCGCCGACGCGGTGCAGGCCCTGTCCAACCGCAGCGGCCGCCCCTACGTCAAGCTCAACACCGCCGCCATCCCGCGCGACCTGCTGGAGTCCGAGCTGTTCGGCCACGAACGCGGCGCCTTCACCGGCGCGGTGCAGCTCAAGAAGGGCAAGTTCGAGGTCGCCGACGGCGGCACGCTGTTCCTCGACGAGATCGGCGAGATGCCGCTCGACAACCAGGTGAAGCTGCTGCGCGTGCTACAGGACGGGTCGTTCGCGCGCGTCGGCGGCAACCAGGCGCTGAAGGCCGAGGTCCGGCTGGTGTGCGCGACCAACCGCAACCTCAAGGAGGAGGTGCTGGCCGGCCGCTTCCGCATGGATCTCTACTTCCGCCTCAACGTGGTGAACATCGTGGTGCCGCCGCTGCGCGAGCGGCGCGAGGACATCCCGCTGCTGGCGCGCGCCTTCTGCGAACGCCTCAATCGGCGCCATCAGGGCACCAAGGAACTGTCCGAACAGGTCATCCAGCACCTGCGCCGCCAGGACTGGCCCGGCAACGTGCGCGAACTCGAGAACACGCTGGAGAAGCTCTACGTGCTCAGCCCGGGCCGCCAGGTGGTGATCGACCCGGGCGCCATCGAACCCGAGCCCACCGCCGGGCAGCGCCGCGACCAGGGTCAGCGCGCCGCACCTCCGGCGACCGCCGAGGACGCGATCCGCGCCCTGATCGGGCTGCCCATGGATGAGGTCGAGAAGCGCCTGATCCTGGCGACCCTGGCGCATTGCGGCGGCAACAAGAGCAAGGCCGCCCGGCAGCTGCAAATCGGTCTCAAGACCCTGTACCGCAAGCTGGTGAGCTACGGCATGAAGGTGGAAGGGGAATGAGCTTAGAGCTTAGAGCTTTGAGCTTTGAGCCCGCAGGAGCCTGCACGGACCTGGTGCCCTCGGGCCTGGTGCCCGAAGTAACCGCTGCAGGGCTCGACGCCTCGAACTCAAAGCTCCAAGCTCTAAGCTTTAAGCTCGGCGCCGAAGGCGCCGAAGGCGCCGCATGATCCTTCTTGTCAATGACGATGGCATCGCCTCGCCCGGGCTGCGCGCGCTCTACCAGGCGCTGCGCGTGGCGACGCGCCAGCCGGTGCTGGCCGTGGCCCCCGCCAGCGAGCGCTCGGGCATGAGCCACGCCATCACCATCGACCGCGGCCTGTCCGCCGCCCCGCGCCTCGAACCCGGCTTCTTCGGCTTCGCCGTCGATGGCACCCCGGCCGACTGCACCAAGCTGGCGCTCGACCGCATCTGTGGCGAGGCCCCGCGCCTGGTGGTCAGCGGGATCAACGACGGCCCGAATGCCGGGCGTTCGATCTTCTATTCCGGGACCCTCGGCGCCGCGCTGGAGGCGGCGGTCGAGGGCCGCGCGGCCTTCGCCGTCTCGCGCGAGCGCGGCTGGACCAGCCAGGAGGATGCCGCTGAATTCGCCGCACGCTGGGCCGCCCGGCTGCTGCACGCTCCTGGTCTGGCCGGGTCGGTGGTGAACCTGAACCTGCCCGCCAGCCCGGCGCGCACCTGGCGCGCACCGCGCCTGTCGCATCACGGCCTGGCCGGCTTCCGCGAACGCTACCGCCCGCAGCGCGAAGGCGGCCGCACCACCTGGCGTCTGACCGGAACCTGGGAGGCGGGGGCCTCGGACGACGATGTGTCCGCGCTCAGCGCCGGGCATCCGGTGTTCACCCTGCTGCGCCCGGATCTCAACGCCCCCGAACCGGCCATCCTGCGCCGTCTGGTCGAGGGCGGATGAGCCGCTGGGGCATCATCGGGATGGTCGTGGTCGCCGGCTGCGCCACCGCCGCCGCGCTGCTCGCCGACCATCAGGTGCCGAGCAGCCGCACGGTGGGCGTGATCCCGGTGCCCGGCCAGGCCTCGCTGGCCCGCCCGGAAGGCATCCCGGCCGGTCGCCGGGCCTGGCGCATGGTCCTGCGCCTCGATCCCGACCTGCGTCAGCCCGGCCCGTCCTGGGCGCTGCGCGAAGGGCTGGATGCCGGCAGCGGCTACGAGCTGGCGTGGCAGCCCGAGGCCCTGTCGCTGCAACTGCTGCGCGGCGGCGAGCGTCCGCTGATCCTCGGCGGCATCCGCCTGGAGGCCTCGCCACACGAGGTGATCCTCGCCCGGCGCGGCGCCCGCCTGGCGGTCTCGGTCGATGGCCGGGAGGTGATCGACGCCCTCGATCCGGAAGGCGTACCCGAACCAATCGGCCGCGCCTTTCCCGATGGCTGGTCGGTGGCCACCCCCAGTTCGCTGGGCGCCTCGACCTTCGCCGTGCATGACGATGGCGACCTGCCGGCAGCCTTCGCCAGCGATCTTGCACCCGGCGATCTCAACGCCCTGCACTCGGCCATCGCCCGCGGACCAGCCGATCTCGACGAACTGCATCGCGGCAGCGGAGCGGTGACGGTCCCCAGCGGACTTGGCTGGCGACCCGACCCGCTGCCTGGACGCAGCGACCATGCGTTGCTGCGCGTGCGCCTCGCCCTGATGGCGGCCGGAGAACGGCAGGGGGATCTCGCCGCCCGCCGGCTGGGGGAGGCGGCGCATGCGGTGGCGGCCCTGGGCAGCGGGCATCCCGACCATGCCCGACTGATGGTCTGGCTGGCCTTCGCCGAAGCACGCATCGTCCTGAACCTGGCCGAGCCCGGAGACGCCGAACGTGTCCGCGCCCCGCTCGACCAGTTGGTGGTGCTCGCTGCGGACTTCACGGTACCGGAGGCGACCGGCATGCTGCTGGCGCTGCTGCCGAGCATCGCCGAGCACGCCGTGCGGCGTCCGCCGGGACCGCGGCCACTGGGCGAGGTGCTGGCCGAGCGCAGCGCCTGGCTGGCGACGCTCGATTCCACCGCCCGGGCCGTACGGCGGCTGCTGCCCGCCTGGTCCACGCCAAGCACGGGTTGGCAGCTGCAGTTCATCGCCCATGCCTGCGGTGCCCTCGGCGGCTCGACCACGGTGACGGATTCCGGCTCTCCGACCATCCTCCCGACCCCGGCTGCCGCCCCGGAATGGCTCGCCGCCCGCTGGCGCACCCTGGCCGGAGGGGATCCGGGCGATGCCGGGCTGCCCCCGATCCCGGCCGGCCAGACCGGTTTCGACCCGTTGCTGCCCGTGGTCGAGCACCTGGTGCGCGCCGCCGCCCTCGAACCACTTGCGGCCCTGCGCCTGCGCGCCGTCCTCACCGAACCGGGTGCCCCGCGCGAGGTGGTGCAACGCCGTCGCGATGCCGCCGGTGGACGTTTCTCGGCACTATCTGACGTGATCGTGGCCCTGGCCAGGCTGGCGCAGGCCGAGGACGGACTGCCCCGCGAGACAGCAGTACGCGAGGCGCAGGCGGCGGCCGCCGAACTCGGGGACGTCGGACCGCAGCAGGATGCCACCGGACCCGGTCAGCCCGTACACCAGGATCCGCTCGCCTTCGCCCTCGCCTGCCTGGTCGAATCACGGTGCAAGCGCAGCCGCAACGGCTTCAGCGACGCGCCCTGGTCACCGCCCGCCCTAAGCGGCCGATTCAGCCGGCTGACCCCCTTCGCCCAGCTCCTATCCGGGGACGCGCAGGCCACCGAACTGGTCTGGCTGCACGATGATGCGGTCCTGCCGCCCGCCCACGCCCTGGCGGTCGCCTTGGCGATGCGCGAGGTGCGTTCGGCTGAACTGCGCAACCGGGGCGACGCGGCGCTGGACTGGTCGCTGCAGGGCCGGTTGCGCAGCTACACCCTGCCCCTGGAACTGCTCGATCCCCGCCGAACCCTGCCGTCCGCCGAACCCGGCCGGAAGGCCCCGGCCAGTCCGTAGGGGCGATCCGGGGATTCTCAGAGCGACTCCCGAGCCCTGCGCACCAAGCCCTTTGCCAATCGCGACAAGGCGGCTAGCATGCTCGCCTTCCCTGCCGACCCCCTTTCCAGGATCCGCTTCATGACCATCAAGGTCCACTACGAGAAGACCGCCCGCATCGATGCCGTCCGCACCTCGACCGTCGCCGTCATCGGCTTCGGCTCGCAGGGCCACGCCCACGCCCTCAACCTGCGCGACAGCAAGGTGAAGGTCATCATCGGCAACCACTCCAAGACCAGCGCCAACGGCAAGCTCGCGCTCAAGCACGGCTTCGAGGTCCTGCCGGTCGACGAGGCGGTGAAGAAGGCCGACGTGGTCATGTGCCTCGTCCCCGACGAGTTCCTGCCCAAGGTCTATGAAGAGGACATCGCCCCGAACCTGCGCCCCGGCATGATGCTGATGGTCGCGCACGGCTTCAACATCCACTTCGGCTTCGTCAAGCCGCCGAAGG
>JFJP01001978.1_pt1 | contig 21473 bp, 15 predicted proteins | sample 431651 | NCBI WGS metagenome assembly JFJP01 (sample SAMN02602958, study PRJNA72255) | Microbial mat metagenome, whole genome shotgun sequencing project. | biome: fresh water; feature: sink hole; material: water; isolation source: purple microbial (photo- and chemosynthetic) mats found in...
CCGTCATTCCGGCGAAGGCCGGAATCCAGAAGAATCAACGAACTGGACCCCGGCTTTCGCCGGGGTGACGAATAAATCAGCAATTCCCTAGGGGATTTGAGCCCAAGGCCCAGTTGCCTTCGGGGCATCTCGGCGGCCTTTGCGTTGAATGTGGTTAAGTTTTTCATGGCTTGTTGAAAAGCTGCTCGCGGTTCTCGGCGACATAGACAGCGGCTTTGCGCACGGCCTTGATTATGGCGCGTGGCGTGACGGTGGCGCCGGCCACCGAGTCAAAGCGTCCGCCGTCCTTTTTCACCTTCCATACGCGCTCTTCGGTAGCAGCAGGTATCAGACCGTCAAACTGGGTGATCCACGGATGTTCCTTGTTCTTGTCCTTTTTCGGCTCGATGTAGTCGCCCAGCCCCGGCGTTTCCTTGTGCTGCGTCACGCGCACGCCGAGCAGCGCACCGTCGGCGCCGACGGCGATGAGCAGACGGATCTAGCAGACGGATCTTGCCGGCGTAACCGTCGGGCGCGACGGCTTCGAGAACCAGCGCACTGGCCTTGCCGGCCTTGCGCGCGCGATAGGCCGTCGAGCTTTCCTCATGGCCGAGCGCGGCCGTCGGCGCGAGGTGCACGGTATCTTTCAGCAGATCGTTATCGTAGCTCCTGCGCGGCAGGACTTCGTCGATCAGTTTCATTTTTTCCTCGGACGCCGCAGCCTCGATGGTCGGCAGCGTCCACAGATAGGCACCCGACAGCAGGCCGGTAAAGATGACGACGAAGATGAACAGGATCACCGCCGTACGCACGGCCATTTTTGTTGCGGAGGGCGGCTTTGCCGTGTGCGTCATGGCTTGCCCTTCATGCCGAAGATCGGTGGTTGCGTGTACAGGTCGATCAGCGGAACGCAGATATTGAGCAGCAACACGGCAAACGCCACACCGTCCGGATAGCCGCCGAAAACGCGGATGATATAGGCCAGCATGCCGGCCGAAAGGCCGAAGATCAGCTTGCCTTTGGCCGTCGTGCAGCCGGACACTGGATCGGTGACGATGAAGAAAGCCCCGAGCATTGAACCACCCGTGAACAGATGGAACAGCGGATTGGCAAACTGGCCGGGGTTCCACAGCCAGAGCGCACTGGCCAGCACGGCGATGCCGGCGATGAAGCCGAGTGGTGCGTGCCAACTGATGATCCGGCGCTGCCACAGCCACAGCGGCGCCAACCCATTCCCAGCCTTTGCCGGCGAAGTAGCCGAAGGTGCTGGCGTCGGCCATGACGCTGCGCACCGTGACGCTGCCATCACCGAGCTTGAGTGCCGTCTTCAGGGCGTCGAGCGGGGTCGCGCCGCTCATCGCGTCAAGGCGCGGTACTTGGCCGAATACAAGCGCCAACTGATCGAAGAAGCCCGCTTTCAGATCGACCGGCGGCCACTGCGACATGAGCGCAGGGAAGGACACGATGCACACGGCAAAGGCGATCATCGCCGGGTTGAACGGGTTCTGCCCGAGTCCGCCGTAGAGGTGCTTGGCGACGACGATGGCGAACAGCGCGGCGACAACGATCAGCCACCACGGGGCAAGGGGTGGGAAGGCCAGCGCGATCAGCCAGGCGGTGACGATGGCGCTGCCATCGCCAAGAAAAAGACCGAGCGGCTTGTTCAGCAGCCTGAGCATGAAGGCTTCGGCGAGCAGCGAAGCGAGCGTGGCGATGGCCATCTGCACCAGAACCACCGGCCCGATCAGCCAGGCATAGACGGCGACCCCCGGCAGCAGCGCCACCAGCACCTGCAGCATCACGCGCTGGACGCTGACGTTCTGGGTGAGATAGGGCGGGGTGGTAAAGTTCATTTATTAACCTCTTCTAACGCAGAGGGCGCAGAGGCGCAGAGAACGCGGAGAAGGGCAAGATCTTTCATTGTTCTTCCCTCTGCGCCCTCTGCGTCTCTGCGCCCTCTGCGTTGAGAGCGGTTTGCTGTGCTTGAATTGGCGCTCGGCGAGCTTCGATCTCGGCAATTTCCTTGCGCTGGGCGACGCTAAGGCCGTCGGTATTCTTCGGCTGCACGTTTTCGCGCTGCACGCGGGCGCGTTCGATGGCCGCAGCGATGGCGGCTTTCCTGGCAGCGTCTGCATTGGCAGCCGCTTGGGCAGGCGTCGGCGCAACGCTTTCGACCGGCGCGGCTGTCTTCTCGGCGGACTTGGCGGCCGCCGCTTTGGCCAGCCGTGCGGCTTTCTCGGCCTTCTCGCGTTCGTCGCGCTCGTTACGCAGTTCGAAGCGCGCCTTGGCCGCATCGGCCATGTTCTTTGCCCGCTCGCGCGACCAGATCTCGCTCTTGGCAAAGCGGAAGTACTGTACCAGCGGAATGTGCGAGGGGCAGACGTAGCTGCAGCAGCCACACTCGATGCAGTCGAATATGTTGTATTCCTGCGTCTTGCCGAAGTTTCTGGCGCGCGCGAACCAGTACATCTCGAACGGCTGCAGTTCGTGCGGGCAGGCTTCGGCGCAGGCTCCGCAGCGGATGCAGGGCATTTCCGGCGGCGCCGGCGGGAACAGCGTCGGCGATCCGGCGATGATGCAGTTGCTGGCCTTGACCAGCGGCGCGTCGAGGCTGGGCATTTCAAAACCCATCATCGGCCCGCCCATCAGGTAGGTGTTGGTATCGGCCTTCGGCTGGCCGAGCGCGACGAAGTCCCTAAGCGGCGTGCCGAGCAGGACTTCCCAGTTGCGCGGCTGTTCGACGTTGCCGGTCAGCGTGACGATGCGCGACAGTACCGGCTCGCCATGGGCGATGGCCCGCCAGGCCGTGTAGGCGGTGGCGACGTTAAAGCATTGCACGCCCATTTCGGGCGAACGCTTGCTGGCCGGGACTTCCTTGCCGGTCAGTACGCGGATCAGTTGTTTGGCACCGCCGGCCGGGTAGCGCGTCGGCACGGCGATGACTTCGAATGTTTCCCCGACTTTGGCCACGGCAGCCTTCATCGCCGCAAGCGCTTCCGGCTTGTTGTCCTCGATGCCGATCAGTACCCGCCGCGGAGCAAGCAGGTCGCGGAAAATGCCGATGCCGAGGACGATCTCCTGCGCCCGTTCGCGCATCAGCATGTCGTCGCAGGTCATGAACGGTTCGCATTCGGCGCCGTTGATCACCAATTCGTCCATCGGCACCGACTCGGCGGCGGTCAGCTTGGCGTGGCTCGGGAAGACCGCGCCGCCGAGGCCGACGACACCGGAGTCGCGCAGGATCTCGCGTACGCGTTCGGGTTCAAGGGCGTCGTAGTCGAGCGGCGTACGTTCTATCCACTCGTCAAGGCCATCGGGTTCGATGACGACGCACAGCGTCGGCAGTCCGGAAGGGTGGGCGGCGATGCGCTCCTCGACGGCCAGCACCGTGCCCGAGGTCGGGGCATGAACCGCTGCGGAAACCCATTTGTCGGGGTCGCCGATGCGTTGCCCCTTGCGTACGCGTTCGCCCGCCTCGACCAGCGGATTGGGTACGCCGCCAATGCTCTGGTGCAGCGGGACGATCAACAGCGCAGGCAGCGGGACGATGCCGATCGGCGTCTGCAGCGAGGGCGTCTTGCTGGTTTCCGGCTTGACCCCGCCCTTGAATTTGAAGAGTTGGAGCATCAGGCGGCACGTTTGATGGGTTTGATCTCGATCACCGGATATTTCCATTTCCAGTTGTCGATGTTTTCGCTGATGGCTTCCATGCGGATGCATTCGACCGGACAGGGTTTGATGCACAGCTCGCAACCGGTGCACAGCGATTCAATGATGGTGTGCATCTGCTTGGCCGCACCGACGATGGCATCCACCGGGCAAGCCTGGATGCACAAGGTGCAGCCGATGCAAGTCTGCTCGTCGATGATGGCGACCTGTTTTGGCTTTTCTTCCGCGTCGAGTGGTTTGACTTCGCGCCCGAGCAGGTCGGCCAGCTTGCGTACGCCTTCCTGGCCGCCGGGCGGGCACAGGTTGATTTCGGCTTCGCCCTCGGCGATGGCTTCAGCATAGGGTTTGCAGCCGGGATAACCGCACTGGCCGCACTGCGTTTGCGGCAGGATGGCCTCGATCTTTTCGACCAGCGGGTTGCCTTCGACCTTGAACCTGATCGAGGCGTAACCCAGCGCGGCGCCAAGGACGACGGCGCCGAGCGCCATGATGAGGATGGCAGTGAGCATTATTGATACTTGTCCAGGCCGGCAAAGCCCATGAAGGCCAGTGACATCAGCCCGGCGGTGACCATGGCGATGGCTACGCCACGGAAATGTACCGGAACGTCGGCCCCTTCAACGCGTTCCCGAATGCCGGCGAAGAGCACCAGCACCAGCGAGAAGCCGAGGGCGCTGCCGGCGCCGAAGAGCAGCGATTCGACGAAGTTGTACTTGTTGGCGACGTTGAGCAGGGGTACGCCGAGCACCGCGCAGTTGGTGGTGATCAGCGGCAGGTAGATGCCCAGCACCTGATGCAGTACCGGGCTGGTCTTCTGGATCACCATTTCGGTCAATTGGACGATGGCGGCGATGGTGACGATGAACGAAAGCGTGCGCAGGTATTCCAGCCCGAAAGGCATCAGCAGGAAGTGGTCGATGACATAGCTGGCACCGGTTGCCACGGTGAGCACGAAGGTTGTTGCCGCACCCATGCCGAAGGCCGTCTCCACTTTCTTGGAAACGCCCATGAAGGGGCACAGGCCGAGAATCTTCACCAACACGACGTTGTTGACGAGGACAGCGCCGACGATGATGAACAGATAATGGGTCATGATTCGATTGGCCGTGCAGGAAAAGGCTTAAAAGGCTGCAAAGCCCCGGAATTATCCGCTTTTGCGGGGGGGCATTCAACCACGTTGGCAGTAAAGCCATGCGCCGGATCAACAGAGTCGGCCTTTAGGTCACACCCCTAGGGAAAGACTGATTTATTCGTCACCCCGGCGAAAGCCGGGGTCCAGTTCGTTGATTTTTCTGGATTCCGGCTTTCGCCGGAATAATGGAATGGTCGCCCCTTCCTAAACGGCATCAATGTGCCAAAGTGGAGTTGTGACACAACCACTGAAACGAAAGGGACGACCGGTATGAATCTTAAGACAATTGGGATGGATTTGGCGAAGAATGTTTTTCAGCTCCATGGTGCAGATAGTCAGGGGAAGACGGTTTTGAAAAAACAGCTCAAGCGTGCGCAAGTACTGTCGTTCTTTGCCAATTTAGTGCCGTGCCGGGTCGGTATGGAGGCTTGTGGTAGCGCACATTACTGGGCCAGAAAGCTTGTCGCGATGGGACACACCGTGCAGTTGATTCCCCCGCAGTACGTTAAGCCCTTCGTCAAACGCAACAAGAACGATGCGGCCGATGCCGAGGCCATTTGCGAAGCCGTGGTGCGCCCGAATATGCCCAGCGTCCCGATCAAGACGGTTGAGCAACAAGCGATCCTGAGCGTACATCGTGCGCGGCAGGGGTTTGTCAAAGCCCGCACCGCGCAGGCCAATCAGATTCGTGGTTTGCTGGCCGAATATGGCTTAACGATCCCGGTGGGCATTCGGCACATCCCATCGTGCGTGGCAGTCATCATCGATGATGCGCGAAATGAACTGCCGATGAGTTTCCGACATCTCCTACAAACACTCGCTGACCACTTCAAGGCACTCGATCAACAGGTCAGCCAGTTAGAACTGGAAATCAAGTGCTGGCATCGCGATTGTGCGGCGAGCACTCAATTGGCCGCGGTTCCTGGCATCGGCCCGATTACGGCCAGCGCACTCGTTGCCTCTATCGGCGATGCCAGGAATTTTAAGAACGGACGGCAGATGGCGGCCTGGATGGGCCTTGTGCCACGACAACACTCAACGGGGGGCAAAACGATATTACAGGGCATCAGCAAACGCGGTGATAGTTACTTGCGTACCTTGCTCATCCACGGCGCACGTGCCGTAGTTCGCGTTAGCGAACACAAAGTCAGTGCGGATCCCTGGCTCAAAACGCTAATGGCTCGGCGTAACAAGAACATCGCTGCCGTGGCGCTGGCAAACAAGAACGTTCGTGTCATCTGGTCGATGCTGATCCATGATCGCAACTATGTGCCTAACTATGCGTGCGCATGAGTCCGGGTTTCCCACCGCGCCACACTTCTTCCGTCATAGAAGGACTCGCGATGCGCGGCACCGTGGAAAACCCTAAGCCTTAGCGCTTGCTACCCACTTCGAAAGGAGATCCTTCAACGATTGCTCTGGCATTCATACCATGTTGGCAAAACAGGTCAGACCGTGGTCGAAACACCCTGAACTCGTCATAGCGCTTATAGCGCGTCGGAATGATAAGGATTCGACCAGCGTATTCCATCAGGGACAGGAAATCACTTTCCACTTAAAGTCCGGATCTATGGCTGCAATCTTTACCTGCTTACCACCATCAAATGAACGCTTGGCAAAATGGGGGCGACCATCTATGACGGATTTAGAATACTTCAGCGTTTCTCTAGCCCTTGCTCCGTTCCAGCCAGCTCAGCAGGGTCGAGAAAAGTACGTCCGGATCAAAGGGCTTGCCGATGAAGTCATTCATCCCGGCGGCAAGGCATCGTGCCCGGTCCTCGGCAAAGGCATTGGCCGTCATGGCCAGGATCGGCGTATCCCGGTAGCCGGGCAGCGCACGGATCTGCTGCGTGGCCTCCAGACCATTGAGTATCGGCATCTGCATGTCCATAAGGATCAGCGCGTAGGCGGTTTCCTGCGCCCGGCGGAGTGCCTGCAAGCCGTCTTCGGCGGTATCGACGAGCAGCCCTGAATCCTCGAGGAAGAGTCGGGCCACTTCCAGATTGACCGGTTCATCATCGACGACCAGCAGGCGACTACCGTGATGGCGCTGGCGAATGAACTGCTCGGCTTCGGCGTTCGGCAGCGCCGATGCGCTTTCTGTCTGACTTTCGCTCTTCTTCAGGCGGGCGGTGAACCAGAAGGTGCTGCCGACCCCGGGGGTGCTGTGGACACCGACTTCGCCGCCCATCAGTTCGGCCAGCCGGCGGTTGATCGCCAGTCCGAGGCCGGTACCGCCGTATTTGCGCGTGGTCGAGTTGTCGCCCTGTTCAAAGACCTCGAACAGCCGGGGCAGCGTTTCGGGCGCGATGCCGATGCCACTGTCTTGCACTTCGAAGCGCACCAGCACGGACTCGGCGCTTTCGCCCTGCCGGATGGCGCGCAGCGTGACGCCGCCGCTGTCGGTGAACTTGAGGGCATTGGTGGCGTAGTTGAGCAGCGCCTGCTGCAGGCGCGTCGGGTCGCCCTTCAGGTGGGGCGGGAAGTCGCCGCTCTCAACCGCAAACTGCAGACCCTTGGCCCGGGCACGTTCGCTCAGGATCGAGCTGATGTTGGCCAGCAGGCCAGCGACGGTGAGCGGGGTGTCTTCGAGAACGAACTTGCCGGCTTCAATCTTGGACAGGTCGAGGATGTCGTTGATCAGGGCGAGCAGGTGTTCGCTGGCTGTGTCGATCTTGTCCAGGCGTTCGGCCTGGGCCGGGGTGACGCCGCTGCGGCGCAGCAGGTGGGCCATGCCGAGGATGGCGTTCATCGGGGTGCGGATCTCGTGGCTCATGTTTGACAGAAAGGCGCTCTTTGCCTGATTGGCGGCTTCGGCCGCGTCCCGGGCCTGGGCCAGTTCGGCAGTGCGCGAGGCGATGAGTTCCTCGAGATGATGGCGGTACTGTTCGAGTTCGTTTTCGGTCGCCTTTTGCTCGGTGAAGTCTTCGTAAACGCCCAGCACCCCGATTGCCTCGCCGTTCTGATTTTTGAGCGGAATCTTGGATGTCCTGAGCCAGATGGTCTGGCCGCCCGGTGTGGTTTGTGGTTCCTCATAAAACACTCTGGCGATACCTGATGCCATGACGGCACGGTCATCGGCACGATAGAGTTCCGCTTGCGCCGCCCATCCCATCTGGTAATCATCTTTGCCGATGAGATCCTCGGGATGATCCTTGCCCGCATCCCTGGCAAAAGCAGTATTGCATCCCAGATAGTGCAAGCCGCGATCCTTCCAGAAAATGCGTGCCGGTACGGTATCAATGACTTTCAGCAGAAGGTTCCTTGATTCGGCAAGCGACGCTTCCACCTGCTTCCGCTCGGTGATCGAACGCGCTTGCAGTATGTTCTGATAAGCCGTGGTTGATATCTGATTCGACAGAGTGAACAGGGCCAGGGCAATCTGTTCAAAGTGCTCGTGCGACATTGCCGGTACGGCCAGAAAAGCGTTCATGAAGGCCGTTTCGTCCGCACCGATCTGGTGTGCGTAGTCGCGCATGCTGTCTTCGCTCTGGGCTTCGTCGCGCACCTGCCCGATCAGCCAGTTGGCGACATGATGGCCGCCAACGGTAATGCTGGTTCCGGCATCCCAGAGTCCCCCGCTCAGGCAGCGCTGCACAATGGGGCCGTCCGGGTGGTAGCGTCCGATGGCCGCATCGGATTTAAAGCAGTTGGCGCAGCCTTTTTCGGTCTTGCGAATGATTTCATTGCACAAGCTTGTGAAGTTGCTTGGTCGGGTGTAGGGGGTACCATCCGGGCGGGTAATGATGGATGCAACGCCCGTGGCGGCCGCAAAGTTGTCCTGGATGCGCTGGATTTCATCGCGCTGGAACAGGTCTTCAAGTGCAATCACCCCGCCTGAGAGCGGCTGGGTCAGTGCCGCGATGCGTTTTTCGAGTTGCTCCGCAGCCCATTTACGGTCGGTAGTGTCGCGCAGGAATACGAGATATTCTCCGCCTGCTGCGTCACGGTAGGTAACACTGACTTCGACCTGCCAGATCGATCCGTCTTTACGACGGTGCGAGGATTCAAACAACTCGCTGCCACTCACAGTGAGGCGCTGCATGAGCCCGGCGATCTCGGCGGCGTTTCTCGTTGCGTCCAGATCGGCGATGGTCATGCCGAGCAGTTCTTTGCGGGTGTAAGCGGACAGCCGGCAGTAGGCCGGGTTGACGTCGAGCAGTCGGCCCTGGCTATCCGAGCGCAAGAAACCATCCTGCGTGGTATTCAGAATGCTTTGCAGGGCATCATGGCTGTCGAGCAGAGCCGCCTCCGCCTCCTTGCGAGCGCTGATGTCGGTTCCCATCCCCATGAAGAAAGACTGATTCTGGGCCTCGAATCTGACGCCGGACAGGGAGAAGGGCACGCGGCGACCATCTTTTGCCAGCAGTGAAGCCTCCATGGAATTCTCACCCACTCTCATCACCCGATCTATGGCGTCTAAAACGGCCTCCCTGGCTTCAGGCACATGCCAGTCCGTCACATGACGGCCTTTCATCTCCTCGGCGTTGTAGCCTAAAAGTGATTCATGCTGTTTGTTCCAGAGAACCAGACGGCAATCAGGGTAGGTGTAGAGGTAAAAGATTCCAGGGAGATTGTCGATGACGAGTTTTGAAAAGAGCTGTTCTTTCTGGAGCGCCTTTTCCGTCGCATATTTTTCAGTGACATCGCTGAACACCAGCACCACACCGACGATGTCGCCGGCGGCATTGCGGATCGGCGCGGCGCTGTCGGCAATCTGGTATTCCCGGCCGTCGCGCGCCAGCAAGACGGTGTGATTGGCCAGGCCAACCACTTCGCCTTGTGCCATCACCCCTTGTACCGGGTCGGCCACTTGTTTACGGGTGTCAGCATTGACGATGCGGAACACCTCGGTCAGTGGCTGGTTCACAGCATCGGCCAGCGGCCAGCCGGACAGGCGCTCGGCCGTCGGGTTCATGCGCGTGATGCGTCCGTGCGCATCGGTGGCGATAACGGCATCGCCGATGGAGTGCAGCGTGATGTCCAGGCTCTCCCGACTTTCGTAAAGCGCTTTTTCGGCTGCTTTACGCTCGGTGATGTCCAGAAAGATCGCCATCCCGGCGATGATGTCACCCTGTGTGTTCCTGATCGGTGCCGCCGTGGATTCGACAATGCGATCGTTATCGTCGGGTCGATGGATGATGAACTCCCGGCTACAAGCTTCGCCAAACCGGGCGGCACGGTTCAGCGGAATTTCATCAGGTTCAAGCGGCCGCCCGTCAAGATCCAGCAAGGGCCGCTTGGCGTAGTACTCGGCGAGCCTGAGTCCACCGAGGTTTGAGCTGCGCTCATCGCCGCGAATGCGCAGGCCGGCATCATTGATGTAGCGTAGCGACCCATCGGGGGCATTGGCAATGGCAATACCCGCCGGGCTTTGATCCATAAACGTCTGCAGAATCGCTTGCGCTTCCTGGAGTGCTGTTTCGCGTTGCCCGAGGGTGTCCAGAACCCGGTTAAAGCTGCCGATAAGTTCGCCGATTTCGTCTTGCCGGCTGACGGTCAGGGCTTGCATGGGCAGGTTGGAATCCGGGATTTCGGATAGTGTTTTTATGGTGTCCAGCAAGGGAGCGAACTGGCGCTTCAACAGCCACCAGCTAAGGCACACCGCCAGCAAGGTGAGGAATAGGGTGGCCAGCAGCATGCGCTTCTGCATGTTGCGGATCGGGGCAAAGGCTTCTTCGGCAGGAATCCGGACGACAAGCAACCAGCCTGCGACGGGAATCTGTTTCGCCGCCGACAATACTTCTAGACCACGAGAATCCACGATAGAACCTGAACCCTCGTAGCCTTGCACATATCGGTCAAGCAACGGATTAATCCCCGGGTCTGGCATCTTTGTCATGATGCGGCTCTTGTCGGTGCCAGTGATAGTCAACTTGTGCTGTGGTGCGATCAGCACATAGCCGCCGGTTTTGCCATAAGGGTTTTCGATGGATTGGTCGAGGAAATTATTTTTCACCAGGTTGGTTGCGCCGGAGAGCACCCCGATTACTTTGCCTTGGGAGTCGCGAATGGGCGCCGACATGAGGAAAGCCGGCGTGCGCAATCTTTTGCCAATTTCCGGCCGACTGATGCTCGATTTGCCCTCTGCGAGCGCTGTCGGTACAGAGCTGCGATCCGTGTAGCTGACGCCGACCCGGCCAATCGTGGGGAAGTCAGCGATGCCTGTGCCCTCGGTGTCGTGGACAATGGCGCCACCGTTAAACAGCGTCTGAAAAATCGGGCGATGTTCAAGCAGCGTTTGCAGCGCGGCCGGATTGCTCATCAGCGCCGGTGTGATTTCCTCGGCAATTTTTTCCAGTCCCTTGAGTCGTTGATCCAGTTCGCGGTCGAGGTGAGCGGCGACCATGGTCACCGTCGAGAACTGCTGCTCGCCGAGCAGACGCTCCATGTCCGTACGCAACATCCGGCTGGTATAGAACGATAGCGCCCACAGGCTGGCCACAAAGAGCCCCAGCGTGGCGAACGTGATTCTGGCTTTTAGCGAATGCCGGAACAGGACGGTCGATGTCATGCTGTTTCTCACCCTTTGGTTTTATTGCTGGCAAGCCAGACTCGTTTTTATCAGCGCAATATTACTCTGCTTGCGTGGCGAGGGTTGTATTTTGAGGGCTTTTTCGGGGTGTCGGCTGGTGTTTTAAGCGATGCTCCGGGAGGCGCGTCAAATGGTGATTGTGGCATGGGTACATGGATCGCCATTTGATGCGGTCTGCGGGCTGTGTGGAAAGTCTCTGAATTACCGGCAGCCGATGCCGGGGTCAGCGGCGTCGAATGCGCGCCATGTGCCGTCAATCAGTCCTTCGATCGGCCTGAATCTGGCCTTGTAGGCCATCTTGGGTGCCTGGCGAATCCAGTAGCCCAGATAGAGGTAGGGCAACTGGTTGGCGGCGCACTGGGCGATCTGCCAGAGGATGCTGAAGGTGCCGAAGCTGCTTCCTGCACAATCCGGGTCGTAGAAGGTATAGACCGAGGAGAGACCGTCGTTGAGCACATCGATGATGCTCACCATGCGCAGTACGCTGTGCTCGGTGAATTCGATCAGTCGGCTGTCGATACGGCTTTGCAGCAGGAAGTGCGAGTACTGTTCGTGACTGTCCTGGTCCATGCCGCCGCCGGCGTGCCGCGAGGCCTGATAGCGCTGGTAAAGCCGGAAATGTTCGTCGACATGGCGCAGAGGGAGTTCGCGGGCGTGCAGTGTGGCGTGTGTCTTCAGGCAACGCCGCTGACTGCGGCTGGGGGTAAAACGTTCGACCGGCAGACGAACCGGAATACAGGCATGGCATTTCTCGCAGTCGGGGCGGTAGGTAAAGATACCGCTGCGCCGGAAACCGCTGCGCAGCAGTTCGCCATAGACTTCGGTGCTGATCAGATGGGGCGGTGTGGCCACTTCCGAAAGAGCCCGTTCGCCCGGCAGGTAGCTGCACGGATAGGAAGCAGTTTTGTAGAACTGCAGCAGCGAAAAGGGGAGTTCAGAGTCGTTGAGGCGTGACATCTGGAGTGTCCAAGTAGTCAGTCATGGTGAAACAGATCGATACAAAGCGTCGTCATTCCGGGCTTGACCCGGAATCCAGTAGTGTGCCACTGGATTCCGGCCTACGCCGGAATGACGGTTTATCCATGCGTTTCAGCATGACTACCTGCTATTCCCAGTCCCGGCTTGCGCCGTCGGCGGGCCAGCAGCCGGCGAGCGGGGCAATGGCCGTCAGTTGCTGCAGGCGGACCATGAACTCGCTGCGCGCTATTTCGCGCGCGCCGAGCGAGGCGAGATGCGGCGTATTCATCTGACAGTCGATCAGGCCGAAACTCTGCGCATCCAGATAGCGCGCCAAATGGGCGATAGCGATCTTGGAGGCGTCCGGGGCATGCGAGAACATCGATTCTCCATAGAACATTTTGCCGATGGCCAGCCCATAAAGGCCACCCACCAACTGGTCATCCTTCCAGGTTTCGACCGAATGCGCGTAGCCGAGTTCGAACAATGTGCAATAGGCGGCCTGCATCTCGGCACTGATCCAGGTGCCGCTCTGACCCTTGCGCCGCGTTCTGGCACAGGCCCTGACAAGTGCCGGGAAATGGCTGTCGAGCCGGATCCGGTAGTGGCCTTGACGCAAGGTCCGGCGCAGCGAGCGCGAAATCCTGAATTCGCACGGAACGAGCACCATGCGCGGGTCGGGGCTCCACCAGAGAATGGGTTCGCCGGCCGAATACCAGGGGAAGATGCCGTGATGGTAGGCCTGGATGATGCGACGCGGAGAAAGGTCGCCGCCCGCGCAGAGCAGGCCGTTCGGTTCGCTGAGCGCGAGTTCGAGCGGTGGAAAATTATCGACGTGGTCAAGCCAGGGGATCATCGCTGTGTGCGCCGTGCAGGTTTTGCGCCGGGAAGGCTGGCGGAATAATAGCCAGTCTGTTCCATCCTGTATAGGCGAGATCCTTTCAGTTCAGGCCAGTAAAAAAGGACGCCTGAGCGTCCTTGTCGCGGGAGTGGCGCACGCTCAGCGTTCGACGACGCGCCGCGCTCCGTTGTAGCGTTTGACCCAGTAGCCCTGGCTCATATCCTCGACGCGGACTTCTGCGCCGGTACGCGGAGCGTGCAGGAAACGGTTGTCGCCCAGATAGATGCCGACGTGCGAGAAGGCACGACGCATGGTATTGAAGAAGACGAGATCACCCGGCTTGAGTTCGTTCTTGTTCACGACATCACCAACCTGGCTCTGTTCCTTGGCGGTTCTCGGCAGCAGCCGGCCAACCGCGTCCTTGAAGACCAGTTGAACAAAGCCGCTACAGTCGAGTCCGCTGTCGGGATTGGTGCCGCCACGGCGATAGTTGATGCCGACCAGCTCAAGGCCTTTAAGAATCAGATCCTGCGCGCTGCTCGTGTAACGTTCGAACAGCGAGGGCTCCTCGCTGAGCGTTTGCTGTTGCTCGCTGGCCTGGGCGGCGCCAATGCCGGAAAGGGCAATTGCGGCGGCACAGAAAACGATTGTGATGAATTTATTACACGTCATGGGCCGGCAATCTAAAAGAAAATGCGCCAGGTGTAAACCTTTGTCCGGGTTTTTTATTTGGACTAGGCTTGTGTAAGTTGTGTAACCGTTTGATTAATCGTTTTTTATAGACGGATTGTCAGATTGGTGCTGGCTAATGGGTTTTATGGGTAATATGCTTATAATCGCTTGAGTCGAATTGTGCTGGCCGGTTTCTGACTTGCCGGCATATGGAATGAGGCGGCGTGCTATTAAACAGTGTTTTGTTGCAGAGAGGAATTCCCCAATGAATCCCTTCAAGGCTTATCTGATTGAAGACGTGGACGGCAGGACGCGCAGCGGTTTTGTCAGCCTGGACGAATCCCGGCTTGACGCCGGCGAGGTGACCGTCAGGGTGGCCTATGCCAGCGTCAACTACAAGGATGCCCTGGCGGCGACCGGTGCGGGACGCATCATCCGCCGTTTCCCCTGCGTCGGCGGCATTGATTTCTCCGGGATCGTCGAAAAGAGTTCGGATCTGCGCTTCAAGTCCGGTGATCCGGTGGTGGTTACCGGCTTTGATGTCGGCGTGGCCCACCACGGCGGTTATGCCGAATTTGCCCGCGTACCTGCCGACTGGGTCATCCCTTTGCCGGATGGCTTTTCCCTGCTTGAAGCAATCGCTTTGGGTACGGCCGGTTTCACGGCGGCGCTGGCGATTGTGCGCATGGAAGAAAATGGGCTGACGCCGGGAAACGGGCCGGTCGTCGTCAGCGGGGCCACCGGTGGCGTGGGTGGACTGGCCGTGGATATGCTGGCCGGGCTGGGCTATCAGGTCACGGCGCTGACCGGCAAGGAAACCGAATCCGATTATCTCAAGCGCCTGGGCGCGGCCGACGTGATGTTCCGCTCGACGCTTGATCTGTCGCGTATCCGGCCGCTCGACAAGGCGCTGTGGGCAGGTGCCGTGGATAACCTCGGCGGCGATGTGCTGGCCTGGATGGCCAGCACGATGAAGCCCTTTGGAACGATTGCCAGCATCGGTCTGGCCGCGAGTCCTTCGTTCAATACGACGGTAATGCCCTTCATTCTGCGCGGGGTGAGCCTGCTCGGCATCGAATCCGGGCATGTTGCCGGCCATTACCGCCAACTTGTCTGGCAGCGTCTTGCCAGCGATCTGCGCCCGCGGCATCTGCTTGAAATGACGCACACGATCGGCTTTGCTGATCTGCCGGGCGTGTTCGACAGTTTCCTGAAAGGCAAGGCGCACGGTCGTGTCGTTGTTGAACTGGCCGGAGCCTAGTGGGCATGGATGAGGCGCCACCGCTCATTATGAAAGACGAAGGCTTGCCCGTTTCCCTCACCCCCGACCCCTCTCCCGGAGGGCGAGGGGAGGTTCGAGAGTCGCTCGCGCGACTTTCACGCTAAAACTGAGTGACGCATGGAAAACAAAATACCGTTGCCGCGAATTCTGATTGTCGATGAATCGCGCATGGTGCGCGCGATGATCGGCAAGCACATCCGCGAGCACTACGAGTTTCGTGAGGAAGGCGATGGCGAGTCGGCCTGGCAGGTGCTGGTCCTTGATCAGTCCATCAAACTGGTGATCTGCTCGCTGTCCCTGCCGGTACTCGACGGCGATGGCCTGCTGGTCCGCGTGCGTTCCTCTCGCCTGGCGCGGATTTGCCAGATGCCGATGCTGATGATCTCCGGCGACAACGACGAGGCCCTGGATCGGGCCAAGACGCACGGCGCGTCCGACTTCGTCAGCCGGGGTACGGCCGGAGTCGAGTTGCTGGCGCGTATTGATTCTCTACTCAGGCTTGCGCAGGCGCAGAACCAACTCAAGGAAAATCTTCAGCAGCATGTCCAGAACCCGGAAACGGGGCTGTTTACCCGTAAATACATCGAGTTGCAGGCAGTACAGGCGATGTCGAACGCGCTGCGTCACGATAGTGAAGTCAGCGCCATGGTGCTCGGTTTCGACAATGTCGGCGCCTTGCGTGAAGAGTACGGCGACGAGGTGGTGAGCCAGTTGCAGGAGCGTTTTACCCTCATGCTGGTCGGCAAGATCCGCAAGGAGGACAGTCTGGGTCATTTCGCCGGCAGCCAGTTGGCGGTCATCTCACCGGGCACGTCCTATCCCGCCTGCGAGACTTTTGGCAATCGTCTGCGCGAGGCCATCCAGGTGGCTAATATTGCGGCGCACGGTCAGCGTTTGAACTTGTCCTTGAGTATCGGTGTCAGCAACAGTCCGGTCGATGGAGTGAGTTCTGCCGGTGCGCTGATCGAACTGGCGGGTGCGCGTCTGAAACTGGCGCAGCAGTCGGGCGGCAACCGGGTCGTCGCATGCAGTGTGCCGCTGGCGACTGAAACCGTGGTGCCGGGAATCGAGCGTGCCCTCGAGCTGATCAGGTCGGGGCATGAGAGTGAAGTCGTTCCCCACCTGGCGGCACTCGGCAGTCAGATCCTGCCCTTGCTGCAATTGCTGGAACGGGATTTAAAGCTGGGTCTGCTGATCGCAGATATTGAAAAATGCATGCCTGACCTGACGCAGAAGGCAAAAGACGTCGGGCAAAGCTAACGTGAAGGTCGCGCGAGCGACTCTCGAACCTCCCCTCGCCCTTTGGGAGAGGGGTCGGGGGTGAGGGAAATGGCCATGGCTTTCATCGTTCGGGATGACTTCAACGTCATGCCCGTTAGTCTCCATCAGTGCAGGGTATTCAGTGCTTGCAGGAAATATTATGACGACAATCAAGGAGTTCCATCAGCAATCCCTCGATAACCCTGACGCTTTCTGGGCGCAAGAAGCCAAACTGATCGACTGGCACACGCCTTTTACGAAAACGCTCGATTTCTCCCGCCCTCCGTTTTCCCGCTGGTTTGTCGGTGGAAAAACCAATCTCTGCTACAACGCAGTCGATCGCCATGCCGCCAAACGCCCGGACGACAGGGCGCTGGTCTTCATCTCGAGCGAAACCGATAGCGAAATCGTCTATAGCTTCGCCGAACTGAAGCAGGAAGTCATGCGCATGGCGGCGGCCATGCAGAGCCTGGGGGTCGGCAAGGGGGACCGCGTGCTGATCTACATGCCGATGATTCCCGAGGCCACCTTTGCCATGCTCGCCTGCGCCCGCATCGGGGCCATCCATTCGGTGGTGTTCGGCGGCTTTGCTTCCGGTTCGCTGGCGACGCGCATCGATGACGCCACGCCCAGGCTGATCGTGTCTTCCGATGCCGGAATGCGCGGCGGCAAGTGCGTGCCCTACAAGCATCTTCTGGATGACGCCATTGCGCTGGCAAAGCACAAGCCGGAGCGGGTGCTGATGATCGATCGCGGCCTCGACAAGGGTTTCAGCAAGGTCGAGGGCCGCGACGTTGACTACGCGACGCTGCGTGCCCGCTTCATCGATGCCGAGGTGCCGGTGACCTGGCTGGAGTCGTCCGAACCTTCGTACATTCTGTATACCTCCGGAACCACCGGAAAACCCAAGGGCGTCCAGCGTGATACCGGTGGTTACGCCGTGGCCCTGGCCGCTTCAATGAAGTACATCTACTGCGGTGGCGAAGGCGAGACCATGTTCTCCACCTCGGATATCGGCTGGGTGGTCGGTCATTCGTACATTGTCTATGGCCCGCTGATTGCCGGCATGTGCACCATCATGTACGAAGGCACGCCTCTACGGCCGGATGCCGGCATCTGGTGGCAGATCGTCGAAAAGTATAAGGTCAATGTGATGTTCTCGTCCCCGACTGCAGCACGTGTCTTGAAAAAGCACGATACGGCGTTCATGCACAATCGCGACCTGTCGAGCCTGAAGCACCTGTTCCTGGCCGGTGAGCCACTCGACCAGCCGACGCACGAGTGGATGATGAAGGAACTCGGGCTGCCGGTGATCGACAATTACTGGCAGACGGAAACCGGCTGGCCGATTCTTTCGGCCATGCCCGGCATTGAGAAAACCGGGATCCGCTACGGCACGCCGAGTTTCCCGGTCTATGGCTACGACCTCAAGGTTTTCCGCGAGGACGGAACGGTCTGCGATGCCGATGAAAAGGGCATTGTCGGCATCGTGCCGCCGCTGCCGCCGGGTTGCCTGTCGACGGTGTGGGGCGACGACGAACGCTTTGTCTCGACCTACTTCTCGCTGTTCAGGGAGCCGCAGGTCTATTCCTCGTTCGACTGGGGCATCAGGGACAAGGACGGCTACCACTACATCCTGGGTCGTACCGACGACGTGATCAACGTGGCCGGTCACCGCCTCGGGACGCGTGAAATCGAGGAGGCGATCCAGAGACATCCGGCGATTGCCGAAGTGGCTGTCGTCGGCGTCGCCGATCCGCTGAAGGGGCAGATGCCGATGGCTTTTGCCGTCGTCAAGGACGCCGCCATGATCGCTACGCCGCAGAAGCGTGCCGAACTGGAAAAAGCCGTGCTCAAGCAGGTTGATGACAGCCTGGGGGCGATTGCCCGCCCGAGCCGCGTGCATTTTTTGACGGTGTTGCCGAAAACGCGCTCCGGGAAACTTCTGCGCCGTTCCATCCAGGCCCTGGCAGAAGGACGCGACCCGGGCGATCTGACGACCATCGAGGATCCGGCCGCGCTCGAGCAACTGCAACTGGCGCTGGGTTTCAAGCCCGCCTGATTTTAGAATCCACCGCAAAGGCGCAAAGAGGCAAAGACAACGCAAAGGAATGCAGGGATTGATCTTCTTCTTCTGTCCTTTGCGCTTCCTTCACCCCTTTGCGGTGGGTGTTGGCTTTTTAAAGAAACGCTGAAGTATTCCAAATCCGTCATTCCGGCGAAAGCCGGAATCCAGAAGAATCAACGAACTGGACCCCGGCACCCCAAGGGCACTTCTTCCTTAAGTGCGGTTGCCCTGCCGAGTTCCGAAAATCATTGATTCACAAGCCATATATCAACTATAATTGCCGGCTTTTCCACCTTGCTCCACCGTTCGCATGGCGGGGGGCTTCAACCATGAGGAGTGTGCATGCGCCATTATGAAATCGTTTTTATCGTCCATCCGGACCAGAGTGAACAGGTCCCGGCGATGGTCGAGCGCTACAAGGCGCTCGTTGCCACGCACGGCGGCCAGGTTCATCGTCTCGAGGACTGGGGCCGTCGCCAGTTGGCCTACCCGATCCAGAAACTGCACAAGGCACACTATGTGCTGATGAACATCGAGTGCAACGGCGAAGCGCTGGCTGAGCTTGAGCATGGCTTCAAGTTCAATGATGCCGTACTGCGCCACCTGACCATCAAGATGAAGCGCGCCGTGACGACGCCTTCGCCGATGATGAAGGAAGAAAAGTCGAAGTCGATGATGGAAGCCCAGGAAGACGCTGTGGCTGAAGTTGACGCCTTGCCGGTTGACTGATTGTTGAGGCTCAGCTGAATCGCATTGAACTCACTGGAATCCTGATCGAGCGCAAGGCGCAGCGTTTTACCCCGGGTGGTGTACCGGTAACGGAATGTGTGATCGGGCATCAGTCGGAGCAGGTCGAAGCGGGTAGCCCAAGGCGTGTCGAGTGTGAAATCCAGGCCATTGGTCGATACCCGGAGTCAGGGTTCGTTTGACCGGTTTCCTTGCCGCCAGGAGCCAAAGCAGCAAACAGCTGAAATTGCATGTAACTACGATTGAATTTGTAGAGGAAAATCAAAATGGGTAGGTTCTTCAAGAAGAAGGATGACAAGAACGTCAAGAAAAAAGGCAGTGGGCTGTTCAAGCGCCGCAAGTTCTGCCGCTTTAGTCTCGAGAAGATGGACGGCATCGATTACAAGGATGTCGACCTGTTCAAGGAATATATTGCTGAAAACGCCAAGATCATGCCGGCGCGTCTGACCGGTACCAAGTCGGGCTATCAGCGCCTGCTGTCGGTGGCCATCAAGCGTGCGCGCTTCCTGGCCTTGCTGCCTTATACCGACAACCATCAATAAGCGAGGACAAGACGATGCAAATTATTCTGATGGAGAAGGTCGTCAACCTCGGTGGCCTCGGCGATCTGGTCAAGGTCAAGGATGGCTATGCGCGCAATTTTCTGATCCCGCAAGGCAAGGCCAAGCGTGCCACGCCGGCGGCGAAGCAGGAATTCGAAGCCCGTCGCGTCGATCTCGAGAAACTGGCGGCTGAGAAGCTGGTTGCAGCGCAGGCCTTTGCCGCGAAACTTGAAGGGGCGCTGGTGACGGTGGTCCGCAAGGCCGGTGTTGATGGCCGCCTGTTCGGTTCGGTGACCAATCATGACGTGGCCGATGGCCTCAAGGCGCTCGGTTTTGACGTCGAGAAGGCCAGCATTCGCATGCCGATGGGCCCGCTCAAGGCGGTCGGCGAGAGCACGCTCGAAGTGGCGCTGCACACCGACGTGCTGGCGACCATCAAGGTAACCGTGGTTGGCGAACTGACAGTCTGAAGTCATACGGCGCGCTTTTTTGGCGCCAGAAAAAGAGCCTTGCCCTGGTGCAAGGCTTTTTTTATTTCAGGGCAGCGTGAAAGGCACGGCTCGGGTAGACTTACTTACTTATTCTATAAACCTCATTTAACACAGAGTGCACGGAGAAAAACACAGAGAACACAGAGAGTGACATTGAAACGACGACTTACCCAGCAGGTAAATATGATTTCTCTCTGTGTCCTCCGTGTCTCTGTGTTCTCTGTCCCCCAGGGGGATTTCCTTCGGGGCATGTTGAAAGAGGTTTGAACTGAGGTTTTCAGGTCTATGGCCAAGTCGTTCAATTCACAGAACTCGCAAAACGCGCCGATCGATCCGGCGCTTGCCCATCTGCGCATCCCCCCGCATTCGATGGAGGCCGAACAATCGGTACTCGGCGGCCTGCTGCTCGATAACGCGGCCTTCGACAAGATCGCCGATCTCGTCGGCGAGGGCGACTTCTATCGTGATGAACACAAGCGCATCTATCGCCAGATCAGCAAGCTGCTGGAACGCAACAAGCCGGTTGACGTGGTTACCGTGGCGGAGAGCCTCGATCTGGCCGGCGAAGGGAACGAGACCGGTGGCCTGGCCTATCTTGGCGAACTGGCGGCCAACACCCCGTCGGCGGCGAATATCCGGCGCTATGCCGAAATCGTCCGCGAGCGGGCCATCCTGCGCCAGTTGGTCACTGCCGGCGACGAGATCGCCGGCAGCGCCTTCAACCCGCTCGGGCGCGACCCGAAGCAACTGCTCGACGAAGCCGAGGCCAAGGTCTTTGCCATTGCCGAAGGCGGATCCCGGCACCAGTCCGGTTTTGTACACATCAACCCGCTGCTCACGCAGGTGGTCGAACGCATCCAGGAACTGCATGATCGTGACAACCCGTCGGATATCACCGGCGTGCCGACCGGCTACCACGATCTCGACGCCAAGACCTCGGGTCTGCAACCGGGCGATCTGTTGATCATCGCCGGTCGCCCGTCGATGGGCAAGACCTCGCTGGCGCTGAACATGGCCGAACACGTGTCGATCGAGGTCGGTCTGCCGGTGGCCGTGTTCTCAATGGAGATGGGCGGCACCCAGCTCGCCATGCGCATGCTCTCTTCGGTCGGCCGGCTCGACGCGCACAAGGTGCGTACCGGCCGCCTCAACGACGACGAATGGGCGCGGCTGTCCTATGCTCTGGGCAAGATGCACGAAGCGCCGCTGTACATTGATGAGACGCCGGCGCTCAACCCGATCGACCTGCGCGCGCGCGCGCGCCGGTTGCACCGGCAGTGCGGCAAGCTCGGCCTGAT
>JFJP01037892.1_pt1 | contig 21469 bp, 21 predicted proteins | sample 431651 | NCBI WGS metagenome assembly JFJP01 (sample SAMN02602958, study PRJNA72255) | Microbial mat metagenome, whole genome shotgun sequencing project. | biome: fresh water; feature: sink hole; material: water; isolation source: purple microbial (photo- and chemosynthetic) mats found in...
TCACTGGCCCATGAATTGAAAAATCCCCTGGCCTCCATCAAGGGCGCGGCAGAAATCCTGGCTGATGAGTTGCCACAAGGCCATCCAAAACATGAATTTATCGACATCATGCGCTCGGAAATTTCAAGGCTGAATCATTCTGTGGAAGACGTCCTGAGCTATTGCAGGGGGCAGCAGCAGGAAAACAGAAACAAACAGGAATCAGTTCAAAAAATTATCCATCATGTGGTTTCTCTTCTGGAAGCACGGTTTGAAGAAAAATCCATAGACCTTATTGTTCGGGCCGAACCCGGTGACGACTTTTTTGTTGATGAGGCTGCCATGATTCAGGTTCTGATGAATATCATCCTGAATGCCATAGATGCGGTTGAAAAAAACGGCAGGATCAGGGTCGAGGTCGAGCAAATCGAAACTGCCCGCTTTATAAAAATTTCAGATGACGGCCCCGGAATCGATGTTGCCGGAGCAGAAGATGTGTTCCAGTCCTTTGTCACCTTTAAGGAAGGCGGAACCGGTCTCGGCCTTTCCATTTCAAAACGGATCATTGAAAGCCTGGGTGGAAAAATAGAGATTGGGACATCACCCCTTGGCGGAGCGCTTTTTTCAATTTGTTTGCCTGAAAGTATCGATTCTGATGATCAGGGGATAAGCCCTGCATGATGATGGGATTATGTTGATCGGTGCTGCCAATGCTTCCGGCTTCCGATTCGGTTTCGAACAACATCCCAGGGTGATCCCTGGCTTGGTATTCATAATGGCCTCCAATATTATTTTAATTTCTTGTTGCAGGCCTACCTGTATCATTCGAACGATTAATCAGCAGAGCTTATTTGCTTCCGCTGGATTTATTGATTTGGCTGGAAGCACGATTTTGAAGCCACTTTTTAAAAGATGCCTGACTCTCTCCGGAAGGCTTTCCTGCAAGAAGCCCATCTATGCTTATGTCTTCGTCGATATCCGGCCAGTGGATGCCGCTCCCTTTACCAATAAGTCGCCAGTTTGCCCTTTCTTTGGAACCGGCAGTCTCAAGGCGTGGATACCAACCCAAGGGGACAGACAGGGTGCGGCCATCACTAAGGTCAACAGTCAGGGTGTCCTCAGTCGTGTGGACATCCATGGCATTGGGGATTTCAATTTCAACGGCTAAAATATTCATTCCAGGCCTCCATTATGGATTCTCGTTTTTTTTCAATTATACTCCGAATCTGTTTTAATTCAAGACGATTGAAACCACCGCTATTGTGAAGGCGGATCGGGTCGAGCCAGAACTTTGCTACTTTATCATCTCGTTCCACATGCACATGATAAGGTTCATCCCGATCACCCGCATAAAAAAAATATCGATAGGCCCCGGTTCTAAATACTGTCGGCATTCAATTCACCTTTTTTATTATTATTGTCCAGCACAGAGGTCACAGGTACTCGGGTGGAAATTCTCCTAATGCAATCTATGAAAGTAAACTCTTAAATGCGATAACAATCAACTTCTTTCTTTCTTCTATGAACTGCTTGAAGTTTTCGAGCGAAAGGTCAACATCCGGGATATAGTGCTTCTCCATATATGCTTTCCTGTCATTGTCATTTGGATATTTTTCTTTTATCCAATCAATAAAGTCCTTCCCCGATTTCTCTTGATTTGGAATACCCTCTAACAATTTCAGATTAGCCAGGCAATTGTAATTATCCATATAAAAAGCTATTTTATCTTCAGAGATTCCACGCTTTACTAATTTCGTTCGCGTGAACAATTTTTTCGGAAAAATATGATCTTGGTGAAACTTATTTCTGAAGTCGAGGGAAGGATAAATAAATGCAAGGACAGAATATGTATACGCTTGTGCATATTGATAATACAAAAGGTTGTCAATTTCATCATCATCAAATGATATGGCTTTTGTACTGCCCTTCAGCTTGCTAACTATACCGTCAAAAGGAAACCCATCCTCAGAGCTTTCTATTACTTCTCGGATTGGTCGAAGGACATTATCTGGTTGACCGCTAAAAGTTCTTTTGAGCAGAACCATGACAAGCCATTTAAATATCCTTTTTCTATCTTCTTGGTACTTTGATGACTCCGAAAAATTATCTGGACTTCCAATTTTATGTAAATATCCTGCTATAGGAATAAGTGCATTGTTTGATGTCAGTGTATCGCGGTGATAACCAAGGCTGGATAAAAGCACGAAAGATGCTTTTACTGCTTTCGATATTTCATCCCATTTCTTTTCAATCGCAAGCATATTATCCTGGTTAAAGTTATCAACTTTAAAAGCAATGTCCTTAAAACCGCCAAGCACCAAACAATTTTTTAAGACAAAATCCTTGTTTGCATCAAATCCGTCACCTACTGCATTAATTTCGTCAACGAAAGACGTTATTTCTTCTCTCGCATCCTTTTCTTTCCATTGTGCAGTAGCAATAGATAATAGGAGATCCGAATAGCTCAGTTGTGTACCGCCACTATTAACACGGATAAAAATATTGAGGACCTTATCAAGGCTTTCCCCTTTTTCTAGAAAAAAATTTATTGATTTATTCTTGTGAATGATTGCGTGCAGTTTATAAAGAGTTCTGTTAGCAAATTTATACTTGTCCTTTTCTAATGAGGAAATGTCGTTTTCAATCAGGTAATCAGCTACTTGATATTCTTCATTAAGGTTCAAAATATCACCTACAAGAAACCAGAAATTGTCTTTGTCTTTTTTATTTGCTTCGTCTTTTGTAAGGAAATTGAAATTGAACTCCACGTCTTCATTATCTGAAGGAGACAATAAATTCAAATACAGTTTTCGCTTAGGAAACGCTGAATCGTTATCCCATCTTTTTCGAGGTAGTTTATATGAATATGTTCCCTTTAAACCAATATACAAAGAGGTTAGTCGTTGCTGGCCATCTAATATTGCAGTAATTCCGCTTTCACCACCTAAATCTGCCTTTGGATTATGTCTATTATCTCTCTCATGATAGTCACGGACAAATTCGTAGAATAGATACTTTCTGATGTTCTGCTTTTCGATTTCCCAAAACAGAAAGGAGCTTATTGGATAATCTCTCATTAGCGAATCAAATAATTTTTTTATCTGCTCCGTTCCCCAAACGAATTCTCTCTGAATGGCTGGTAGCAGATAGTTTTTCTTGTGTACATTCTCTATCACTTCTTTAATGGTGATTGGCTCAACAAATGGCATTTACATACTCCGTATTGTTTTATTCGTATAACAATCATGCATGATTCTTTAGCCCGGCAAGAAAGCAAAAGTCAAGCCTGATAAAAAAAGTTGCCGCAGGCCTCTTCTTCCATCCATCGTAGCTGGCATCCAGAGACAGGCAGCATCGGTTGACAATTTTTTTTTCATACCCTAATGTGAATCATCACTAATCCTGTGAGGGCAGGATCTGGGGTGAGTTTTACCAGTAGGAGAATGGCTGTCTCATGGGAGTTTTCTGATGACGGAGAATGAGGAGTTCAAACATGTCTGATGTGATTTTATTGATTGATGACGATCAGAGCCTGAGACGGGTCACGGAATACAATCTTGCCGCAAAAGGGTTTCAGGTCGTGACGGCTGCTTCCGGCAGGGAAGGGCTTTTGCAGTTTAAGGCCCATGCTCCGGATCTTGTGGTGACGGATGTCAAACTGGGAGACATGAACGGGCTTGACATCCTTTCAATGGTTAAAAAAGAAGCGCCGGATACTCCGGTTATCGTCATGACTGCCTTTGGTTCCATTGAAATGGCAGTTCAGGCCATGCACAAGGGCGCCTTTAATTTTATCACCAAACCTTTTGACCGGGACACCCTGATTTTGTCCTGTAAAAAGGCATTGGAGCTGAAAGGGTTGCACACCAAAACAAAGCTTCTGGTCAATGAAATCAATCATCTGACCGGCACTGAAGGGATTGTGTCTGCCAGCACGGCCATGAAAGAGCTGCTGGATACGGCATCGAGGGCGGCCAACAGTGAAGCGACAGTCCTGATATCCGGAGAATCCGGTACAGGCAAGGAAGTATTGGCACGGCTGATTCATCAGAACAGCCCCAGGAGCAATGGCCCCATGGTAGCGGTTAATTGTGCGGCCATTCCCAGGGGCCTCATCGAAAGCGAGCTTTTCGGACATGTAAAAGGATCATTTACCGGTGCCATCAAGGACAGGAAAGGGCATTTTTCGACGGCTTCCGGCGGCACCCTGTTTCTGGATGAAATTGGAGAACTCTCTACCGATGTCCAGGTCAAGCTGTTGCGGGCCATTCAGGAAAAAGAAGTGCAGCCGGTGGGGTCTGATAAGTCAAAAAGGGTTGATATCAGGATTATTGCAGCCACCAACCTGGATCTGAAAAAGAAAATTGCCGCAGGCGAATTCAGGGAAGATCTGTTTTACCGGCTGAGTGTCATCCCCCTGTTTATCCCGCCTTTAAGGGAGCGAAAAGAAGATATTCCGTCCCTAGTCGCCCATTTTTTAAAAAAATTTGATGCCCCGGCAGATGTCCATTTTTCAAAGCAGGCCCTGGAAGTATTAAAAGCCTACCCGTGGCCGGGAAATATCCGGGAAATCCAGAATATTGTTGAACGCTGTATCATTTTAAGAAAGAAGAACAAGATTGAGCCGGGAGACCTTCATCTCCTGGTGGACAAGCCGGCCGTTTCCATTCTTTCTCCTGAAATCCCGAATGAGGGGATTGCCCTTGAGGATATTGAAAAAGCTTATATTCTCAAGGCCCTTGAAAAGGCAAACCAGAACCGGTCGGAAGCTGCAAGATTATTGAAAATCCCCAGGCATGTTCTTTTATACCGTCTGGAAAAATACGGTATGCAGGATTAGAGACTATTCTTCAAAAGGGTGTGGAATAGTCTGCAAAACCGGTTGTTTTCGATAAACCGGGCCCCTTTCCCATATCTCCTATTATTTCTATGAATTCAATCAGTTGAAATTCCATTGACCCTGTTTCAAAGCCCTGGCACGGGTCTTGATTATACTTCTGAATGGAAAAGAAAAAATTGTTCAATTTAATCATTCAACAGGAGGAAATTGTGAAACCATTAAAATATATCATCATAGGGGCCATCGGGCTTTCTCTAATATTTGCAGCAGAGCGGGTGACGGCTGAGAAAACAGGTCCCGGGGCTCTCCAGAGGGCCATCATTAAAATAGATACCCTTTCCTGCGGCGGATGCTTTAATACGATCAGTGAAGGTCTTTCTCCGCTGAAAGGATATTCAGGCATGGGGATGAATCTGTTCAGAAAACTCATTGCCGTTGATTTTACAGAGCCTTTAACCGTTGAGGAGATATCCCAAAAACTATCTGAAGTCGGATATCCGGGTACGGTGGAAACGGTTGAGCCTGTTTCAGATGAAGAATCCTTTGCCTATCTTGATCAAAAGATAACAGGCGCCGGCGGCTCCTGCTGCATGCGTCCCAAAACGTCACAGCCGACAGAAGAATAATAATTTAAAGAGGATAAAATGAAATCATCATATAACATCATTACCGGAATAGTTGCTGTTTTAATTTTGTTTTTTACAGGTTCAAATGCGTTTGCATTTTTTGGCGGTAAATTTACAACCCTGACCCCAAAGGACGGGAATGTGATGATTCCCGTAAAAAGTGTCAGTGATGGAAAGGCGCATTATTTCAAGGTCAAGGCCGATGACGGGGTCATGGTGGATTTTTTTCTGGTCCAAAGTGCAGATGGGGTTATCCGGGCGGCTGTTGATGCCTGTGATGTGTGCTACAAAGCTGGCAAGGGATATGCCCAGGAAGGCGATTCCATGGTATGCGGAAATTGCGGTATGCGGTTTGCCACGGGCAGGATCAATGACGTCAAGGGGGGATGCAACCCTGCTCCCCTTACGCGGGCCATCAATGGGGAAAATCTTGTGATCTCCATGCAGGAAATCAATACCAATGCCTGGTATTGCAAATATAAAAAATAAGGAAGCAGTTATGGTTTATGATCCGGAAAAATACCGGGAAAAAAGAGAAAAGGTTCTTGGCATCAAAAAAAAGGGGATCGGATTCGGGACCCTGGCCATGGTCGTATCTTTTCTGGTCATCGCAGGGTTAGGCGCAGTAACGATTCCGCGGTTAGTCTCTTACATGACCACGCGTAACCTGGATGATGCGATTTTCAAACTGGAAGCCGACTCATCCTTGCCGGAAAATGAAATTTCAGGAATCACTTCCATTGAAGGCGTGAAAAAAATCATCAAGGACAAAAACAATACCCGCCTCGTGGTCACCTATGATCGGGGCAAGGTGAAACTTTCCACACTCACGGACGTGTTTGCCCGTCAGGATCTGAAGGTGACGCTGCTGAACGAGGTCAATCACCGTCAGCACCAGGGCACTCTGAAAAAAGAGGAGGAAGACATTGAAACTCCATAATATCTCTTTTGGAAATATCAGCCGTCGGAAAGGACGGATGCTGTTTCTTGTTCTGGGGCTTGTCATCGGTATTTCAACGGTTGTGACCCTTTTGTCCATGACGGACAGCATGACACGCGATATTGAGCAGAAACTCAACCAGTTCGGCGCCAATATTGTCATGGTTCCAAAGACGGAAAACCTGGCACTCAGCTACGGCGGCATTGATGTCGGCGGAGTAAACTACAGTGCTCGGGAACTGGATGAAGCAAAGCTGGCCGATATCAAGACCATCAAAAACAGTAAGAATCTTTCCATCGTTGCACCGAAAATCCTTGGGTCTGTCACTGTAAATGAAAAAAAGGTGCTGCTTATGGGAGTTCTGTTTGAAGAAGAAATTGCACTGAAGACCTGGTGGCATAAAAGTGAAGGGGTTTTTCCTCAGAAAGAAAATGAAGTGATGCTGGGGGCTGAAGTGGCATCGCAATTCGGGCTTAAAGCCAAAGAGGCCATTTTTATTTCCGGAGAAGTCTTTACTGTTGCAGCCATCCTGAATCCCACGGGCGCTTCAGAAGATAATGCCGTTATTGCAGAACTTGGGGCTGCCCAGAAACTATTGGGGAAAGAAGGAAAAATTTCCATGGTGGAAATATCGGCCTTTTGCCAGGGATGCCCTATTTCAGAACTCACCCTCCAGATTGCGGAAAAGTTTCCAGAGGCAAAGGTGACGGCTATGAAACAGGCCGTCATGTCAAAAATGCAGTCTATTGAGATGTTTCAATCCTTCAGCTTCGGGGTTTCCATTATTGTGATTCTGATCGGTTCTTTGCTGGTGTTTGTCACCATGATGGGATCAGTCAATGAACGGACAAGGGAAATCGGAATTTTCAGGGCCATCGGGTTCAGACAGAGCCATGTGATGCAGATCATTCTCCTTGAAGCCCTGCTCCTCGGGATCATTGGGGGTCTCCTGGGGTTTGTTCTTGGGAATCTGATCGCCTGGGGCCTTATTCCGATTGTGATAAAAGACAGCACCTTTGCCGGGATCAATTTACCTCTTGGGGTTGTCTCCATCCTCATGGCTGTGGCCTTGAGCCTTCTGGCAAGCCTTTATCCGGCTTTTAAGGCCGGCAACATGGACCCGAGTGAAGCATTGAGAGCATTATGAAAAGAGAGATGAAAATGACAGAGGATGTTGACCATTTAATTGAAGTTAGCGGGTTAAAAAAGACTTACCAGAGCGGCGATACGAGCGTTGATGCCATCCGGAATATGGATTTTTTTATTGACGATGCCGAGTTCGTCACCATCATGGGCCCATCCGGTTCAGGAAAGAGTACGCTTTTATCCATTATGGGTGCCCTTAACCATCCGACTATGGGAAAGGTTCTTGTGGATTCCCTGGATATTTATGCTTTGAATGCGGAACAGCGGGCGGATTTTCGAAGCGACTATATAGGGTTTATTTTTCAGTCGTTTCAGCTTATTCCCTATCTTACCGTTCTCGAAAATGTCAAACTGCCCATGGCGGTGACAGGCCGGAAAAAAAAGATCCAGGATCAAATGGCTGAAGATGTCATTGAACGGGTGGGCCTAACGGCCAAGGCCCACCGCCTGCCGGATCAATTATCCGGTGGAGAACAGGAACGGGTGGCCATTGCCAGGGCCATCGTGAATAAGCCGCCCATTATCCTGGCCGATGAACCCACGGGGAATCTGGATTCAAAAACAGCCGGGGATATCATGAATCTTTTGCAGTCATTAAACAGGGACGGTCACACCGTGATTGTTGTGACCCACAATCCGGATATGGAAGCTTATGCAGGAAGAACCATCAGAGTTCAGGACGGGGAGTGCTTCACATGAAAAATTATATATACAGGCTGTCTAGTTTATCCTTTAGCTGGTTCATGGAAAAAGGTTTTTCAAGCAGCCCGGAAAATCCGTGCTCTCGATATGTTTGAATTTCACTGTGATCTGAATGCCCGCTTATAAGAATTCCGATGATTCCGGGGTCGGTTTTTTTAAGTTGTTCAAGGGTTTGAAAGCCGTTAATCCCCCCTGTCATATCATAATCAAGGAGAGCAATGTCCATTTTTTTATCATTACCCCTTGTCGCTCTAAATATTTCAATGGCCTGTGAACCGCTTGAGGCCGTTATCACTTCATATCCCAGACGTTTTAATAGCCGGGAAACAACATCCAGGGTCAGTTCGTCATCATCAACAACCATAACCTGTTTCGGGGTTCCGGAAAAAGGAGTCGCTTCAACCTTTTTGCTTTTTGTTTTCTCAGGCCTTGTTTCAACGGTATCGTTATTAAAAACAGGCAGAAAGATGTGGACTGTTGTCCCCTGATCTTTGAGGGATTCAACATGAATATTCCCGCCGTGTCTTGCAATAATGGACCATGCGATACTCAGGCCAAGTCCGGTGCTTTTTATGTTTCCCATGGGTTTGGTGGTAAAATAGGGGTTGAAAATCATGTCCAGGTGTTCCCGGGAAATGCCGGTACCGCTATCGGAAATGGAGATGGAGATGCGTGGGGTCTTCAGCGTCTCCTCCAAGTATCTGATGGAAACATCAATCCTGCCGGTTTTTGCCATGGACTCCATGGAATTTTGAAGAATATTGCTGATGGCGGTTTTAAGTTGCTCCTTGTCGGCATAATAATGGCCTGGAATTCTGTCACAATCAAATGTGTAAAAAATATTTTTTGGACCCAGCTTCATTTCAAGGATTTGTTTGATCAGCTCGACAATATCGGTCCGGGTTTTGTGGGGTCCCCCGCCTTTTGCAAAGGTTATCAGTTTCGAAGAAATTTTTTTGGCCTGCATGACGCCTGCTTCTGCATTCTTCAGAAATTTCTGTGTTTCGTTGTCAAGACTTCCGAGTTGGGCAAGATTAATGTTTCCAATGATGGTGGAAAGGGTATTGTTGAAATCATGGGCCACGCCTCCGGCAAGGGTCCCGATGCTTTCAAGTTTTCGGGATGTTTCAATGGCTTTTTCGAATTGCCGATAAAGTTTTTCATGTTCTTTTTTTTCAGTGATGTCAAAGGCTGTCTCAAGCCTGACAATTCGCTTGTCGTACCATTCCACGGCCTTATCAACGATGCTGTACCATCGGTTGTTCCGGGTATTGCAAAATTCCCATTCATAGGGTTTGTCAGGGCTTCCATCATCCAGTACAAGTCTTTTATTCGTGCAGAAGGGGCAGGGGCCTGTCTGGTCTTTTTGAATCATCTGCCAGCATTTTTTTCCTTCCAGGGATTGCCTGTCGTAATATTCCAAATCTTTCAAGAATTTTTTGTTGGTATAAATAAGCTCATAGGTTTTAATATCGGAGACATAGACAATGGCTTCCATGCTGTCAAAAATACCCTTGAAAACAGCAAAACTTTTTTCATTTTTCTTTTCCCGGTCGGTTTGATTTTTTAACTCATCATACCGGTTCTGAGCCTTCTCAAGGGTTTCATACAGGGTATTAAAATTTTTGATCGGTTTTTGCAGATAGTCAAAGGCATTGCTCTGTTTTAGGGCCTCTGCTGCGTTTTCAACCGAAGCATATCCTGTAAGAAAGACGACCTGAACAAAGGGATCGATTTTTTTTAAGGCATGCATGAGCTGAATGCCATCCATTTCATCCATCTGGATATCGGAAAGGACGGTTTTAAAAGGACTTTTCATGAAGCGCTCAAGGGCGTCAGGTCCATTGGAAGCTGTTTCAACCAAAGCGCCCCTTGCTTCAAAAAGAATCTTGAAGGATTTTATCAGATGCGGCTCATCATCAACAATCAGAAGCTTATTTATCATTTTCCTAAAGTTACCCGCAAACTTTAATTTTTCGTGTCGAATTATTGAAATTATCAATCAGAACACTGTTTATCTGATCTCGTAACAAAACACAACTTTAAAGACGTGTCCCTGACGGTAAAATAGTTGGTATCCCCCCTACCTATTTTCTCGGAGGCAGTAAGCCTCTTAATAGCGAGACCGCAATGATCCACATGGTTATTCCCACAAGGGTATTCAGGCCTTTCCAGGAGGAGTTTTTTGCAACCAGCGGGGAAAGCAATTTCCCGCCAAGTAAAATTAATTATTTTAATCCGATATTATCAATGCTAATGATTGTGGTAAGTTTTAAAATAAACGCATAAAATAGTTACGAAATGGAATGATTGACAATTTGTTCATGACAATATGATCACACGAGGAGAAAAAAATGGCTTTATCACCGCAGCTTGAAATATTTTCAGACTATGTCTGACCCTGGTGCTATTTCATTACCGGGAGTATTGAAAAACTGGAAAAAGAATATGATGTAGCGATAAAATGGCGGGCGTTTCCCCTGCATCCGGATACTCCGGAACAGGGAATTTCCCTTGATGAGCTGTTTAAATTAAAAGGGATACCGGTTCAGGTGGATAAAATGATGGCACAGTTAAAATCCAGGGCAGCCGGGCTTGGCCTGGAACTGGGTGACAGAAAAATGACATATAACAGCCGTCTTGCCCAGGAAGCCGGTTTGTGGGCCGAGACAAAAGGTAAGGGACATGAATTTCATATGGAAGCCTTTAGAACCTATTTTGTCCATGGCGAAAATATTGCAGAAAAAGAAGTTCTGCTGGATATGATCAAGCGATCCGGACTTGATCCGAAAGAAGGTGAGGCGGTTATTGATAAGCGGTTGTTTTCCGAGGCTGTGGATTTGGACTGGGAGCTTTCAAGAAAGTCCGGCATTACAGCCGTTCCGACCTTTAGAATGGGTCTTGACAAAATAGTGGGGGCGCAGCCCTATGAAACCCTGAAAAAAATGATTGAAAAATATATAAAATAGGAGCGTTTCATGTATGGGTTTTATCAATAAGGTTTCGAAAAGAAAGGGAAATAGACCGGGCTTAATAAATCCTTTCTTGACGATTAAGCCAAGTTCGCATACAAATTGATAGAGTGTTATCCAACCATAATTCTGGAGAAAAAAATGACGGATAAAAAAAAGAAAACAGCCCCTGCCTGTGCATCATGCGGATTTGATGTTCCGGAGAAACTTTGTTTTTCAGATAAGGGGAAGGGACACAAGGGATGTCCCACAGTGACACGAAAAGAGTTGCTGGAAGAGGCTAACAGGGCCTATGAACTTGAAGATGTCAAAACATTCGCTCACAATGCATCCTTGCAGGAAGCAGAATGCTATGCCAATCGGGACCAGCAGCCCTATATCATGCAGCCCTGCAAAACACGAATCGTTGAAACCTGCGAATTTGCTCTGAAAATGGGATACAAGCGTATTGGCATTGCTTTTTGCCTGGGACTTTCAAAGGAAGTAAAGACGGTTGAAGAAATCTTTAAAGCATATGGGTTTGAGGTGGTCTCTGTCTGCTGCAAAGCAGGGAATACATCCAAAGATCTCATCGGCATTACGGATGATGAAAAGATATACAGGGGAACCGATGAAGCCATGTGTAACCCGATTTTTCAGGCCAAAACGCTGAACTATGAAAAGGCGGATTTTAATGTTCTTTTAGGTTTATGTGTCGGACATGACACGCTTTTTTTAAAATTTACAGATATCCCGACAACGGTTCTTGCGGTGAAAGATCGAGTAACCGGCCATAATCCACTGGCTGCCGTTTACCAGGCAGATTCATATTATAAGAAGATTCGTCTCCCTGATATCAAGTCATGATCATCAAATTGGAAGACATTATTGACTTGGACTATCTGATCGGCAAAGATGAAGCCCTGTCATCGGAAGGCGATATCAGAGTGCGGGAAGAAAAGGATAAAAAGATATTTGACCAAAGCAGGGAAACCTGCAGGACAGATAAGGCGCTGTTATTGTCATGGCTTGAAGCAAGAAGGCAGGAGTTTTTCAGGGAAAAAGAAGTAAAAGGAGTGAGCCTTCTGCCGGGGAGGGTTTTTTCCTCGCTTTATTCATTCATGGTGTATGCCATGGTTTTTTTCGGCGGCATCACCGGCCTGTCGCTTGCCTGGTCATTTCTTGCCTATCACGGTACAAGGCCTGTCAATGTGGCGCTTTTTATTTTTCTCTTTATTCTCCTTCAGGTCGTCCTGATCACGATCACGGTTTTTCTTCTGATTAAAAGGCATCTGATGATAAGATCGGAAAAAGGCTTTTTTAAAGATTCCATAATCCATACGCTCTTATCCTTCCTGTTTTTTAACGTGCTGCCGGAATTTTTGAAAAAAACAGATTGGCGGATAGTAAAAAAAGGCGCTGATACCCTGGAATACACATCCACCCTGATCCGGATGAAAAACCGGGAATACAGTGAACTTTTTTTCTGGCCGTTTTTTATCCTGACCTCGGTATTTTCCTTTTCTTTTGCAACCAGTACCCTTATCGGCACTTTTTTCAGGGTCATCATCAGTGACATGGCATTCGGATGGCAATCCACCCTCATGACCACCAGCATAAAGATCCATCAGCTTGTATCCTTGATTGCTCTGCCCTGGTCCTGGTTTATGCCTGAAAGCCTGGCCTATCCCACCCTTGAGCAGATCGAGGGGTCCAGGATCATCTTAAAGGACGGGATTTCGGTTCTGGCCACACAGGATCTGGTGTCATGGTGGCCGTTTCTGTGTTTAGGTATTTTTTTTTATGCTGTTCTCCCAAGAACTGTTATGATGGTTGCCGGAATTGTGTCTCAAACCCGGGTTCTTCGTCATTTTAACCTTGATCGGCCAGTTTTCCGGGCGTTGATGATCCAGATGCCCCACGATTCACAGACGGCAGCCCAGGAGACCTTCATCCTGGTTCCGGGAAAAGTCTATTCAGATGGCGCCATGGATAAGATCGCACAGACTATTAAAATCAGGCTTTTTTTTGATGTCAAAGAAATCTTCAGAATCAGTGTTGATCCGGAACAGGATAGTGAGGTTTTCAACAGGCTGGGGAAAAGCGGTATAGATCAGGTTGTCCTTGTCCATGAAGTCTGGCAGCCACCCATCAGAGGCTTGCTCTATTATATCCGGCAATTGAAATCCGCGATGCCGGAAAAAGGGCTTTTATGGATATTGCTGACCCAGGATGCCGGGCAGGAAAACCTTTGTGTGGATGAAAATGATGCTGATTTTGAAATTTGGAAAAAAGCAGTATTCACGCTTGGAGATCCAGGCATAAAAGTCAGGAGGTTATAAATCAATGGATGATTTCCCCAAGCCCTTGACAGTGCCTGTATTTGCCGTACTGGGCCATCCCAATGAAGGCAAATCGTCCGTGGTTTCAACCCTGACTGAGGATGACCAGATCAGGGTCAGCCGGATACCCGGGGAAACAACCGAATCAACTCCATATACCATAACCATTGACGGGAAAGATATCATCCGGTTTGTGGATACACCGGGATTCCAGGTTCCAAAACAAGCCCTCGCCTGGTTCAGGAAATTTGAGGGAAACCCGGAGCATGTTGTCGAAGCCTTTATTGAAGTTTTTAAAAATGACCCCTTTTATGCCGATGAATGTGAGCTCTTAAAACCAGTGGCCAAAGGCGCAGGCATTATTTATGTGGTGGATGGGTCCCGTCCGGTCCGCGATGATGATCTGGCAGAAATGGAAATTTTGAGACTGACCGGTCGCCCCCGGATGGCCGTCGTCAATTCCAAAACCGATGAAAAAGATTATACCACGGATTGGAGAAATCAGTTTCGAAAGCATTTCAATTCCATTCGCATCTTCAATTCCAATACCGCCAATTTTATGGAACGTATCAAAATGCTGGAAAGCCTTAAAGCCATTGATCAGGAATGGGAACAAAGCCTGTCGGATGTCATCACAGCCTTTCAAAAGGATCGGCAGAGAAGAAATGACCTGGCCTGTGTTGCCATTTGCCGGGCCATCGAACAGAGCCTGCTTTTTTCACTTTCCGAGTCTGTCACGGCGGAATCCGATCCAAACGCCATCAAAGAAAAGCTCAATCAGAAATACCAGGCTCAAATTAAGGCGTTTGAAGCACAGATGTTCAAAAAAATCAGATCCCTGTTTAAGCACCATCTGTTTGAATATCTTTTGCCTGAATATTCCATTCTTAACCATGACCTGTTTTCAAAACAGACCTGGGAGCTTCTGGGTCTTACAACGGAGCAGCTTGTCGCAGCAGGGGCCATTGTCGGTGGAACTGTCGGCGCCATGATTGATACGGCTGCAGCCGGCCACACGTTTGGAATTTTTACTGCTATCGGAGGGGTATTGGGGGCCGGTTCAGCCCTGCTCAGCGGGAAAAAGATGGCCAAAAACAGACCTGGCGGCATCCGACTGGGCGGTGACAATCTCCAGCTTGGTCCCACAAGGAATCTTCAGTTCCTTTATATCCTGATGGACCGGGCCCTGATATATTATTCCCATATCATTAACCGACCCCATGGTCGAAGAGATATGATGGATGGGCAGGAAAAGAAGCCCGGCCCGAAAAAAGGATTTTCCACAGAGTTCACGTCCGGCCAGAGGACTATCTGCTCAAAATATTTCAAGACAGTCACGGGTCGTTCCTTTATCAGGGATAAAAAAGCAGTGTCGGATTTTGAAGAATTCATAAAAGCAGTTCTGGATGACCTCTCCGGGAAATAAAGGGTTGCAGCTTTATAATTTTTTATAAAAAACTTGTGCCAAGATGAAAAATTCGTTTATACTGACGCTTTAAATTTATTCGAGAATCAACTGAATCTTCAAAAGGAATGCAATCGTATGCTTACACGTCTTTTCAGCCCGATACGGATCGGCAATCTGACTTCGAAAAACCGGCTTCTCATGTCTGCCATGAGCATCAATTTCGGTGTGGACGAAAACTGCTGCGTCACAGACCAGCTTGTGGAATATTTTGTGGAGCGGGCAAAAGGGGGCGTCGGCATGATGCTGGTGGGCGGCGGAAGCGTCCATCCCGGTGGCCAGGAACTGCCGGATTTGCCCCAGATGTACAATGATTCCTGCATCCCGGCCTTGAAAGATATGGTTCAGAGGGTTAAAGCGTATGATGTCCTGTTCGGGGTTCAGCTCATGCATGGCGGCCGCCAGTCCTATCTGCCCCAAAAGGTCGCCCCTTCCGCTATCCCGGCACCGGCTGTGGTGAAGGGGGAGGTCAGGGCGCTTGAGATCGCGGAAATAAAGGAACTGGCCTCCTGTTTTGGCGATTCAGCAAGGCGATGCAGGGACTCCGGGTTTGATTTTGTTGAATTGCACGGCGCTCACGGATACTTGATCAACCAGTTTCTGGCGCCCAATTCCAATATCCGTACCGATGAATACGGCGGGTCTTTTGAAAACCGGTCCCGGTTTTTATTTGAAATCATTGAAGATATCCAGACGAAAACCGGAAAGGATTTTCCCATCGGCATCCGCATCAATGGAAACGATTATATTGAAAACGGCTGGGAGCTCAAAGACACGGTAAGGCTTGCGCCTCTGCTGGAAAAAGCAGGCATTGCCTATCTGCACGTGTCCGGCGGAGTTTACGGGTCCACCGAACTGACCATCCCCTCCATGTATACCCCCCACGGGTGCTTTGTTCACCTGGCCGAAGAAGTCAAAAAGCATGTGCAAATTCCAGTGGTTACGGTGGGCCGGATCAAATATCCGGAACATGCAGAATCCATCATTTCTGAAGGCAAGGCTGATATGGTGGCCTTTGGACGGTCTTTCCTGGCTGATCCCTATTATCCTGAAAAGGCAAGAAAAGGCGAATTTGCCAAGATCCGCCCCTGCATCGGGTGCTGCCTTGGGTGCATCCATGCCGTACTGGCAAAGGAGCCGGGCTCCTGTGTGGTGAACCCGGGTGTGGGAAGAGAATATAAACTGAAGGATGAAAAGCTTCCATCCCGGCTTCAGACGATTCTGATCGCAGGTGCAGGACCGGCAGGGCTGGCAGCGGCAAGACAGTTTGCCCTCAAAGGCCATAAAGTGGTGGTTTGTGAAAAAAAACAGGATTCCGGCGGGCTTCTATCCCTTGCCGCCAAAGCGCCCGGCCGCGGAGAGCTGGACGATATCCTGAACTTCTTCAGAAAAGAACTGGATGCGCTTGGTGTTGAAATCCGCCATAACACGGAACTTTCTCTTGATTTAATCCATGAAATTCAAGCCGACCAGGTGATCCTTGCAACCGGGTCCATGCCGGATATGCCCGTGATCAAGGGACTATTCCAGACAAAAATGAATCTGGTCACCAATGTGGATGTGATGAGCGGTAAAGAAGCGGTCGGCAAAAATGTTATTGTCCTTGGCGGGGGCATGACAGGGCTTATCACGGCGGATTTTCTGGCAGATCAGGGCAAAAAAGTGGTGGTGCTGAACCGGAAAAAAAGTTTTGCCGAGGAAATGTCCAGCAATGACCGGTACTATTTACGAGAACGCCTTAAAAAAGGAAAGGTCGTTCTGTACAAAAATGTATCCATCCGGCAATTCACCGATGACGGCGTCGTGTTCAAGGCCAATGGAGAAGAGATCACCTTTACCGGGTTTGATGCGGTGGTGATTTCTGAAAAGCAAAGTTCCATCCGGGATGCAAAAGACCTTGAAAAAATGACCAGCGTCAAATTCCATCTTATCGGCGATGCAAAATCTCCAAGACATCTGATGTATTGCATCAGCGAAGCCGAAGAAATCGCCGATTCCATATAATATCCAGGTCTGATAAAAAAAGGAAAATAATTGTATGAAAGAAATATATGAGAATGCAAAAAAATTAATGAAAGACTATTGCCGGGTCTGTAAAGTTTGTGACGGCATTGCCTGTGCCGGTGAAGTCCCCGGCATGGGAGGTCTTGGGACTGCATCTTCGTTCAAGGCCAATGTCGCTGCCTTAAAAGAAATCCGGTTTAATATGCGATTGATTCATGATGTAACAGAGCCTGTCACATCGGTTTCCATCCTTGGAAAAACACTTTCCATGCCGGTGATCGCCGCCCCGATCGGCGGGGTGTCCTTTAACATGGGCGGCTTGGTTTCCGAGGAAGATTATATCCGGTCCGTCATCTTCGGATGCAGGGCAAAAGGGATCATCGGATGCACAGGAGACGGGGTTCCGGATTTTATCCATGAGACGGGTCTAAATGTTATCAAAGAGGCGGAAGGTCACGGCATCCCGTTTATCAAACCCTGGGCAGATAAAGAACTGTTTGAAAAACTTGAAAAAGTCGGGCAAAGCAATGCCGGTATCATGGGAATGGATATTGATGCGGCAGGGCTTATCACCTTAAAGAAAATGGGACGGCCGGTTACGCCCAAAACCGTTGAAAAACTGGTGCAGATCATAAAACAGGCACCTGTTAAATTCATATTAAAAGGCGTGATGACGGTTGATGATGCAAAGCTGGCCGTTGATGCCGGTGCAGATGCTATTGTGGTATCCAATCATGGCGGCCGGGTTCTGGACGACACACCGGGTGCGGCGACCGTGCTGCCAGCAATCAGCGCTGCGGTTAAAGGAAAGATCACCATCCTCACTGACGGAGGAGTCAGGACCGGCGGAGATGTATTAAAACTCTTGGCACTGGGTGCAGATGCTGTTATGATCGGACGTCCTTTCAGTGTAGCTGCAATGGGTGGTCTTCAGAACGGCGTGGAATTTTATATCGATAAGATCAGGACAGAACTTGAACAGGCCATGGTATTAACGGGCGTAGCGTCTGTTGATGCAGTTTCAGGAGCGATACTGCATAATTATAAATAAACCATCAATTCGGTTTTTCTGGCAGACCGGTTTTTCTGGGAAAAGAGTATGGATCCAAAACCCACACAAGAAGAACTTGAATTTCATATTCAGGAATTGAAAAATGAGCTTTTAAGGATGAAAGCTTCGGAAGAAAGACTGCGGCTAACCATTGAAGCAGTCAATGACGGTATTTTTGATTTTGATCTAAAAAGAAATGAAGTCTATTTCAGCCCTCGGTATTATACCATGCTGGGGTATGATCCCTATGAAATGCCGCCCAGCCGGGAAACCTGGAAAAACCTCTTACACCCCGATGACAGGGAAAAAGCCGTAACTTTCGTGGATGATCACATCCGTAAGAAAAAAAGCTGGTCCATTGAATTCCGGTTACAAACAAAGGACGGAAAATACAGATGGATTCACAGCCGGGGTAAGGTTTCCGAATGGGATGAAAACGGAAATCCGATCCGTCGTACCGGGACACACAAAGACATTACCGAGCGAAAAGAAGCTGAATTTGAAAGAGAACGGCTGATAAAAAAGCTCAACAAGGCCCTCAAGGACGTAAAAACCCTTGGCGGACTGATCCCCATCTGTTCAAGCTGTAAAAAAATCAGGGATGACAAAGGATATTGGAACCAGTTGGAAAGTTATTTTGAGCGGCATTCCACAGCCTTGTTCAGCCATAGTCTGTGTCCTCATTGCATGGATGAAATCTATGGAAAAGATGACTGGTATATTGAGTTGAAACAAAACAAAACCAAAGAATGAGTTTGATTATCCGGTTCCAAGCCTGGCTGGTCTTATCAAAGAGATCAGCCAGGGCGGTTACGGATCAGAGAAGCCAGGCCAATGAAACGCCTTTTTTCAAATTTCTTTTAAAACATTTCAACCCTTCGGTTTTTTGCTTTTTTTCCCCAGACATTGTCTTTCGCCAGATGTTGATAATTTTTTCATGTTACTCTCTGTTAATTATAATTTAAACACTTCAGCCGTTTCCTTCAGCTTTAAAATTCCCCATTCAATACTTTCAGGATCAAGGGCTGGGAAGGTCAGGCGGATGAAAAGTCCTTTTTTTTGCATGTCATCCAGAAAGTCCGGGGCCACGGCATCCCATGCCGAGGCAACGCTGACCCCGTTGTTTTTAGAAGATTCAATAAAGGCAGTTTCATTTTCCTTTAAAATATTGGGAAAGGCCAGTACGGCAAAAAATCCGCCGGCGATATCACAGGGAAAAGCACCAGGAAAATGGGTCTTGAGCGCATGATTTAATGCGTCCATTCTAGGACGATAAAGCCCGGTAAGATAATTGAGATATTGATCATACTGCCCGGACTGAATAAAATCTGCAATAAAGCCCTGGGTGGGCAGGTTGGGGTTGATCCTTGTATTGGCGATTACCTGTGTGAAATGATTCACATAGCTTTGGGGAACAATGATATAGCCGCATTTGGTTCCGGGAGTGATGGTCTTTGTAAATGAGCTTGCAATCACCGGTCCCCAATCTGAAATCTCCACCGAGTCATTGGCTTTTCCATCATATCGAAGGATCTGGTAGCAAATATCCCAGATGCAAAACATGTTATTTTCCCGGCAGATGCGCTCAACCGTTTTTCGATTGTCCTTTGTGTAGGTGATGCCTGTGGGGTTCTGGTGAAACGGGATTCCGTAAAAAGCGTTTGGCTTCATCGTATTGACGATCTTTGCAAACCGGTCCACGTCAACACCGTCAGGCGTCAACGGAACACCGGCAAGCCTGTGCCCATATCGCATAGCATCAATGAGGACTCGATCATAGGAAGTCTCTTCCACCAGAATCAGGCTTTGTTTCGGAAGGGATTTAAAAAACAGGGAAATGACTTCAAGCCCTCCGTTTCCGGCCACCACCCGGTTTGAATCCACACCGTGGAGGCTGCCGATGATGTCCCGCAAAGGTTTAAAACCGGTAAAGTGCCCATATTGAAGGACATCTGTCCCATATTTGAGCACAGCAGTTTCATACCCTTTTAAAACAGCAGGCATAACTTTTTCCAAAGCTTCCTGTGCCGGAACCCCTCGAAGAAAATTAACAGACTTTTTTTGATTTGTCTCCATTTTGATATCCTTATCCATAAATTAATCTTGACTCATTACCATCTGCTTTGTTTCTATTGCAATAAAGCTTAAGGGCAAATTGCGATTCAGGTATCTTTCCGTTGCTTCCCGTGAATCCACCTGCCGGAAAGTGTCAGCGGGCGTGGATATAAACAGTTGGATGATACCATCATAGTCATTCATTGTAAGTTCACGTATCATATCACCCTGGATTCTTCTGAGTAAAATGCGACGGTTTTTTCGCTGGCAATATCATCATGATTCTGGGTGGACAGAAATATCGGACAGCTTGAGCACGCAAGCCCGCTATAGGAGATCATCTGTTTCATGATGTAACTTCTCCTTTTCTTTGGGGTCCCCTGAAATTGATATTTCCCAGTTATCTATAGGAGATATTTCTGGGAAAATCAATCCGGGGATTCCTATTTTTGGAATTTTTTATTCTATTTCAAAGGCGCGTTCACCGTGGAGCGCATTGTCCAGGCCGGCAAGCTCATCGTCTTTTTCGACACGGATGCCGTTGGTAATGAGTTTTGTAACAAAAACGAGAATGAGGGTTCCGATTGCGCTGAAGGCAATGGTGCCGATGATGGACAAAAACTGAATCCAGACCTGTCCGGGGTTTCCGTAAAACAGGCCTGCTGCACCTTCGGTCACCGAAGGTGCAGCAAAAAGACCGGTGGCAATTGCTCCCCACATACCGCACAGGCCATGGATACCAAAGGCATCAAGAGAATCATCATATCCGATTTTGCGTTTGATCACAGCAACTCCGAAAAAGCCGATAATACCGGACATGGCCCCAATTGCCAGGGCCCCGGTTAATGTGACAAATCCTGCGGCCGGAGTAATGCCCACAAGCCCTGCAATGACACCGGATGCAAGTCCGAGAAGAGTTGGTTTTTTGCTGTATTTCCATTCGATGAAAAGCCAGGCAAGGCCACTGATGGCTGCCGCCGTATTGGTAACCATAAAGGCCGATGCAGCAATTCCGTTTGCAGCCAGCGCGCTTCCGGCATTAAACCCGAACCATCCGAACCATAACAGTCCTGCGCCAAGCGCTGTAAATGCAACGCTGGACGGGATCATGGGCTCTTTGCCATATCCCTGCCGTTTCCCAAGGATCAGGGTCAGGACAAGGCCGCTGATACCTGCATTGATATGAACTACGTTCCCACCTGCAAAGTCAAGGGCACCGATTTTTGACATCCAGCCACCACCCCAGGCCCAGTTGCAGACCGGGGCATAGACAAAGGTAACCCAGAGAATGGTGAACACGATCCAGGAAGAAAATTTCATCCGATCCACCACCGCACCAAGGATGAGGGCCACGCTGATGCAGGCAAA
>JFJP01038340.1_pt1 | contig 21469 bp, 11 predicted proteins | sample 431651 | NCBI WGS metagenome assembly JFJP01 (sample SAMN02602958, study PRJNA72255) | Microbial mat metagenome, whole genome shotgun sequencing project. | biome: fresh water; feature: sink hole; material: water; isolation source: purple microbial (photo- and chemosynthetic) mats found in...
AATTTAATAAAGCCAGAAGTTGAAATTCGTAATTCGCGAATAGAGCATCATTCGTATGCCGGAATTTACGCATTAGATTCTAAAATATTTGCAACTAACAGTATTATAAGTAATTGTGGTTCATATTTAGCAGCACTAATTAATGGAGGCGAATACGAATTTTTACATTGCACTTTTGCTAATTATTGGAATTTATCGGTAAGGCAAGAGCCTAGTATAGCGATAACTAACGCTTTAAGCTATGATGGGAATAATTATACAAATGACCTTATAAAAGCTAATTTTCAAAATAGTATAATTGTAGGAACAAACGAAACAGAAATCGCTTTTGGCAAAGTAGAAAAGAATTTAAAAAATGAATCTTACTTTAAATCAATTACTTACGCTAAAAATACGGATAAAATTTTTGTAAATCCTTACAAATATAATTTCAATTTAGATACAGTAGAAACGGTGGCTAAAAACAAGGGAAATTTGAATTTAATAAATCTGTATCCAACTCTTTTGCAATTAGATATAGATAAAAATAGCAGAGTAGAAGATTTTGAGCCCGATTTGGGAGCTTATGAACAAAAAAAGCAGAAATCAATTAAATTAAATAAATAAAATTAACTATAAATTTTTAGCATTAGAAACAATGAAAAATATATTTTTAGCATTTCTAATTTTATTTCTTTCCATACAAAAAATAGAAGCCCAAAAGGAACAAAAGGTAAAGCGGGATTTTAGAATTATGTTTTACAATGTAGAAAACCTTTTTGACTTAGAAAACGACAGCTTAACCAACGATGATGAATTTACAGAAGAAGGTGAAAGGCATTGGAATTCAACAAAATACTACGATAAATTAACAAAAATAGCCAAAGTAGTAATTGCAGTAGGCGAATGGTCTGCACCCGACATTATAGGAGTATGCGAGATAGAAAATAGGCATGTCTTGGAAGGAATAACAAACTTTTCGCCGTTGAAAACAATAAAATACAAAATTATTCACCAAAATTCGCCAGACCGAAGGGGCATAGATGTAGGATTTCTATATAGACCTGAAAAATTCAAACCAATAAATTACGAGGCTATTCCAATTAATTTCCCAAATGTTCCAGAACATAAAACCCGTGATATATTGCATGTTACAGGTATCGCAAATAATAACGACACGCTTAATATTTTTGTAAATCACTGGCCAAGCCGATGGGGAGGTCAGTTAGAATCGGAAGACAGTAGAATTTATGTGGCTTCTGTTTTGCGAGCTAAAGTAGATTCAATACTCAGTAACGATGCAACTCCCAATATCGTAATTATTGGCGATTTGAACGATTACCCTGAAAATATAAGTATCTCTAAAACGCTCAATGCCAAGTCAGAATACACGAATCCAAACAAGAAAGAGCTGTATAATTTGGCTTGGCATTTGCAAACCCAAAAACTTGGTTCTCACAAATACGGCGGCGAATGGGGCATTTTAGATCAAATTATAATTTCAGGTGATCTGTTAAATGGTGAAAATAAAACAATTACAAGCATTAACGATGCACATATTTTCAATGCCAATTTTTTGTTAGAACCAGATAAATCCAATGTTGGCTTCAAACCCTTCAGAACTTATGTTGGCTTTAAATACAACGATGGATACTCTGACCACTTGCCCGTTTTCTTAGATTTGTATTTTAAAAAATAATGAAAATTTTATACTAAAAAATAAAAATAGCTATAAATTTATAGTATTATTTTCTAGCATTTTATCTGTTTTTTGCAAAGTATAAATACCATGCTTATTATAAACAATAGTCAAAATTATAGCAAAAATAACGGCACTAATTCCAATTATTCCGTTAATATAAATAGGAGCAGAAAGAGCCAAGCGAATCATTACAGTTGTTAGCGCATAGCCTGAATTTCGGAAAAGAACAAAGTACGAATGACTATATCGCATAGAAATAAGTACTAATAAAATATCGGTAAAAATTAAAATATTATAAAAATTATGAAAGAAATTTACTTTTTCGCCCTCAAATAAATACTGGTAAAGATTTTCAATTCCAACAAAAACAAAAGTAAAAAGCATAATTAAGGCTAATATTTTTTTGATATTCATATAATTAGCTTGTTCTTGCATAGTACGTGTAATTGCATAATGGCGTTGAATTTTCAAGAAAATAGTAACACAAATAAAAATAAATAAAGCGCCAAAAGCATCGGAAGCAATATGCAAAATGGGTTGAATATGAGTCCAATCTAGGTTTATTTCAAAGCTAGCAAATTCTTTAAATGACTGGCGTAAAAGAATTAAAGATAGTATTTCAAACTGTTTTGCCATTGCATCAGAAACGGAGCGAGAAAGAATAAGTATCATTTCTAAGATCTCGACTACAAGCAAAAAGGTAAAAACTACTTCAATAGATCTAAAAATATTTTTAGGTAAAAAATGAGAAATAAAATCAGGCAAATAAAAATTTTTATTTAGCCAAATAAAAATAATGCTTGCTAAAAAAATAACAACCAAGCTAGAACTTATTTGCCGATGCGTAGTAGAGCTTTCAATTTTTTCTGACAAAAAATCAAAGACAGCAACAAATTTTATTACCAAATTTTGAAACATGCTCAATGGATTTTAAATTTTAATGCAATTTAACAAATTAATAGGATATTTCGAAATATTTTTGTAAAAAGTTTTTTTATTCTAGCTTTGTATCAAAGAATATAAGTATCTTCAAATATGATAAAACTGGAAATCAAATATTTAAAAAGATGAAAAAATTAATTTTAGCATTATTTATTTTCACAGCTCTTTTTTCAAACGCTCAAGTTTCAATAGGGCAATGGCAAGTGCATCTACCTTATCATCAAGGAATTAGTGTTTCAAAAAATAAAAATATAATTTATTGTGTAACCGAAGATGGCTTTTTTTCTTTGAACGAATTAGATAACAGTATTACTGAATTATCAAAAATAAATGGGCTTTCTGATGTTGATATTTCAACTATAAACAGCAGCGAAGCTCTCGATATTACTATAATTGCTTATGAAAATTCAAACATAGATATTATAAAAAAGAATGAGATTGTAAATATTTCTGATATTAAAAATAAACAAATTATAGGAAATAAGCATATAAATTCTATCCTATTTGTAAAAAATTATGCGTATTTAGCAACTGGTTTTGGAATTGTAAAATTGAATTTGGAAAAGGAAGAAATAGCTGATACTTACTATGTTGGCGAAGATGGAGAACAAATTTCAGTCAACGAACTTGCCTACGATGGCACTTATTTGTATGCAGCAACCGAAAATGGAATTTACAAAGCGCAAGAAGATAAGCCAGAAATTATAAATTATCAAAATTGGACTAAATTTAATTTTACAACAACAGAAACTAATTTTCTGAATATATGCTTATATAACAACGATTTATATGTATTAAGCTCTGCTAATAGCAATCAAAATAATTTATATAAATTTACAAAAATAGCAGAAAAAGATACATTTTTAATCCTAGCCGAAAATATAAATTCAAAAAAAAGAATTAAAAATACGGATAATAATTTAGTGCTATTTGTAGATACTGCAATGTATTTTTATAAAGATTTGATTTTAAACGATAATAGTGTTATTATTGCTGATTATGCGAGGGGATTAATTTTGAAAAAAGACAACTATTTGAGCTACTTTTTCCCAGATGGACCCTACCGAACTAAAATAGAAGAAATGGACGTAGCAGACGAAACTTTCTATGCAACCCTTGGTGGACGCATTTCAGTTATGGACGGCTACGGATATTATGGCGAACTTTATAAATGCAAAAATAAAGCATGGATAGATATAATGGATTTAGAATCAAAAGATTGGACTGAAATCAAAATTAACCCGAGAGATTCAAAGCAAGTATTTATTGGAACAACTAATTATGGTTTAATAGAAATTTACGACGATAAAATTGTAAAAAGATATGATATAAATAACTTCGCAGAGCATACTTTGCAGTCAATTATTGAAGGAAACAATATACGAATAGGAGGCTTAGCATTTGACGAAGATAACAATCTGTGGATAACCAACTTTGGCGTTGAAAAGCCAATTTCGGTATTGAAAAAAGATGGCACATGGAAAAGTTTTAATTACAAAGATGCCATAAATTACAAGTACATAACCGATATAATTATCACGCAAGATGGCACAAAATGGTGCATATTGCCGCGCGGCGAAGGTCTGTTTGCATTTAATAACAACCAAACAATTGATAATGAAGATGATGACCTTTTGTATAAATTCCAAAACAAAGACAAAGATGGAGCAATACTTTCCAACACTATTTATGCAATAGCCGAAGATAGAGATGGTGTTATTTGGCTAGGAACTAGCGAAGGAATTGTGGTATATTACAATCCGAGTAATGTTTTCGATAACAGAAGCTATTTCTATGCTTCACAAATAATTATTGAGGTAAATGGTGAGCCAAAACATTTATTAAAAACAGAGCTTGTGCAAACCATTGAAGTTGACGGAGCAAACCAAAAATGGATAGGCACAGAAAAATCTGGCGTTTTTGTTGTTTCACCCGATGGAACAAAAGAAATAGCGCATTTTACTGCCGAAAATAGTCCGCTACTTTCCAACAATATCTCAAAAATAAAAATAGATAAAAAAACAGGCACTGTTTACATTGCAACTAGCAAAGGATTAATAAGTTACAAAGGAAAAGCGACAGAACCAGATACTTATTTCAACGATGTATATGTATATCCAAACCCAGTGAGAGAAAATTATAGTGGAGATGTTGTAATCAAAGGACTTATAGAAAATACGAACGTAAAAATAACCGATATTGCAGGAAATTTTGTTTACGAAACAACTTCGCTTGGCGGTCAGGCGCTTTGGAACGGTAAAACACTTAACGGAGAGCGTGTAAAAACAGGCGTTTATCTTGTATTTCTCTCAAACGAAGATGGAACGAAAACGTTTGTTACAAAATTGTTATTCATCAATTAACTATTTCGTTTACATGAATTTACCCCTTTTAAAACATTTTTTTAGAGACCAGAAATCGCTTTTTTTATTGCTTCTTGCAGCTACATTTGTATTTGGAATTTCAATTTTATCTGGAAATTACTATCACATGCCTTGCGACAATATAAAAGATGGTATTTTCATTTTTTTTCATTGGTCTATTTTAAGCATTGGATATTGTGCAATTATCTATTTATTAGTACTAAATAAATATATTTTCAGTTTTTTATTTCCAATAATCAATATTATTTTTGCCTCATTAATTTATTACATTGTACAACTCGACATCTCGGTAAATCCAGTTTTAATTGAACTAATTCTAAATACCAACAAAGAAGAAGGTTTAGGTCTTATCTCTCTTAACTTTGCAATTTATATTGGTTTAATTATTTTATTATCAATGGTTTTTGTGTATGTACGTAGAAAAAAAATAAAAGTAAAATACCACCTATTTCATATCATTTCCATCTTTTTCTTGGCATTAATTCCTTTTTCTGTAAATAAAATTAGACATGATACGATAAACCAAAGAGTTCCATTTTCAATTTATTCGTCTGTAGTAGAGTACATTAAAGAACAAAAGCTATTAAAACAAAACCGAAAAGACATAAGCCAACACTCTGTTTGTAAAGCAGATACACTTACTGTCGTTTTAGTACTGGGCGAAGCTTTGCGTGCAGATCATTTGAGCATAAACGGCTATAAAAAAAAAACTTGCCCAAATTTAGAGCAAAAAAAAATTATTTCATTTACCAAAATATTTTCTGAATGGACGCACACCAACAAGAGCATTCCGCACATTCTCACACGCGCCGATAGTAGTAATTATTTGCCAGCTTACAACGAAAAATCGCTTGTAAGTATCTTCAAAAAGTGCAATTTTGATACCTACTGGCTTGGCAATCAAGAAGCAGGAAGCTCTTTCTCATTTATAATCAAAGAGTGTAATAATTCATTCATTAACAAACCTTTACATACAGTTTACAATTACACAAAAAAACTTGATGCCGACTTGCTCCCGCACTATGAAAAATACATAAATCAAGCTAATCCTTTGAAATTCATTATTGTACACTTAATTGGAAGTCATTGGTATTATCCCTCTCATTATCCTAGTGATTTTGAGATTTTTAAACCCACAATTACAGGAAAAACATTTTCGCAACGCGATAGTATAAAAATTGTAAATGCCTACGACAATACAATTTTATATACTGATTACATTGTAAATGAATTAATTACAAAAATTGAAAAACAAAATTCGATACTTTTATTTTTATCCGACCATGGCGAGCTTTTGGGCGAAGAAGGCAAATGGCTTCATGCTCAAAATACTAAATATGAAAAAAATCCGGCATTTTTTATGTGGTTTTCGGAAAAATTCAAGCAGAAAAATGAAGAAAAAATTAAAAATGCAGAACTATCAAAAAATAATCACTGGCGAACCGATTTTTTATTTCATTCAATATTAGATATTTCCGAAATAGAAAATCCACTTATCAATTCCAAATTAAATATTTTTGACCAGAAAGACAATCAAAAAAAATAACTCAAAATAAAAAATATATTCAGAGCTAACCTATTTCTAGTCTGGTTGTTAAAATAAATCATGTTTTTTTATTCTTAAATATTCAAAACAAATTTTACAAAAACGTATTTTTGTTATACTTTTGCCCAGTTTTTTGAGAAAAGAAAATAGGTGTTTTAAAAAAAACAACGCTAAAAAACACAAAAAAAATAAATTGAAAATATAATTATGACAGGAATTTATTCGGAAGATAGCATAAAAACCCTTGATTGGAAAGAACATATACGAAAACGTCCGGGAATGTATATTGGTAAATTAGGCGACGGCTCAAGTGCCGACGACGGAATTTACATTCTAATAAAAGAAGCTCTCGACAATTCAATTGACGAGTACATGATGGGATTTGGCAAGCGTATTGATTTGACTATCACTGAAAAAGAAGTAGTTATTAGAGATTACGGGCGCGGTGTTCCGCTAGGAAAAGTAAAAGACGTTTCGTCGAAAATGAATACTGGCGCCAAGTACGACTCAAAAGTATTTAAAAAATCGGTGGGCTTAAATGGCGTTGGTATAAAAGCAGTAAATGCTCTTTCTCAGCACTTTGCGATTCAAGCATTTAGAGAAGGGGAAACAAAGCTAGTAGAATATAGCAAAGGAAACATTATCAACGACCCCGAAGTATTCAAAACTACCGAAGGTAACGGCACCATGATTCGCTTCACGCCCGATGAAGAAACTTTTGGAAAATACCTATTTACTTTTGAATATGTCGAAAATTTACTCAAAAATTATGTTTATCTCAATTCAGGGCTTTCGATTTATTTCAACAAAGAACGTTTCTTTTCAAAAAACGGACTACTTGATTTGCTGAGCGATAGCATGGATCAAGAAAGTATTTATTCGCCTATTCATCTAATTGGCGAAGACATAGAAATTGCGCTCACACACACCAATCAGTATGGCGAAGAATATTATAGTTTTGTAAATGGGCAACATACAACGCAAGGTGGCACACATTTGCTAGCATTTAGGGAAGCTTTGGTGAAAACGATTCGCGATTTTTTCAAAAAAGACTACGATGTTGCCGATATTAGAACTGGAATCGTAGCCGCCATTAGCATAAAAGTAGAAGAGCCCGTTTTTGAATCGCAAACAAAAACCAAACTTGGCTCTAAAAATATGACTCCCGATGGTATTTCGGTACGCAATTTTATCATGGATTTTTTGGGCAAAATGCTTGATGATTACCTACATAAGCACCCCGAAGTAGCAAAAAATATGCAAGCCAAAATTTTGGAATCGGAAAAAGAGCGCAAAGCCATTTCGGGAATCCAAAAATTAGCTCGCGACAGAGCAAAAAAAGTAAGCTTGCACAACAAAAAACTCCGTGATTGCCGGATTCACTACAATACAAACCTCGAAGATAAAGAAAAAAGTACCATCTTTATTACCGAGGGCGACTCGGCAAGCGGGTCGATTACAAAATCGCGCGATGTAAAAACACAAGCCGTATTTAGCCTAAAAGGTAAACCCCTGAATACCTTTGGTTTAACAAAAAAAGTTATTTACGAAAACGAAGAGTTCAATTTATTGCAAGCAGCACTAAATATTGAGGAAGGCATTGAAAATCTGCGCTATAAAAAAATTGTTATAGCAACCGATGCCGATGTGGACGGAATGCACATTAGACTATTATTAATTACCTTTTTCTTGAAATTTTTTCCGGAAGTAATTAAGCAACGTTACTTGTATATACTTCAAACTCCGCTATTTAGAGTTAGAAATAAAAATAAAACAATCTATTGCTACTCAGAAGAAGAAAAAGTAAAAGCAGTAAACGAACTGAAAAACAAACCAGAAATAACCAGATTTAAAGGTCTTGGCGAAATTTCACCCGATGAATTTAAACATTTTATTGGTGAAAGCATTCGTTTAGAGCCAGTTATACTCAACAAAGAAACTTCAATTAATGAAATGCTAGGCTTCTATATGGGCAAGAATACGCCTGAGCGTCAAGACTTTATCATAGAAAATCTAAAAATAGAAGAAGACGTAATAGAAGATATTTAATCTGGTAAAAATTAACAAAACCTTTAAAAACAAGGTTGATATTTTAACCTTAATATTAAAAAGTTTTCAAATATACATATAATTAATTCTTTTTCAAATAGTTAACATTAAAAGAAAAAATAAAAGCAAACAAAAATTAAAAAATTTGTAACATTTTATTGAATATATCGTTTTATTTTGTATATTTATAGATGTATTTCAACAAATCATTTAACATAAAAATTAGTATGCGCATGGCAAAAATATATACAATTTTATTACTATTAACATTCACTCTGCTCACGCAAGTAGATGTGTACGGGCAAATAGCAAAAAAAAGCAGCCCAACAACAAAAGCAGAAACAACAGAAATAGCTGATTTTGAGATGAAAGTATTTCCAAACCCAGTAAAATCTGGAGAATACGTTTCGATTGAATTTAACAATTTCAGTTCAGAAAAGCCGGTTTCTATTGCTATAATAAATATCATAGGAAAGCAACTACTTAATTTAGAAATAGATACAGCAATTTTTAAGTTACAAATAGCAAAGGAAAAATTTCCGGCAGGTATTTATATTTTAAAAGCCAAACAAGACAATAAAATAAGAACTGTTCGGCTAAATATTGTGAACTAAAAAAATAATAAACTGGCAAAAGGTTGTAGCTAAATTTGTGAATAAGCTACCACCTTTTTTGCACAGTCAAAAAATTAATCGAGTTTTACGCCTTCAAACATTCGCCACAAATTGTCGTGTGGCAAGGGCGCAACAATCTCAATTTGCTGTTTACTAACCGGATGCACAAATCCAATAGAACGTGCATGGAGGTTTATGCCGCCATCGGTGTTAGACCGCTCATAGCCGTACTTCAAGTCGCCACGTATAGGACACTTAATATAAGCTAGTTGCGCACGAATCTGATGGTGCCTACCAGTGTGTAGCTCTATTTCGAGCAAAAAATAATTCTTGGAAGCACCAATCAAATTGTAAGCAAGGCTTGCTTTCTTTGCTCCATCTTTCTCATTAGTAGCTATATACGATTTATTTTGAGTCTGATTTCTGCGAATATAATTTACTAAAACACCAGAATCGTTTTCCGGTTTATTTTTAACAACTGCCCAATAAATTTTCTTCACCGTTTTTTCTTTAAACATCTCATTCAGACGCACTAGTGCTTTACTTGTACGTGCAAAAATAACCACACCCGAAACAGGCTGGTCAATTCGATGCACAACTCCTAAAAAAACATCACCTTTTTTGTCGTATTTAGCTTTAACATAAGCTTTTACTTTATTTTCGAGCGGTTGGTCGTCTGGATTTTCCGACTGCACTATTTCACCAATTTCTTTGTTTATGGCAATAATATGATTGTCTTCGTAAATTACCTGCATAATTATTTTTTAAATTGTTTTAACAGAATATAAATTATTTCAAAAAAAAAAAGTAAATTTTATATTAAATTTTCTCAAGAATACAATTTTTATTTTTGTAAAAACAAACTGTTTAAATTTGAAAAAATAAAATCTAATAGTGCAAAATTACACAAAGTTTTTTTTAGAAAAAATAAATCTGCAAAAACAAATATTTTAAATGAATTTTGCTAATTTTGTAAGTCTAAAAAAAGATTTTTTTGCGTTAAAACAAGGGAGTTTTTATTTTAATAATTATCAAAAATAAAAGAGTTTCAAATTTTAATAAAATATTAAATATAAATAAATTACAGTATTGAAAATAACAATCGAATACAAAAAAATGAATCTAAAAAGAGTTTTAAAATACAGTTTTATTTTTCTGCTTGCTGGTATTTCGTGTACCAAAACAAATTGCCCCGAAGACTTGGCAAATTTTGATGCAAAAGCAATAAACAGCTTTCATAAGAGCTTTTTTGCTAAAGATAGCGAAAGAAAAAGTGGCAATTTTAGCATTTACCTCGATTATTCGAGTGGTATGAAAATAGCTTTTGAGAAAAAAGAAAACACCGATTTTTATTTTCTTTTTATCAACTCTCTCAAAATTTCAGAGCCCGATTTTTATGCAGTAGAAAGTGATGCTATTAAAAAAATAGAAAGTTCGACCAAAAGTGAGCTATATAAACGCATAAAAGACATAAAATCGTATAACAAAATTAATGCACCTTTAGATATTGCCATTCAACAAATAGTTGCAAAAAATACTGAAAGTGTGTTTATTACAGATGGTGAATTGTGGAAAAACGAAGAACGCGATGATCCTTGGGCACGAGAAGAATTTGGGAAATGGCTAAAAAAAGGGAACACTATTGAAATATATGCCACCGATTTTGTAGAAAAAGGCAAACAGAAGCATGTTTTCTATTTGTTTTTTATTCCTAAAGAAATAGTGAATAGCAAAAATAATGTGGCATCTGAATTTCGTTTCTATTTAGATAAATCACTGGAAGCCAAGAATTTAAACTATACAAAATTTTCATTTTCCAATTCTGGCTACAAGTTGGTACAAGAATATTCAAATTTGAACCAAGCGGGTGTGAATGAAAATGCTGAGTTTGCTGCCGAAACGTATATTAATGCTGGCGAAACGTCTAATTTTGAGTACATTGAATTGTTTCTTCCGTGGCGCGACATGCATGAATATATAGGTAAGGCTTACAACGAAAAAACAGGAAAAGAAATAAAAGGTGGCGAAGCTCTTCTTAGTAATATTTTCCTAGAAATCAACAACTTAGAATATTACAAAATAGAAGAAATAGGAATAAAAGTGTACGATATTCGCTCTGAATTTTTAACTTTTAGCGATTGCATACGCTGTGCAAGAGGCGAAAAACCTAGTTTTGAGCTCGATGAAAATGGCAACAAGCTACTCGACGAAGAAAATTTACCGGTATTAAAAAGCTTTGGCGAAGAAGGTTGCTACGATGAAACTGGAAAATTAATAAAAGACACAGTTTTTAGAATTAATAAGAATTTGAAGGAAATTAAAAATCTATTAGTCCTTGACCAACAAGCATTTGAAAACAATTTTGACCACGAAGGAAGAGGGGAAATTATGATAAAGCTTTTTCCAGAATTGAACGAAGAAGTGTTAAATACCGACTGTGGTAATTTTCACAGAATAGATGTTTACTTAAAAAAAGTTTCGACTCAAGTAGCTAACCCTAGTTTAGAAAAATTCATTTGGGACGGCATTCAGCTGCAAAAAAACAGGTCGATTTACAACAGTATAATTGGCGCAATAAATGACGCAAACCCCGAAGGTACAGTTATTTACACATTTTATTTGCGCACGCCAAGCCTCGAATAATTGTTAATGCAAAATATTAATAGAAGGCAGTGTAAAGTAAAAAATACTGCCTTCACCTGATTTACTTTTAACCATTAATTCACCTGCATTTTTTTCGACAAATTCTTTACAAAGTATTAATCCTAAACCAGTTCCAGATTCATTATCTGTGCCTAAAGTGCTGGTATTTTTATCTATCCTAAAGATATCGTCCATAGCAGCTTGGCTAATTCCCACTCCAGTATCAGCTACCGAAACAACCCAAAAACCTTCTTTCTCGCATTTTTCTACTTTCACCTCTACTTTTCCTGACGATGGTGTAAATTTAATGGCATTAGAAATCAAATTTCGGATTACAGTTCTAACCATGTTAGAGTCAGAAAATGACATAAATTGAACATTTTCAGGATAATATAATTCTACATTCTTTTTTATTGCGGTTTTTTTGAGTAGTTCAGCTTCCGAAACAATCAATTTTACGAGGTCAATCGATTCAGGATTCCATTGAAGCCTGCCAGTTTGAGAACGCGACCAATTCAATAAGTTTTCAAGTAAATTGTAACCTTGTGTTGATGATTCATTTATCCAACCTAAAATTTTCTTCACTTTGTTTTTAGAGTAATTATCGAAGTCTTCAAGCAATAACTCACTAAATCCCATGATATTGTTAAAAGGATTTTTCAAATCGTGTGCTATAATCGAAAAGAATTTATCTTTAGAAATATTGGTTTCTTTCAAGTTTTTTTCAGATTGCTCAAGAGCAAAAATAGCCTTCTTGCGTTGCGTAATGTCCTTTAGTATAGCTATATAATTTATTTGTTCAAATTCACCAGTACGAATTGAGCTTAACGAAAATTCAACAAAAATAGGTTCAGTTTTTTTAGAGGAAAGCGTAACTTCAATATCTTTGGCTACTCCATGTAAGTATGTCTTTTTAAAGGCATTAATTATTTTATAACGTTCTTTATCATCAATAAAGCTAAATGCCGATTTTCCAATAATGGCTTGTTTGCTGTCCGCGGCTACTAGCTCAAGAATTTCGTCATTGCAATCTATAATTGTTCCATTTTCATCGGTAATAATAATAGCATCAGGCGATTGTACAAATATTTTCTCCAACGCATCTTTTGAATTTTTCAAAATAATTTCATTGTTCTTCAATTCTTCATTTGAAGTTTTAAGTTCTTCATTTAAAGCACTTAACTCTTCATTTTTGCTCAATATTTCATCTTGCTGCTTTGCAAGTGTAAGCTCTGCTGTTTTTCGTTTTGTAATATTAATTATAACACCTTGAAAATAAATCGCTTTTCCTATTTTATCAAAAATAATATGCCCCTCGTCCTTAATCCAAATTACCTGTTTATTTTTATTTACTATCCGATACGACAATGAGAAAAAAGGCTCGCTGATAGTAACTTTTTTCTTTGCAGCAACAACGCGCTCTAAATCTTGAGGAAAAATTAAAGATTCGAAAAAACCAGCTTCGGAAATAAATTTGTCAAGCTCGTAGCCTGAAATGTCTTTCATTTTAGGGCTAATGTAATTCATCTGAAAAATATTATAACTTGCAGATAAATAAGTAGCCATTGGTAAATTTTCGACCAAATTTCTATATTTTAGCTCATTTTCTTCTATTTTTAGTATAAAATCGTGCTTTTCGTTTATGTTCAAAACACTATAAGCAACACCTATTATATTACGATTTTCCTCGTCAAAAATAGGTAAATACAAAAATTCTGCCCAATACAAAGTATTAGAATCTTCAATAAACCAACCTTCTTTTACAATTTTTTCGCCATTTAACGCTTTTTCTATGTTAATTTTAAACTCTTGAATTTTATGAATAGGCATGTATTTCAAAATATTATCCCCTTTTCTCAAATCAATGCCGTGAAATTTTTTGAAATATTCCTTGGTTAATTTATTAAATGATTGTATTCTAAACTTTAAATCGATAAAATGAAACAATCGCTGTGAACTATCAAACATTGCCTTCAAATTGGCTTTATTTTTAATCAAACGTGCTTCATCAAGTTTGCGCTTATTTATATCTAAAATACTAATGAACAGACCAATAACTTTTTCTTTTTCATTTTTCACGGGTGAAAATTGCAATTCAAACCATTTTTTAGATTTGCTTATTTTCAATTCAGACTCCAATGAACAAGTTTTTCCTAAAAATGTTTTCTGTATATTCCTGCTGATTTTTTTATCCGCAGCTATAAAATATTCGAGTAATAAATTTTTATCATATTCTTCGCCTAAAATTTCTTGCGCCAGTAGTTCTAATTTGTTATTATTATCAACAAGTTTTAGATGCTTATTAATGAGCATAAAAGCATGAGATGTATTATCAAATATTGCTTTATGTTTCAGGTCAGAATTGACCAAAGTTTGCTCTTTTTTCTTATATTCGGTAATATTTCGAGCGACTAAAAGTACATTTTTTTGGTTAGCAGGAATCATTTTTGCATCGTACCAAATTAATTTATTATTAATTTCGATACTGTATAAAAATGTGATAGATTTATTCCTCTCAAGTGTTTTTTCAATGGCTTGCAAAAAAGTTTTGGCTTCTTTTGGAGGCAAAACATCTACTACATTTTTACCAATAATTTCATCTAAAGGCTTATATATTAAATTATTTTTAGGTTCTGACATTTGCAAATAGTTTCCATTGCAGTCAAAAACAATAACTACATCATCAATATACTCAAAAATAGAAAGTTGCTTCGAAATATTTTTATTTAATTCCGTTAATTGCTCATTTTCTTTTTTGAGAATCTCAATTTGTTTTATTAATTCATATTCGTGCATTTTTATACCTTATCATCATATTAAGTAACAGAACTATTTTTTTTGATAGCGTAACTTGCTAGTAACCAAAACTGAAAAAAAAAATTACCTAGCTCTTCTAAACTCTAATTACAAATTGTTAAATTGGCAAACTGTCCTACTGCTATTTTATCACAAAGAATCAGAAAATATTTAATTTTAAATAACTTTTTTGAAAGCCATCTGCTTATTACACTTTTTTGTATATTTTATGTAACTAGTTGTAATTCAAAATATTTACATCAAACAAAAACTAAATTTTATCCTTTTTGAGGTACCGAAAAAATAAAAGAGCTTCCCTGCGTCAAAACACTTTTTACCCAGATTTCGCCACCATTTCGTTCTACAAATTCTTTGCAAAGAATTAGCCCTAAGCCAGTTCCGGTTTCATTATTTGTTCCTAACGACGATTTATTAGAGTCAATTTTAAAAAGTTTTTGAATATCTTGCTCTTTAATTCCCATGCCATTATCGTTCACTTCCAAATGAACAAAATTTTCATGATAACTTGCTGATATTTTGATGGTTCCACCTTCAAAGGTAAATTTAATTGCATTTGAAATTAGATTTCTTAAAATAGTGGTAATCATATTCATATCGGCAAAAATTTCTGTTTTTTCTTGAATTTCTGAAATAAATTTGATTCCCTTTTTTGTTGCCATTCCCTCCAATAATTTCAAACTTTCGTTTACCACTTGAGCTACATCAAAATTGAGCGGAATAAAACTAATAGTACCGGTTTGAGCCCTCGACCATTCTAATAAATTAGATAATAAATTATAAGCCGATTTTGATGCTTCATTTATTAATTTATAAAAATGCTCTGCTTTATCTTGTGGAATATACTGTTTTTGAGTGAGTAATAACTCCGAAAAGCCCATAATTGTATTAAAAGGATTGCGTAAATCATGTGCCAAAATAGAAAAAAATTTGTCTTTGGTTGAATTCAAATCCTGCAATTTTTGTTCATTTTCTCTCAACGACTGTTCAATTTTTTTGCGCTCAAAAATTTCTTTTTCTAGCAAAAAATTTTGTTCGTTTAATTCTTTTTTTTGCTTATCCAGCTTTAAGAAAATCTCTACTTTACTTAGTAAAACCTCGGGGTTGAACGGTTTTGTAATAAAATCAACAGCACCAGCTCTATATCCTTTAAAAACATGAAATTCGTCGGAAAAAACTGCAGAAAGAAAAATTACAGGTAAAAATTTACTTTTTTCTTCGCTTCGGATAAACTCGGCAAGCTCGTAACCATCCATATCAGGCATTTGAACATCAAGAATTGCCAAAGCAAAATCGTGGTTTAAAATGGCAATCAAAGCATCGTTTCCATTTGATGCTTTTACCAATTCTACCTCTTCCAAAACTTGTAAGACTTGTTCAAGTGCATACAAATTAGCCGATTTATCATCTACAATTAAAACTTTTTGCCTATTATACATTAAAAAAAGTTATTTGCAATATCATTAATTTTTTCCAAATTTATAATTTTAAATTTTCACAAAAAAGTTAAAATTCTCTTAAAATAATGAATACTCTGTAAATTTAAGTTAAAAAAAACAATTATACCGTGCAAATCAATAAATTATTTCTAACAATTCGGATTATTTTTTTTAAGTAAAAAGTATGTAATTAACTAATTAATAAGCAATAAGAAAGAATTTATCTGCACTTAATTAGAATCTCACTAATCTTAAGTAACTGAATTTAAAAAGCCTAAATTAAATATTTTTTTGCAAAAAAAAAATATTATTTACAATCTACCCAATTTTATTTGCACACACACAAAATAAAATACAAATAGAGTGTAATAAACTCGTTAATAAGATATTGCGGTAAATTTATCAAAACAAATAACACCATAAATATCAAGAAATTAACAATAAATAGCCTAAAAAAAACTCAGAATGTTATTATTTTTTTTTAGAAATCAAATTTATTTGCAAATTTACCGCTTTATATAAATGATTTTAACTCTTTAAAAAAAAAATTATGACTAAATTAATTTTAAAAAATCTACTAATAGGCTTTTTAATAAGCTTTTTGTTTTTAAGTTCTAACCTTCTGGCACAAGATAGAGAAATTGTGTTTGCACACGAAAATTTTAGTGCAATTTTGGCACAAGCCAAAAAAGAAAACAAGCTAATTTTCATGGACTGTTGGGCTACTTGGTGCCGCCCATGCATACAGATGGCAAATACCGCATTTAAAGACAATGCAGCTGCCGATTTTTACAATACAACCTTTGTTAATGCTAAGTTTGACATGGAAAAGGGCGAAGGAATAGATTTAAAAAACAAGTATAATGTAAATGTTTTTCCAACCTTGCTGTTCATCGATGGCGATGGAAATGTAGTTCACCGCTCGGCAGGAGGACGCGATGCCGCCGGAATTATAGCTTTGGGCAAAGTGGCATTAAACCCAACCGAGCGTTTTAGTTACCTGCGCGACAACTATGAAGCCAACAAAACCGATGGCGCCATTGTTTTAAAATATCTAAATGCTTTGCGTGATGCGTATGTACCTCATTACGAAGTAGCTAACGCCTATTTTGCAAATCTAAGCGAAGCCGACTATTTAAAAGCCGAAAACTGGCAAGTTATTGTAAATTTTGTAGAAGATTATACAATTCCTGTTTTTAAATATCTCGTACAAAATAAAAAAGTTTTTTCCGAAAAGTTTGGAGAAAAAGCAGTGAATGACAAAATTGAACAAGTCTATTTTCAATCACAAGCTAAATTTTTGAGAAGAAATTTAGATGAAGTAGCTTATAATCAAAGTAAAGAACTAATTTTAGCGGAAAATAATGAATTGGCAAAAAGAGCAATTAAAACAGCCGATGTCTATTTTTATCAAGTCAAACAAGATTGGACAACCTATGTAGCCACAATAGATGAGCTAGTTACAAAGATGAATTATAACGATGCTTCAAGAATTAATTCGTTTGGTTGGACAGTATTTGAGCAACTCAACGATGCCGATGCTTCAAGCAAAGCTATAAAATGGCTCGAGATAGCGATTAAATTAGAAGCAAAAGCAGCGTATTATGATACTATGGCAAACTTATATTTCAAAACAGGCAACAAACCAAAAGCCATCGAAAGCCAACAAAAAGCAATCGAACTAGCTAAAAATGAGGGTGAAAGCATTGAGCAATACGAAAATACACTAAAGAAATTTAAAAAATAAAATTCAAAAATTCAGTTAAATGGTTTTAGAAAATTCTAGAACCATTTAACGATTGCAAAAATACCTGCTTACATTTTAATTCCTAGTACTAAAATATCGTCAATTTGCTCGTTATCACCTTGCCAACTCATCAAGGTTTCATCAAGCATAAGAGCCTGTAAACTAAGTGGTTTATCAAAAATTTGCAAAAGCAAGTCTTTAAAAGTTTTTACTTTGAATTTTTTATTAAAAGGTCCACCAAATTGGTCGGCATAACCATCTGAAAACATATAAATTACATCATTTTTTTTGAGTTTTACCAAGTGATTGGTAAAATCTTTTTTATCTCGGTCAGAAATGCCAACAGGCATTCTATCTGCTTTGAATTCAATAAGTTCTCGTTCACCTTCTACCTCTTTATTAAACCTGCACAAAAGCAAAGGATTAAAAGCGCCAGCAAACTGAAGTTCCATTTTTTGAGTATCAATCACGCACAAACTCATGTCCATTCCATCTTTAGCTTCATTAAGTTTTCCGGTTTGATGTAGCGATTCGATAAGTTTTCCACGCAAATGTCCTAAAATATCAGAAGCAATTACAATTTGCTGTTTCCCTACTATCTCATTCAAAAAAGAAATTCCGAGCATACTCAAAAAAGCTCCCGGAACTCCATGTCCAGTACAATCAGCAGCTGTAACTATCAGTTTATCATTGCGTTTGCTCATCCAATAAAAGTCGCCACTTACAATATTTTGTGGTTTGTACAAAATAAAATGTTCTGCTACCATTTTGTTAATAATTTCGATAGGTGGCAAAATTGCGTTTTGAATTCGTTGTGCATAAGTAATTGAGTCCATAATAGCCAATCGGCTAGCTTCCGAAATATCGCGTTCCTGCTCCAAAGCATCGCGTTGGGCAAGTATTTCTTCTTGTTGCTGCTTCAATTCTTCATTTTTTTCCAAAATATACTCTTGTTGAAGCTTCAATTCTTCATTTTTCTCTAAAATCTCTTCTTGGCTTTGCTTTAATTCTTCATTTTTCTTCAAAATTGCCTCTTTTTGTTGCACAACTTCCTTAGTTCTAACCACCACTTTCACTTCTAACTCATTTTTGTCGCGATAAACATCGCGCAAATGAATAAAAAAGTAAGAAATCAAAACAATTATAAAAAAGAGAATAGCAAAAAACCAAGGAGTAAGCCAAAAAGGTCTATCAATATGAATTTGAATAGATTTGCCTATTTTATTCCATTTTCCATCGTTATTTGCAGCAAAAACTTTGAAAGTATAAGTGCCTGGCGAGAGGTTGGTATAGGAAGCAAAACGCCTATTTCCTACTCTAATTGTGTCTTTTTCAAAGCCTTCGAGCAAATAAGCATATTGAGTTTGAAGAGAATTAACATACTCAATACCCACAAACTCAAAAGTAAATGTATTTTGAGAATAATCTAAATCAATGTGCCGCTTTTCAAAAATAGAAGTATCCAATACAAAGCTTTTATTAAACACTAAAAAATTAGTAATCAACACTTTAGGTTCGTAAGGATTGTCTGCAATATCGGAAGAATAAAAGGCATTAAATCCCGATTGTCCGCCAAAAAGTATTTGTCCGTCAGAAGTTTTAAGCCAAGCTCCCACCATAAATTCATTGGATTGCAAGCCGTCTGTAACATCATAGTTACGAGAAGTTTTCTTGTATTTATTAAAACAAGTTAGCCCTCGATTTGTCGAAATCCAAATATTCTTCTTCTGGTCTTCTACCAAGCACATCATCACAGGGTTAGGAATATTGTACTTGAAGTAATCGTACTTCAAGAATTTATCTTTTTCGGGCAAAAATTTGCTTAAAGTTCCTCGTGTTGCCACCCAAATGGTATCTTCGCTATCTTGCAAAATAGAATAAATGCGGTCAACTTCTTCAGGCGCAGCATTTTTTGGTAAAAAATTATACCGCTTAAATTCTTTTGAATTTACCGGCAATTTATTCAATCCATTGTTGCGTGTCCCTATCCAAAGGTTTGAATTATTATCTTCGATAATGCACGAAATAGCATTTCCGCTAATGCTTGTAGGATTTTTCTCATCGTGCACAAATGACTCAAAATCAAGGATTCCTGTTTTATCAAATTGATTCAAATCGGCAACACACAAGCCGCCCTCGAGCGTTCCTACCCACAAACGCTGCTTGGAATCGACAAAAATAGCCCAAATGGAATTATTAGTTAGTTTTGAATTTTTCTTGTTAAAGTTCTTGAAAGTAAGTGTTTTATAATTAAATAAATCAACTCCCGAAGCATCTGTTCCCAGCCAAAGTCTGCCCTTTGCATCTTGCGCGATAGCCCTCACGTGTGGGTCAGATACCGAGTTTTGAGAGTATTTAATATAAGGAAAATGCTTAAAAATATGCTCTTTTCTGTTCCAAAGCTCCAAACCTGCATCGACAGTTCCAATCCAAACGTTGGAGTCTCTGTCTTGAAAAAAGCATCGTATTCTATTGGAAGCCACACTTTTACTATCAAAAGGAACGTTGCGAATGGTTTTGAAATGTTTTGCAGGTCTGTTCCATTTATTTACTCCGCCCAAAGAAGTTCCTACCCAAAGAATTTTTTGCGAATCGATGTAAAGCGAAGTAATTTCACTAGAATTTAATCCTTGTAAATTAAAAATACTGCTTTTAAATACCTCAAAATCATTGGTTTTGGGTCTATAATGATTCAAGCCATCTTTAGTTCCTATCCAAAGGGTAGTATCAAAATCGAGGGCAAAATCAGTTATTTTATTAGAACTCAAAGCATTAAACTTTGTTTCATCAGCTTGAAAAGCATGTAATGTTTGTTTTTTAAGGTTGTATTTTCCTAAACCATTGTCGGTTGCTATCCAAAGCAAGCTATCGCCCTGAAATAAAATATTAGCAACTCTTATACTCAATAAATCTTGCAGTTTTTTGTTGAATGCAAGTGTTTTAGATTTGTGCGTGTTGATGTTAATTGTACAAATTCCGGAATTTGTAGCAATCCACATTTCTGAATTTGAGCCTTCTATTATTCGGTTAATATCATCATTTATAATTGAATATGGATTAAAAATATCGAATTTGAATTTAATAAATTTATTTTTCAGTTCTCCGCTAGCTAGTTTTTTACGTTCTACCTTGGTCAATCCTTTGGCTGTTCCTACCCAAATATTTCCATTTTTGTCGCCTTGAATTGTTCGTATATCATTAGCAACAAGAGAGTTATGGATATTTTCGTTGGCTTTGATGCGTGTAAATTTTTGGTTCATGTAATTAAAAACCGAAATTCCGCCGCCTTTGTGTCCTATCCAAATTTCTTTGTGTGTTGATACATAAATACAAGTTATAGAGTTATCAGCCAATGAATTAGAGTCATTGGGGTTTGTTCTAAATACTTCTACTTTGTAGCCATCAAATTTGTTCAATCCATCTAAAGTAGCAAACCACATATAGCCATATTCATCTCTAACTATGTGAGAAACAGAGCTTTGTGATAATCCTTCCAACAATGAAATGTATTCAAACTTAGGGCTATTTTGCGACAAAACAGCTAAATTTGAAAATGAAATGATGAAAAAAACTAGTATTTTTTTTATTTGCAACATTACTGGTTTTTGGC
>JFJP01039455.1_pt1 | contig 21466 bp, 10 predicted proteins | sample 431651 | NCBI WGS metagenome assembly JFJP01 (sample SAMN02602958, study PRJNA72255) | Microbial mat metagenome, whole genome shotgun sequencing project. | biome: fresh water; feature: sink hole; material: water; isolation source: purple microbial (photo- and chemosynthetic) mats found in...
TGACACCACCGCCAAAATGATTGGCACCTGGCTTCAAACTTCCAGAACCATTAATGACCTCGCTGTCGCGATAGACAGTACCCGGCTCATCATGCAAATTAACGCAGACAACATCTGTATCCTTTGCGATTCAACTGCAATGGCAGTGAAGGCAAAAACGATCATCAAACGATCGGGATGGGACTATACAGGTAATTTATTGAATATCGCCATCGACCTGCCAGCATCATGGACCCCTGTCGCATCGGTGAATTCCCTCACGCTTGAACGTGTTGACTTTAATCAGGATGGAAAACTCAACAAAACCATGCTCACATATGTACGTGTTGCTGACATGGAAATCAAATAAATAATCCAACAATGAAAACAGTATATAGTCTTTTCATATTCGTTTTTTCATTAGTCGTCTATTCCTCGTGCGAGGATGACGGTTATGAAGAAAACTCTGCAACCGGGCTTTGGAAGCAGGTTTCGGTCACCGAAGATGGAACTCCGATGACCCTGACTCCCGAGCAGGAAGCTTGCCAGTTATTGATTGAGGCAAACGGCGCTTATCGGTACTACCATCAATCCTTCAAAAATTACAACAACGGTGCCGGTCCGACTAAATTTTACGGAACATGGAGTATGCTCGATGGTCAATGGATCAATTTTACCACCGACAAATGGCAGTTTATCCCAACGATCAGCACCGACAGTAATAAAGTCAATCTGAGCTATAAAATTGATGCTACCACCAAACTTAGGGTGATTGATACCTTGGTAAGTGTTCAAAAACAGTGGTCGCTCTATCATATTCAGTCGAGATTTACGATTTTGCAGTTATCTGCAGATGAACTTGAAATACGATTGAAAACCTTCGAAGGTGAGAAAAAATATGCGCAGCTCTTTGCTCCGGCACCTTCCGATTTTATCGAACTCACAACAGTTGCAGCCGGGAAACCAAATTACATTCCCAAGTTAGTGACCGATGATAACTACTGGACCATCCGGAAAGAATTTCAGACTTTGAAGACCTACGTTTTCAAATTCAGAAAAGAAACCTATTGATAACCGCAAAAGAAAACTTTTATGAAGAAAACAATATTTCTTACACTCATGGCTTTACTCATTTCAATGTTGACGTTACAAGCGCAACAGGCTGGTAAAGTAAGTGGCAAGGTCGTCGATTTGAAATCCGGAGAGACTTTGATTGGTGTGAAAGTGCTTGTTAAAGGAACCACCAAAGCAACAGTAACCGATTTTGATGGAAATTTCTCGTTGGATGTTCCGAACCTTACGAACGACACGCTGGTATTTAGCTACATTGGCTATGGATCTTTAATGGAACCGATAAAAAACCGTACAAGTATAACAGTGCAGATGAGTACCTCTGACCAACAACTCAGTGAAGTGGTGATTATCGGATATGGAACACAAAAGAAGCAGTCCGTTATCGGATCAATTTCATCCATCAATAACAAAACACTGGTCACTGCGCCTGTTTCGAATATATCACAATCGCTGGCAGGAAAACTATCGGGTATTCAGGTAGTCCAGAGTTCAGGAGAGATTGGAGGCGATGTGGCTGATATCTATGTTCGTGGGCGGGCAACCTGGAACGATGCAACGCCGCTGTATGTAGTTGACGGAATTGTACGTACCGAATTTGCCAAGATCGACCCGAATGAAATTGAATCGATCAATATTTTGAAAGATGCCTCAGCAACTGCCGTTTATGGAGTAAAAGGCGCCAACGGTGTAATTATTATTACCACCAAACGTGGTGTTTCAGGAAAACCTAAAATTTCGATCACTGCTCAAACTGCAATTACCGAACCGATAAACATACCGCAACCTTTGGGAGCTTACGATGCAACCAGTTTGCAGTATCTGGCCGATTGGGGTCAGTATAGGGCCCGCACACCACAAACAAGAGGTGGTACGCTGGCTTATGATTTGCTTTTGTACCGGACCGGGGCTTCAACATGGACACATCCCGATGTGCGCTGGGTCGACAATGTGATGAAGGAGCAATCAACACAGCAACAATATAATGCCAATATTTCAGGGGGTACAAAAACGGTACGATATTTTGTTTCAGGCGGATTCCTGAATCAAAATGGATTTTATCAAAACGACGACCTGACCAAATACTCGCGCTTTAATTTCAGGAGTAATCTCGATGTAGATGTTTCCAAGAACCTGACCGCTTCGCTGAGCGTTGGCGCCAGGGTTGAAAACCTTAATTCTCCAAACAGCACGATATGGGGCAGTTGGAACATTTACCGTGCAGCCTTTGCGGTTACAGGACGTGCATACCCCATCTATAATCCGGATGGATCGTATGCCGGAACCGGAAACAATATTGTGAAGTATTTGGATGAAGCTGCGATCTACAAGAATGTAATGAGCACACTCGAATCGAGTTTCAGCTTAAATTACAAACTGGATTATATTACCAAAGGACTTGCCGCCCGGGGACAATTATCATTCGACACGCAGGGCGAAACAGGTCGTTCGTGGTCAAAATCGACTGCGGAATACGTCTATGATATGGCCACTGATTCCTATCAGATGTTTGGTGAAAATCGCCCCTTATCCTATGCCGGTGTGGCAAAAAATAACAACTGGTACAAGTTCTATATGGAAGGTGGGTTGAGTTACAACCGGACCTTTGGAAAGAACACGGTGTCAGGTTTATTCCTGGCTAACCGCAATCAGTTGATTCGCAACGCCGAAGTGGCTTTTGCCGATCAAGGGTTGGTCGGACGTGCAACTTACGATTTCGATCAACGCTATTTTGGTGAATTCAACATCGGATACAACGGTTCCGAGAACTTCCCGAAAGGTTCACAATATGGCGTTTTTCCGGCTTTTGCAGCAGGATGGATGGCCAGTAACGAAGCGTTTTTTGCCGATTGGGGCCTGGGCAAAGTAATTACTACCCTGAAACTTAGAGCTTCATTGGGTTGGGTTGGTAACGATAAAAGCGATAGCAGGTTTATTTTCTTACAGGAATTCTCAAACGCAGGTGGATATACTTTCGGAACTGGCGATAACTACTTCAATGGAATACAACAAGGCGCTATTGCCAATGAGAATGCAACCTGGGAAGTTGCCCGGAAGCTTAACCTGGGTTTTGAAACCAGTTTATATAAAGGACTTTTAGGGATTAACTTTGATTATTTCAATGAATTCAGGAACAATATCCTGACCAACATCGATGCGGTAAAACCGGAGTATGTGGGCGCCGAATTCAAGGTCGCCAATATCGGGGAAACCGAAAATAAAGGTTTTGAAATTGAGCTGAACCATAACCTGAAGATAAACAATGATTTCAGCTACTACATCAAGGGTAATTTTACATACAACCGGAATAAAATTCTGAAAAAGGCCGATCCACTGGGTTTATTGCCTTATCAGAAAGAAGAAGGATATCCCATTGGTACGCCGCTGATGTGGAAAAACATAGGCTATTTTACCAGCTATGAAGATATTCAGAACAGTCCTACTCAAATTGCAGCCAATAATGGTATTCCAGGTAATATCGAAGTGGTGCCCGGAGATTTGAAATTTGAGGATTTCAACAACGATGGAGTGATCAATCAGGCTGATGCTTATCGGCAGGGTTACGGAACCGTTCCTGAAATGCAGTATGGACTAACCTTGGGTGGAAACTGGAAGTCATTTGACTTTTCGGTCTTGTTTCAGGGATCGACCCATGCGCTCTTTATGAAGTACTGGGAAATTATGTGGGCATTCTCGAACAACGACAATGTATTTGAAAAGCACAACAATTACTGGGCTCCCGAAATTGCAGACCAAGCGGAGTTTACTCGTTTTTATGGTAAATCATGGATTAATAACGAACGTTATTTCTCAACCTATGAGGCTGGCTCCGGAACTTATTTGCGCGTGAAGAACATTGAATTCGGATACAATTTACCTGCGGAATTGGTTCAAAAAGCCAAAATGTCGGGTGTACGAATTTATTTTTCAGGGATTAACAGTTATATGTGGTCAGTCGAAAAATACATTGATCCGGATAACCGAGATGGTCGTGGAGGAAGAATGCCTGCTACCCGTGCCTGGAACATCGGTTTGAATGTTAACTTTTAATTGAACTCGCTATGAAAAATATAAAATATATCATCTTATTTCTGGTGTTGGGTCTTACTGCCTGCGACGATTTCTTGGATCGGGCTCCCGACGTTAACCTTGACGAAGAGAAAGTTTTTACCGACTTTTTGAATGCACAGCGCTTTCATGCAGATATCTACAGCGGTCTGACCAGTCGTTTTAATGCGGTTGGAAATTTTCAACCGGTACCTTTGTCTTCCGCTGCTGACGAGTCGGAATCGCCTGCCGGTTACCATGGCACCAAAGGATTTAATATGGGAAACTACAATGGCTTGGATGCCAATATCAGTTTTTACTACACAGCCATTCGTAAAGCAAATCTTTTCCTGTCAAACGCAGAAGTAGTTCCTTTTCCTGATGATCAGACCAAAAACCAGATGTTGGGTGAAGTTTATTTCCTGAGGGCATTCTATTTTAATGAAATGCTGAAACGGTTTGGCGGAATGCCAATCATGACCGAAAATGATCTGCTGGTTCCCGGCGACAATCTGATGCGGCCGCGTGATTCGTATCGCGATTGTTTTGCCTTCATCATGGCCGATTTGAACAAGGCCATCAGTTCATTGCCTGTAACACTCACTACCAACGAATACGGACGTGCCACCAAGGGCGCTGCCATGGCACTGAAAGCCCGCGTTTTGCTTTATGCAGCCAGCCCGCTTTTCAGTCAGAAAACCGGTATTTGGGGTATGGGCGGAACCGTCGATGACTGGTTGGATAAAGATGGCAAAACATGGTGGCTCAAAGCGGCCGAGGCTGCAAAAGCGGTGATCGATTTAAAAGATGGGGAAGGAAATCAGGTTTACGCGTTGTATCAGACCACTGCTGCCAACAAAGCTGACGATTACGAAAAACAATTTTTCAAACGCCGCGAACAAGGCAACAGAGAGGTTATCTTCTATAAACATGAAGCACCGGTTGGTTTCAACAACAATGAAATCAACGTATGGATGCCAAGTGGAGACTTTGGAGGCGCCGGAGCGGTTGAACCTACCCAGAACTTTGTCAATCTGTTCGAAATGTCGAATGGAAAATATATCGGGGAACCAGGTTCGGGCTACGACCCAAAGAATCCTTATTTAAACAGGGATCCTCGGTTTTACAAGATCATTATTTACCACGGAAGTACCTGGCAAGGTGCAACGATGGACTTGTCAACCACTACGGCACAATTTCCGGCGGGAACATTCCTTACCGGTTATTTTGTCCGGAAATATGTTCCTGAAGAAATTAAAAAAGCGACTTCAACTTCAGCTTACCACAACTGGATTTTCTTTCGTTTAGCGGAGATGTATCTGAATTATGCCGAAGCCATGAACGAGGTGGAAGGTCCAACTCAACAGGTGCGCGCTGCAGTTAACCTTGTACGTGCACGTTCGGGAGTTGTTGAGTTGCCAGTCGATCTGACCAGTGACAAAAGATCCATGCGGGCTCGCATTCAGCGTGAACGCGGGATTGAACTTTGTTTTGAAGAGCAACGCTGGTGGGATGCCCGTCGCTGGAGCACCGGCGAAGATGGTGAATTAGCTGCAAAATGGTTTGGCGGACCAATGAACCGCGCGGTAATTACCAAATCTGGGGGTACTGTAAGCTATGCCGAAGAGGCTTATTATACACGGATCTATTCGCCTAATAACAATTTGTATCAAATTCCATTGGGAGAGCTATACAAAAATCCGTTGTTTGTTCAAAACCCCGGTTACTAAACCTATTCAGTCACATTCGAAAAATATAAAATTATGATGACACTAAAGAAAAAACCGGCAATCCTTTTCCTGATGATTTTTTCGCTGTTCTCGATATATACTTCTGCACAAGATGATTCGATTATTAAAGGAAGCGTAAAAGATGCGACGGGGAAGCCGATTAATGATGTAATTGTTTCGGTCATTGACGAATTCACACAGGCGACCACCGATAACAACGGCAATTTCAGCCTGTCGACCGCACCGGGCAAAGTGCTTTTATTCAGCAAAATGGGTTATATTCAGAAGAAATATGCACTCAGTAACCGCGATGAAATAGCTATGCAATTGGAACCTGAAACCGCTGAGCCAGTTTTTCAGGTGGCTTATGGGGTTCGGAGTAAATCAGAACTCACTTCTGCGATTTCAACCATTTCAGCAGATGATTTATCCAAAGTGCCTGTTACAACTTTGGGAAATGCCATTCAGGGTCTTGGCTCCGGATATACCGTGTTGCGCACAGTAGGCGCCGAACCGGGCTGGGATCAACCCAATATTTATATCCGTGGCGTCCAGACTTTCGGTGGCGGATCTGCTCCCCTGGTTATGGTCGACAATGTGGAACGCGATTTTTCGCAATTGGATCCCCAGGAAATTGAATCGTTTACCATTTTGAAAGACGCTGCGGCTACCGCCATGTATGGTATGCGCGGTGCCAACGGTGTAATTTTGGTAACTACTAAAAAAGGATTTGTTGGCAAACCCGTTATTTCGCTTAACGCGCAATATGGAATGCAATCGGCAACCCGTTTGCCCGAATATACCGGTTCATCCGATTATGTGGCTTATCGCAATTTAGCTTTGCGGAACGATTATAACAAGCTTACCGACGAAGAGTTTAATGCGCTTTTCTTAAGCGATCCGAAGAACAATCCGGCCAATTACGACGGAAGCAATCCGTATTTATATCCAAATACCGACTGGCATAATTCGACACTGCAAAACAGTGCGCCGCAGCAATCCTACAATCTATCGTTTCGCGGCGGTTCGGAAGTGGCACAGTATTATGTGATGGCTGGCGTTGTCAATCAAAAAGGACTTTATGAATTTGCAGAAGAAAATGACGGCTATTCTACTCAAAATAAATTTGCCCGATACAATTTCAGGACTTCAGTGGATGTTAATCTGAGTAAAATACTGAAGGTGGGTGTTAACCTGGCCGGCCGTGTTGAAAATCGCCATACGCCGAACACCTCCGCTGGAACGATCATTTCAGCAATGTCGAAATTGCCACCAACGATGCCTATTTTCAATGAGAATAATTCGATTGCAGGTTCGGCAATCTACCCGTACAATCCCTATGGAATGATTGCACAGACCGGATTTGCCGATCGTTTTGCACGCTACATTCAGGGAACTACTACTGCCGATCTGAAATTGGATATGATTCTGAAAGGACTTTCGGCTAACGGATTGTTTGGGTTCGATGCTTCCAAATTTTATGGACGTTCAAAGAGCCAGAACTATGCAGTTTACCAGCAAAATGCCGATGGAACTTATACCCAATTCGGGGAAAGCACAAGTATCGACTTGAATTATTCAGGCTGGGACAGTAGCTTTGGCCTGATGCTGAATTACATGTTCGGCTTCGCCTACGATAACACCTTCGATAAAAACCATCTTGCTGCCGATGTCAAATATATGCAGTCAAGTTTGTCGACCGACGGTGACAATCCCGATTACCGTAACCAAGGCGTATTTGGTCGTACAACCTATACTTTCGACAAGCGTTACACCGCTGAATTTGGGTTCGCATACAATGGATCGGAAAACTTCGCGAGCGAAAGTCGCTTTGGATTTTTCCCAACCATTTCAGCAGGCTGGGTGATTTCCAACGAAGAATTTCTGAAAGGTAGCGAGGTGTTTAGTTTCCTGAAACTTCGTGCTTCGTATGGTAAAGTTGGCAATTCGAACATTGGAATTGGATACCGTTACCCATTCGAGGAAAAGTATTACTCGGGTAATGGTTATTATTTTGGAACTTCCGGAACTGATGGATCTTATGAAGGCCGGATTGCGAATCCCGGTTTAACCTGGGAAGAGTCTTTGAACGGCAATATCGGATTGGAGATTGGTTTATTCAAAACGCTCGACCTTGATATTGATGTTTTCAGACACGATCGCAGCCAGATTATCACCGGACGCTGGAATACGCTTCCAAGTTTCATCGGACAGGATTTGCCTTACGAAAACAGTGGTTCTGTGCTCAGCAAAGGTTTCGAACTGACATTGAAACATAACAAGAAAATCGGCGAATTCTCATACACCATCCAGGGAAACGCTTCGTATGCACAAAACAAAATTACAGCTCAGGAAGAAGTAGCTGGCATGAACTCATGGGAATACCGCACCGGTCAGATGGTCATGCAACAGTGGGGTTTAGAGGTCAGTCCCGACAAATTCTTTAAAGATCAGGCCGACATCGATGCTTCCCCGAAATCATCCTATGGTTCGGTTCAGCCCGGAGACGTAAAATATATCGATCAAAATACTGACGGTATTATTGACAGTCAGGACTATGTGCCGCTTGGAAATCCGTCAGTTCCGGAATGGAACTTTGGGCTAAGCTTAGGTTGCGAATATAAAGGTTTCGATTTCAATGTATTGTTTACCGGAATTGCTAACAGAAGCATGTTTATTGGAAACAATGTTTTCCTTGGCTTGCTCGATAATAATAATATCACGGCAGAAGTTGCCGAAAATTCTTGGGGTGTTAGCCCAAATCCAAAATATCCTCGCCTGACAAATCAAGTAAATTATAATAACCTTCAGGCTAATACACTTTGGTTAAAGGATGTTGATTTCCTGAGAGTTCAAACCATGGAAGTTGGTTACAGCTTGCCAAAGAAGATTTTGAGCAAAGCAAACATCGGTGATGTAAGGTTTTATGTGAACGGTTATAACTTATTCTCGTTCGATAATATGAGCAAATATAACCTGAGTGCCGAAATTCCAAATGCTGGTGTAACCTTGTATCCGGAGATTCGGGTAGTTAATATTGGCGCAAACCTCAAATTTTAAACAGGATGATTATGAAAAAACTAATTAATATACCGTTGGTGGTACTCGCTTTGTTCCTGATGCAGTCCTGCTCTGATTATCTCGACAAAGACATTACCGTAGATACCAAATTAACCTATGAGCAAATATTTGCTGATGTGCATTATGCTCCCGGTTTTCTGAACAATGCCTACACCCAACTGCCCGATGGCTATTCAAGGTTTGGCGGTGCTCTGCTGGCTGCTGCCTGCGACGAAGGCGTTTGCTCCAATTCCGGGTCACCAATCAATCTGTTCAATAAAAATGCAATTAATGCGACAACCAATCCCGATGATGTTTGGGATACCATGTATCGCGGAATTCGCAAGTGTAACATTTTCCTGAAAGAATGCGGACCGGATGGAATTATTACCCGGACAAACAGCATTCCGGAGGAAACTGATGGTTTGGCTGTTCGTGATTATTACAAAGGACAAGCTTTGTTTTTGCGGGCATTCTACCACTTCGAATTGCTGAAACGTTATGGCAACATCTTTTATGTGAATAAAGTGCTGGATCCGTTCAACGAAGATGAATTATTTTCCGGTGTTCAGATTCCGTACGATCAGGCCGTTGATTCGATTGTGGCCGATTGTGATGCTGCTGCACTTTTAATGCCGGCGGCCTATCCCGATGATAGTTACAAAGGCCGTCCAATCAGTTGGACTCCATTGGCACTGAAATCGCGTGTGCTGCTTTATGCTGCAAGTCCTTTAAATAATCCGGAAAACGACAAAGCGAAATGGACGCGCGCTGCCAATGCTGCCAAGGTTATTGTCGATTCGAAAAAATATACATTGGGTACTTTGAGTACAATTTTTACGGCTTTGTATAATAACGAAATTATATTTGCAGCTCGCGCAAACAACCGGAACGATATCGAACGGTACAATTATCCGATAAGTTATCAGGGTTCTGGATACATGAATCCAACTGAAGATTTGGTTGAGACTTTTGGGATGACTGCAAAGACCTATAAAAATCGTTACGTGGATTACAATCCTGCCGATCCATACAGTTTGACGAATCCGAAGAAAAGAGAAGACCGTCTGAAATACGCTGTTTTCTTTAACGAAAGCAAATTGAAAGATACCATTGTAGCTACTTTTGTAGGTGGAAAAGATGGTCTGTTCTCTTTGCCAACCGCCACACGGAGCGGTTATTACATGAGCAAATTTATCGATCAGAATCTCGATCTGGCCAAAGGAAACACCAGCCTTCGAGGCTGGGTATACATGCGATATGCCGAGATACTTCTTAATTATGCAGAAGCGCTTAACGAAGCTGATAATGTTGCAAACTTTACAGCGATCACCAATGCGCTGGACTTATTGAGAAACCGTGCCAATCTGAGAACCTTTGACACTGCCGATAAAACTTTGCTGAAAGATCAGGCAGAAATGCGCAAATACATTAAACAGGAGCGCAGATTAGAGTTGGCTTTTGAGGAACATCGTTTCTGGGATTTACGCCGCTGGAAAGATGCCGAAACAGTATTAAACAAGCCAGTTAGGGGAATGCGTATTACAAAAGACGACAGCGGAAACTATATTTACACTGCTTTTGATGCCGACGCCCGCATTTTTGAACCTAAAATGTACTGGTATCCTATTCCACGTGAGGAAATCCTGAAATACCAGAATGCCGGAAAAACGATCGTTCAGAATCCAGGCTGGGAATAAGTTTAATTTTTGCATTGATTCACAGAGAAATACATAAAAAATGAAACACCTATTCAATATTGCCATTTTAATCTTTGCGCTTGGAATGGCTTCCTGCGAAAGTGCTGATGATACCAGCAATGAACTCGACCACCAGGTTCCTGAATGCAAATCGCTTACGCTCACTGCAAACGGTCAAACAAAAGTGATTGACGATAACATTTCTTCTTTACTTTTATGGGGCGTTGTGCCGCAGACGAATCTTGAAAAAATCACGCTGCCAACCGTCACGGCGGCGAAAGGTTCAACCCTCGACATCAGTGTGGTGATCAGCGATGACGTGGCCATAAAAACCGCTGAGATTAGTTACCCAAACTGGTTATTTTCAAAGTACATCAACTTCACAAATCCTGAAGGTGATATTCCTTTGCAACCAAAGAGCTATACCTTTACGGCACAAGCCGCTGTGCCTGCCGATGCGGTTAGCACACCCTGGCTCGAGAATTATTATTACAATGATGGCTCATCGATTAAAATTACCCAATCGTACCATAAAATTGTACTTACCGTGACAGATATAAATATGAATGTGCGGATAATACCAGTTTTTGTGAAGGTTGAATAATTTAGTTTAGGAACTCTTTTTATTAGGATATAGAGGCTGTCTCGCAACAATGTTGGGGACGGTCTCTTTCTTTTAATAGTATGGTGCTTGTCTTCAGATTCCTAATATATTGAATATTTGTCTTATAAAGTACAATAAATTTAGTTTGAATAATAGAAACAAATTTTTGGAAGTTTGCTGTAAAGGTTTTATCTTTTTGGCAAATTTCCAAAATCAAACGACTATGAAAAAACTATGTGCCTCCGCGATCCGTTGCAGAAGAGTTTTTGTTGTTTTGGCTATTATTCTTCTATCGGTAAAAATTGGATTTCCAACCAATCCCCAAATCTCCAATTTTCTAACAAATCTTTCTTCTTCGGTAAACACAGAAGCAGTTGATGATATTGCTCCTGAAATAGTTATCGAAGGAAATACCATCCACGTTCTTTGGATGGAGAACAAGTATGGTGTTGAGAACCCTTTGTATTATTGCAGGTCACTTGACCTGGGTAAAACGTGGGAAACACCCAAGCTTATTGCCAAACTGAAAGATAACGAATATGCCAGGCAGCCCTTTTCTCGTTTGCTTGCAGTCGATGGTTCGAATGTTCACATTGCATTTTGCGACTATGATTATTACAATGGGATGAGTGGAAGGATTTTCTATTATCATTCCGGAAATGGTGGCAGCAGCTTTGATTCGGGTAAGGAACTGGTAAAAAGCAGTAAATTTTATGGGGCAAGCATCAAAGCCGCCAATGGAAAAGTAGCCATTGCTTATTTAGGCTCGGGTTCGCAAAATGGTTTAAGAGTTTTAGCATCGGCAAATGGAGGTTCAGCCTTTACAGAGAAACTAATTTCAGAAGAGCCAAATGGGTTCACCGATTTCTGGTTCGATGGCTCCCAAATGATTATTGTATCTGAATATTCATATTATTATTTTGGACTTAATGTGGGAAAGGTTTTCGTTTCCATCTCGAATGATAACGGAGGAAGCTTCAGCACACAAAAAATCTCAACGACATACAATGAATCCCCAACTGTTGTTCGGGAGAAATGCAGGTGCTGGCACGATGTTCATTATTCACCAAAAATTGCCAAGTCGGGAAATAATATCCATGTCGTATTTGTGGGTTACAACGATAAAATTGAATGGACCACACTTTATGCGCGCTCAACAGATAATGGACAAACCTTCGAAAAGGCGAAAGATATTAATAACGGTGTATTACCGGGAGGCCAGTTTCAGTCGGCTCAGGAAACCATTGTGGCTATGAATGGACACGTTTATATCGCTTACCTGAGTACCGGAGCAAAAGTCTTTTTTCTGCAATCGTCTGACAATGGAGGAAGTTTTTCTGCGGCCAAAAGTATACTTCCAGATGGTATTGACTATGTTGGTACTACCTGGTGGCCTAGTCTGGTGCTCGATCCCAAGGATTCAAACGGAACAAGTATATACCTGGCCGGGCAGTCGATGTTTTCAACCAAATCGGTTGACGGAGGAAAAACATTTAACGAAAGTATTATTGCTGCACCTTTCCTGAACGGTAATATCAGGCATATTATTTCTGATATGGTTATCGACTCAGAAGGGAACAAACACTGGGTTTCGGAAGCCTTATTTAAAGGTGGAACCGATCGGGATATTTTTTATAAATCGATTGCACCACAACCAGCCCCCGGAACTACGAATAAAGCGCTGTCGATTGAATCTGTGATATTTGATAAGTTTGAGACAACCATTGTTCCCTCGTCGCCCAGTCTGAATTTTGACTCAGCCATGACTGCCGAAGCATGGGTGAAAATTGACCCAAAAACCGAGAATGAAGTTAATATATTAGCCAAAGTGAATGGAGCTGATAATTACGACTATACGCCGAATGGCTATCAAATGGGTTTCAGAAGAAGCAGTGGAAGATTCTGTATTAATTCTGGAATCGAAACCGATAAAGGTGACTTTATTAACTGGGGAGATTGCAGCATTGGCGATACGCTCTGGCATCATATTTCGTTCACTTACGATGCCAAGGCCGGATTGAATAATTTCAAAACGTATGTGGATGGTTTGTTAAAGGTTCAGCAAACGGTTACCGGTAAAATTATTTCAGGTAATGGATTGTTAATGATCGGATCGAGAGCTGCTTTTTATGGAACGACCAAATTTCAGGTAGATAACATCAGACTATGGAATAAAGCGCTTTCACAGGACGAACTTCTTAAAAATCAGGTAAAATCCTTTACCGGCCAGGAAGAAGGCTTAAATCTAGGCAAATTAAAGACTTCCGATTTTAATCCTCCGGTGCCAAATTTCGAAATGTATCAAAGTCTGAGTCAGGTTTCTCTCACCAATAAAACCCAAAACGGAACGACCTACTCCTGGAATTTTGGCGATGGCACAGTCTCGGATAAAGGAAACCCGGTTTATGTTTATCCGAATCCCGGTGAATACAGCATTGCGCTCGAAGCAATGAATGCCAATAGTAAAACAGCAACTCTTCAGTCAACCACCATTTTAGGACTCGATCGGGTTGAACCTCTCCAGGCAGGAAATGGAGGATATGCTACAATTTCGGTCTTTGGCGGAGGTTTGGTCGTTGAAGGAAGTACAGTTCTTCTCAGGAAGTCCGGAGAAACAGATATTCTTGGCGAAAAACTTTCATCGCCCAAAAAAGGAGTATTGGCTGCATATTTTAACCTGAATGGCAAAACACAGGGTAATTGGGATTTTGTGGTTAAGAAAGGTGGTGCCGATCAGGTTTTGACTGAATCATTTACAGTGGTCAAGGCTGAATTGCCGGCACCTTGGGTAAGTGTTTCGGGCCGTGGAGCGATTCTGTTTAATATGTGGCAGACTTATACCATCAATTACGGAAATAATGCCAATGTTGACGCATTGGGAGTGCCTTTAAACATTGCTATCCAAAATTATCCTGAATCAGATGTTGAATTGATCGATTTCAGGATAGAACCAAATGCATATATAAAAACAAATTTCCCCTCCATTGTTGCGGCACGCGACAAAGATTATTTTATCTGGAAAGACTATTTTGGAAGTGGAAAAGATGCCCGGATTTATTCATTAATTATTCCGATGATTCCGGCGAATAGTTCCGAAAGTGTACATATCCGGATAAAAAGTGCGGAGAGTTTTTCCATTGAAAGCTGGATGAATGCACCTTTCTTTCGAACAGACCAAATTTCGACAAAAAGTGCAAGTTCGACAGCAAGTGACTGGCCCGATGAGAAAACAAAACTCAATGCCTGTGTGGCTGCTGCTGCAATGGATGCTGCCTCTTCGGGTGCTGCAGATCTGATTGGGATGGTTTTGCCGGTTGGTTGCGCGTACGATGTTTTAACCTATGCATGGAATCCCTGGGATGCTGTTAGTCCGAAACCCGATCAGCCGAAAACTTTCTGGGATCATGTTTATGGATTATCATCCTGTGTGATCAGTTGCGGTGCAAGTTTTACAGGGGTTGAAACAATCCTCAAAGGGGGCATGTTAGTTAAAACGATGCTCGAAGGTTACCAGAAAAACAAAGAATGTCACGAGTTATACGATCCGCTGTACAAAAATAAAATGGGCGTTCGGGCCGTTTCGTCGTTCGATCCTAACGAAATGATTGGCCCGGCCGGTTTTGGCGATCAGCATTGGATTCAGAAAAACAATTCCATTCCATATACTATTTTGTTTGAAAATAAAAGCACGGCATCAGCTCCGGCACATATAGTTACGGTTACTGACACACTCGATCTGACCAAATTTGACCTGAACGAATTTGGATTTGGTTCGTTTGGTTTTGGCGATACAATTTGTAGTCCCAACGGTAAAAAACTAAAGGAATTCTCGCTGGATATTGATCTGAAACCTAACATGAACCTGATTGCTCGAGTTTCAGGAAAGTTGGATACCATTTCAGGAGTAATTCGTTGGGAATTTCTATCCTTGAATCCGACCAACATGCAGTTGGAAGAGGATCCGTTTGTGGGATTCCTGCCTCCAAATAACGCGAATCATGCCGGTGAAGGTTTTGTCAGTTTTTCGGTTGGCCTGAAGAAAGAACTTGGAACCAATGCTGCATTGAAAAATAAAGCATCGATCGTTTTTGATGCCAATACGCCCATTCTGACCAATGAATTTGTAAATACGCTCGATTTGGACAAGCCTCAAAGTCAGGTTTATTCGCTCGATGCCTATATTGCAGGCAGTTTCCCGCTGGCATGGACCGGCAGCGACATCGGTTCCGGAATTGCATCCTATTCGGTGTATGTGATGGAAAACGACACTGCACTCCGCCCCTGGAAGTTAAACACGGACTTGAAATCGGCTGAATTTATTGGAAATGTAGGTTCAACGTATAAATTCTACAGTGTTGCAACTGATAATGTTAGTTTAATGGAAGCTGCACCTGATCAATACGATGCATCGACTCAGATTATCGTTCATGTCGCTGAATTTGAGCAAAAGAAGGACGAACTTCAGGTATTCCCAAATCCGGTGAAAGATAAGTTGAACATTTCACTTCAGAATGCGCCGTGTGGTATGTATGTGGTTGAGTTGGTCAGCCTAAGCGGACAAGTTTACTATTCCGAAATTCATGACGATTTCAGTGTATCGAAAGGGATACAGATTGCTGTGGATGAGCTTCAATCTGGCAACTATCTGGTGCGCATGGTGTATGGGAATAAATCGGTTACCCGGAAAGTGATGGTGAAATAGAAAATCTAAATGTGAAATTAAATATAGGGCAGTTGCAGAAATGTGACTGCTCTTTTTTATGTCTTTTTATTTATCCAGAAAACGTAATTTACAGTTTTCTTTCGATTTTCTTTTGTCTGTTTTAACTAGATTTGAAAAAACTAATTCTCAGTAAAACCAATTCAAATGCGACTCAAACAGATTGGAATTGCAGTACTTCTTATATTCTCGGCAAGTCAGACCTTTTTATACGCACAAAAATATTCGGTACAACCGGTTTCTTTTAACCAAATCAATATCCACGACAGCTTTTGGTCTCCAAGGTTGAAAGCTCATGCAAATCATACTCTGGAAACATGCATTGTTCAGACTCAGGACTCCACTGAACGGATAAACAATTTCAAAAAGGCTGCAGGCTTAAAAGAAGGGAAGCACATCGGGATTTATTTCGATGATTCGGATGTGTACAAAGCCATGGAAGGCATTGCCTATTCTCTGATTAATAATCCGAATCCGTCCCATGAAGCGTTGCTGGATCGATGGATTGACCTGATTGCTAAATCTCAACAGCCCGATGGTTACCTCAATACCTACTATACCTTGAATTTTCCGGAGCAACGTTTGACTGACATGGAAAAGCATGAATTGTATTGCGGTGGACACATGATCGAGGCTGCTGTGGCCCATCATCGCGTCGAACTTTTGGACCCGGGAAACGTCATTGGGTGACCGGACACGAGGAAGTTGAACTTGCACTGGTTAAACTTTTTCACGAAACTCAGGATAAAAAATACCTTAATCTGGCGCATTGGCTGCTGGAGGAAAGAGGACATGGATACGGAGTTGGCGCAATTTGGAGCAACAAAGACTGGGGCCCAAAATATTGTCAGGACGATGTGCCGGTTTCTGAGATTTCTGATATTAAAGGACATGCCGTTCGTGCCATGTATTTGTTTACCGGAATGGCTGATGTGGCCGCTGAAAAAGAACTTCCTGCATATGTAGCGGCACTTGAACGTGTTTGGGACGATGTCGTTCTTCGTAATATGTATATAACCGGAGGTATTGGTTCGTCGGGGCACAATGAAGGTTTTACTGAAGACTATGATTTGCCAAATAAAGAGGCATACTGCGAAACCTGCGCTTCGATTGGTATGGTTTTGTGGAACAGCCGGATGAACCTGTTTTCGAAAGATGCCAAATATGCGGATGTGATGGAACGTTGCATGTACAATGGCGTTTTATCCGGAATTTCGCTAGATGGAAATCTGTTTTTCTATGTCAATCCATTAGAGTCTGATGGAGCACATCACCGTCAGCCGTGGTTTGGTTGTGCATGTTGCCCAAGTAATGTTTCGCGGTTTATTCCTTCAGTCGGAAACTACATTTATTTGTCTGGTGAAAAGGAAATTTTTGTAAACCTTTATATCGGGAATGATTCGAAAATTAAACTTGGGACGAACAACATAGAACTTATACAAAAGACAAGTTATCCATGGAGTGGAAAAGTTCTGTTGGAGGTTAATCCTGACAAAGAAGTCCCTTTTGCAATTAAGATGCGGGTTCCGGGCTGGTGCAAAAAATATGAAATTGCAGTGAATGGAATAGCAATTAAAACACCATCCCTGGAGAAAGGCTACCTCAAAATTGATCGCAGTTGGAAGACCGGAGATCAGGTATCTTTAAATATGGAGATGCCGGTTGAAGTAGTTGTCGCCGACCCAAGAGTAAAGCAAAATGTTGGAAAGCGGGCAATTCAGTGTGGCCCATTGGTGTATTGTGCTGAACAGGCTGACAATAAAAGTATCAATCTCGATCAGATTTCACTTAATCCGAATAATCAGTTTATAGCAAAAGCAGCCAGTGGGTTGCTGAAAAATATGTCAGCTCTGGAAACATCTGTTCAGGGACAAAATCTGACATTTATCCCATATTTTGCATGGGATAACCGCGAATCGGGCAAAATGAAAGTTTGGATCGACTATCAGTATAAATAAATTTTTCGGTTGAGAGATTGTTGTTTTCTTTACCAATTTATCTGTAAAAGGGAACGGAAAGTGTAGTTCTTGTTTTAGTTTTTCAGACAAACAAGTATTTTACTTTCAAATTAATTTTGGAAGTTCAAATTAATTTCTACATTTGCCAACAATAAACAACAGCAGTAATGAAAAATATCAGCATTATATCTCTAGTCATTGTCAGCGTGGTGGTCCTCCTTCAAGCTGAATGAGAATGGTATAATGTAAGCTATAAGACTTAGAAGCCTTTCTCAATCACTGAGAAAGGCTTTTTTTTAGAGAAATAATTTAAAACTAAAGAATATGCAAAAACGATTAAGATCAGCTACAACGACCGAAGGACGGCGGATGGCAGGAGCAAGAAGCCTCTGGCGGGCGAATGGTATGAAAGAAGAGCATTTCGGCCGGCCCGTAATTGCCATTGTAAACTCATTTACACAGTTTGTTCCGGGGCATGTGCATCTTCACGATATTGGTCAGTACATCAAAGGCATCATCGAAGAAAAAGGTTGTTTTGCTGCCGAGTTCAATACAATTGCTGTCGACGATGGTATTGCCATGGGACACGACGGAATGTTGTATTCGCTTCCATCGCGCGATGTGATTGCCGACAGTGTGGAATACATGATCAATGCGCATCGAGCAGATGCTATGGTTTGCATTTCGAACTGCGATAAAATTACTCCCGGAATGATGATGGCTGCGATGCGCCTCAATATTCCAGTCATATTTGTATCGGGCGGCCCGATGGAAGCCGGTAAAATTGATGGCAAAATGTACGATTTGGTTGATGCCATGGTGATGGCTGCCGACAATTCGGTTTCTGATGAGCAAATCTCAAAAATTGAACGCGATGCTTGTCCAACCTGCGGTTCGTGCTCCGGAATGTTCACTGCCAACTCCATGAACTGTTTGGCCGAAGCACTGGGGCTGGCTCTTCCGGGGAATGGTTCAATACTGGCCACTCATGCTAATCGCAAACGCCTGTTTGATGAAGCTGCTAACCGGATTGTTGAAATGACCTACGATTACTATAAAAATGGCAACGAAAATGTCATCCCACGAAATATTGCAACAAAAGCTGCATTCGAAAATGCAATGAAACTCGATATTGCGATGGGCGGTTCAACCAATACGGTATTGCACATTTTGGCGATTGCTGCTGAGGGAGAAGTTGATTTTACCATGAAAGATATTGACAAATTATGGCGTATAACTCCAAACCTTTGCAAAGTGGCTCCAAGTGGAAGTTATCACATGGAAGATGTGAACCGTGCCGGTGGAATTTTGGGTATCTTGGCAGAACTCGATCGTGCCAAAATGCTTGATACCACTGTTCCGCGTGCCGATGGTCGCACTTTGGCAGAAGCCCTAGCACAATACGATGTAATGGCTCCGACTGTTACTGAAGATGCCATCAGGAGATATAAATCGGCACCTGGTGGCGGACGGAATCTGGTGATGGGTTCGCAGGAAAAATATTACAAAGAATTAGATACCGACCGCGCTCACGGCTGTATCCGCGATTACGAAAACGCATACAACAAAGATGGCGGATTGGCTGTTCTTTACGGCAACATTGCCCGGAACGGCTGTATCGTGAAAACAGCGGGAGTCGATCCTTCGGTCTATCATTTTAAAGGAACTGCCAGGGTATTCCAATCGCAGGACGATGCCTGCAACGGAATTCTTGGCGACAAAGTCCAGGCTGGCGATGTGGTGGTAATCATTTATGAAGGGCCAAAAGGCGGTCCCGGAATGCAGGAAATGTTGTATCCAACATCTTACATTAAATCGATGAACCTTGGAAAGGCATGTGCGTTAATTACCGACGGACGATTTTCAGGCGGAACTTCCGGTTTGTCAATCGGGCATGTTTCTCCGGAAGCTGCAGCAGGTGGTGCAATTGCCCTCATTCAGGATGGAGATATGATTGAAATCGATATCCTCACCCGCAAAATAGATGTTCTGCTCAGTGATGAAGAATTGGCTGAAAGAAGGAAAAAGGAAGAAGCGAAGGGGAAAGATGCCTTCACGCCAGCACCTCGCGACCGTCAGGTTAGCAAAGCGCTGAAAGCCTACGCCAGCATGGTTTCGTCGGCTGATCGCGGAGCAATCAGGTTGATTGATTAATTTACTATTTATTAATTTACTATTAACCATTTTGTGGCTCTGATTTAGTCTTTTCAAATAGTAAATTGTAAATCGTCTAATAGTAAATTTTTAATAATAAATAAGAATAATATAAAAAGGAAAAATACAATGGCAACACAGCGAATTAGCGGCTCAGAAGCTGTAATAAAATCCCTTCTGGAAGAGGGTGTTGATACCATTTTCGGGTATCCGGGAGGTGCGATCATGCCTATATATGACGCGCTCTATGATTACGACCAACAAGTAACTCACTACCTTACCCGTCACGAGCAGGGAGCAATCCATGCTGCGGAAGGATATGCCAAAGTAACCGGTAAGGTCGGAGTATGCTTTGCAACTTCAGGCCCGGGAGCAACCAACCTCATTACTGGTTTGGCTGATGCATTGATCGATTCAATTCCACTGGTTTGCATCACTGGTCAGGTTGCATCTCCACTGCTCGGAACTGATGCTTTTCAGGAATCGGATGTGGTTGGCATTTCGATGCCGGTAACCAAATGGAATTATCAGGTTACTCACGCTGATGAAATTCCGGAAGCAATTGCAAAAGCATTTCATATTGCGCTGACAGGTCGTCCGGGTCCGGTTTTACTCGATATTGCCAAGGATGCACAGTTTGCTCAATTTGATTTCGAATATAAAAAATGTACCAAAATCAGAAGCTATTTACCTGAATATCCTGTCGATCCGTTTCAGGTAAAAGATGCTGCTGATCTGATCAATTCTGCGAAGAAACCAATCGTATTGTTTGGTCACGGTGTTGTTTTGGCTCATGCCGAAGCTGAGTTGAAAGAATTTGTTGAAAAAACGGGAATTCCGTCAGCATGGACTTTATTGGGCCTTTCCGCGCTTCCAAGCGATCATCCGCTCAATGTTGGGATGCTCGGAATGCATGGAAATTATGGTCCCAACATCAAAACCAATGAAGCTGACGTGGTTATTGCGATTGGAATGCGTTTCGACGATCGTGTCACCGGAAAGGTTGCTGCTTATGCCCGTCAGGCTAAAATTGTTCACCTTGAAGTCGATCCGGCGGAAATCAACAAAATCATTCATGCAGATGCGCCGGTTTTGGGAAATGCAAAAAAATCACTCCGCATGTTGATCGATAATGTGAATGCGAATTCGCATCAGGATTGGCTCAACGAATTTAGGGCTTGCGATAAAATTGAATACGACAAAGTAATTTTGCACGATGTCTATCCAAAGAAAATCGGACTTACCATGGGCGAAGTAGTGCGCATTGCATCCGAAAAGACCAATCATGATGCGGTTTTGGTTACTGATGTTGGTCAGCAGCAAATGATTGCTTCCCGTTACTTTAAATTCTCTCAATCACGGAGTAATGTTACTTCGGGAGGTTTAGGGACAATGGGTTATGGTTTGCCTGCCGCGATGGGAGCAAAAATTGGTCGCCCCGA
>JFJP01011281.1_pt1 | contig 21461 bp, 12 predicted proteins | sample 431651 | NCBI WGS metagenome assembly JFJP01 (sample SAMN02602958, study PRJNA72255) | Microbial mat metagenome, whole genome shotgun sequencing project. | biome: fresh water; feature: sink hole; material: water; isolation source: purple microbial (photo- and chemosynthetic) mats found in...
TGGGCTATTTGTTGGACTCCAGAATTTATTCTGGCGTTTTGCGTAAGTCCTACCACACAATACCTCAAAGAACCTCATTTTAAGGGCTAATTCCCATAGAGTCTAATTTTTCACTGCTTAATTTTCACGCTCAAATAATTACCCTGTTCATTGTTCGCAATGTCAAAATAATTGAGGCGGAGGTTAAGGTCGGGTTCATAGAAACCAATTTGTAAGGTATAGTCACCCTGTGGTAAATCAGGGGGGAGTTTGAGCAGATGACGGTCTAAGACGATTTGGCCTGGCCCCCATTGATTGGCGTGGATGGTGCCGCAGGCGGGAAAATCATCGGCTTGCGACCAAACGCGGCCATCAGCCCCAATGAGGTGGACAAATATTTTATAACGCAAACTGAGGGTTTGTTGCGTTTGCCAATAGAGCGTAATGGGCAGCATAGTTTTATATTGATTCTCCAAATCATAGCCTAACAAAGCAATACGGCCATCTAATTGCTTGGCGCGCGCCAGATATTCGGGCGGGGCATTCAATTTTAGCTCCGAGCCTTCGCCCAAAATGAGGGGCGGATTGAGGGGCGTTTGCGGTGTGGGCGTGGCTGTTTCGCGATTTAATATGGGGAAATCACTGGGTTTGATGGAGAGTGGGAAATGGTTAGGTTGCGTTATATCTTGCGGCTTGGTTGGCGGTGTGTCGGGGGCAAATTCCCACACCTTCATGCGGAGGTGATTATTTGTCCAAATTTGATAACGATTTATATAGCCCCACTCTTGGGGTTGGAAAGGGACGGTTAAGGTGTCATCACCCTTGAAGGTAACGTCACTTTGGATAATATACTGCGGATAACAGGCCGTCTGGGGTGTATCCAACATGTACCAGATGAGCGCGTTGCCGTCATCATTCGCAATCCAACTGCCCTCAAATTGGCCGTTGCGTTTGAGTTGGCCTATCACTTGCCAGCCGAGCCGATAGGGATAGCCAAAACCGATACGGGTACGGTAGGGGTAGGCGGGGTCGGTGGGATAAAAGGGGCTTTGGTGTTCGGGATAGGTTAAGATATATTCTAAATCGGTGCGAAGCAGTAGCATATAGGTGTGGGCGGCAAAGATGAACCAAGCGACTAAAGCCAGGATGATTAAGCTACCCCAAGCGAGGCGCGGACTGATAGGCAGGCGGGCTTGAATTTGACGGGCTAACCAATGCCAGGCCAGCGCAATTAAGAGTAATAAAGCTGACCAAAAAAGATAATGATGTTTGCCAGGGCGATTGACCAGAAAGAGATAGACCCAACCCGCAGGCGCGAGCCATAGCCACAAAGTGCGTTGGGCATGGGGCGTGGCGGGGGAGAGGATTACGATAATGAAGAAAAGGGCAATTGCTATGGCGAGTAGGGCGGCGGAGAGGCGATATTGGCCTAAATTGACTAATATTACACTTATGGCAATGAGGCCAAAAACAGCGATAATAAGGTAGAACAGGCTTAAGCCTGTGCTACGGAGGGCGCGGTGAAGGCTGAAAATCGCTAGGGTTAGTAATACACTACCGAACATGAGGGCGTAATAAGTAGAGTTATATTTGAAGGCTTCGTAATAAAAAAAGTGGTCAAAGTTATTGAAGGGGGGCGAGTCGCCGCTGCTGATACGCCCTTCAAGGTATGTACCTGTATTACTAATGCTTGGTTGGAGGAGATAGGGCAGGTAGAATGAGGCTGTAATAATAATAAATATAATGATAGACGGCCAGCAAGTGATGAGTCGGGTTAAGAAAAATTTACCCTCACCCCAAGCCTTTCCTACTAGGAGAGGGAGTTTTACCCTCACCCCCGTCCCCTCTCCCAAAGGGAGAGGGGGGATAAAAATAACTCCCTCGCCTTTTGGGAGAGGGTTGGGGTGAGGGAGGATTAAATCAGCCCAAGTGAGGTAAAAGACAACGGGGAAGAGGAAAATTGTTTCAAAATGTAATAAAAAGGCGACGGCGAGCAGGAACGCGCCTAAAGCATGCAAGGGGCGGGGTTTGCTTTCAAGTTGATAATAGCGATAGAAGCAGAGGAGGCTGGCGAGGCTTAACAAAAGGAGGGTGTTTTGATATTGGGCGGTGCGGGCGTAAGAAACATAAACGCCCTCAACAACCATGAGGGCGGCGGCCATGAGGCCAACGGATTGGCTGAACATGCGGCGGCCTAACAAATAAACTAAGCCAACGGCGGCGGCACTGGCGAGCGAAAAGGGCAGCCGCATGGTAAGTTCGTCCATATTGTTGGTTAACCCCGCGATAGCGTTCAGCACGAAAACCTCGCCTGGCCCTTTGAAACGGGTGAGAATGGCCTCTAAATTGCCTTGAAAAATGGCGATGGCTTGGAGTAAAATGCCTGCTTCATCGCCTTGATAATCGGAATATTCCACCTGATAAACACGGAAAAATGCGGCTAGAACTAAAAGTATTGTTAGCCAAAAATTATCCATTATTGCGATTGATTGTGATTTAATGGGAGGTGTTTTAGGGCTGAGGCCGATAAAAAGAGCCGTTAAAACCGTAAGGCCAATGGCGAGGCTGAGGGTGTTGAGAGGCAGGCCGATAAAGACCAGGCCCATAATCAGCGTAATGGTTAGGGCATAGCTGGTTGCCACGCCAATGAGCAATTGATCGGCGGGTTTGAGGGGAAGGTTAAGCAAACTGACGAGAGCGTAACCTGGTAGGAAGCCCATTAAGAGGAGGCTGGCTATGAGATTGCTAGGGTAAAATGGGCTGAATAAGCCGATGATGGTTAGTAATACAATGAAAGCTAAGAGGAGTTTTGAGGTCATGAGATAAATTTTGTAAGCCATTATAAGGTTTCAAACCTTATAATGGCTAAAAATTAGCGTAACTTATGAATTTGGGTTAAGATAGAATGGCTAAAAATTAGCGTAACTTATGAATTTGGGTTAAGATAGGCCGCATGATGATAAAAACAATCCCTATTTCTCGCACGGCCAGGCATTTTATATTGATATTGGCCTTCATCTTAACCATTTTTTTGCGTTTCTACAAATTAGAGCAACTGCCACCAGGCTTTACCTTTGATGAAGCCAGCCATGCGCTGGATGCGGTGGATATATTACATGGTCATTTCACCCTGATTTCGCCGAGATTACAGCAAGCCCCGATGGGCTATATGTATTTGTTGGCAGGTATGTTTGCAATGTTTGGCAAAGAAGTGTGGGTGCAACGGGCTTTAACGGCCACGTTTGGCTGCTTGCTGATAGGGGTTAATTTTCGGGCGATGCGGCAGTTATTTGCCTCTCAGCCTCTAGTGGCCTTATTTAGTAGTTTATTATTGGCAACATCTCTCTGGGCAATTCATGCCAGTCGCATTGGTTATGAATATATCTTAACGCCATGTTTGGCGTTGGTGGCGTTGGAGTTATTTTGTCGTAGCAATTCTAGGTATATTTTGTTAAAATTACTCGGCGCGGCGGGCTGTATTGGCCTGAGTTTTTATCTCTATGAAGGCTCTGCGCCCATGTTATTGGTTATTCCCGTGACCTTTATGTTTCGTTATGCGCGGGCGCGGTGGGCGGGGGAGACGGTCGCGCTACAAGGGCGTAATGTTGCGTTAGTGACGGGCGTGAGTTGGCTCATTGCGTTACCATTATTGTGGTTCTTTTTCAGTGGCACTACGCCTGAAGTGACACGGACGGCGAATAAAGTGATTTTTAATAGTGAAACTGGCTGGATTGATTCATTCACTTTGTTAAAATTGAGTTTATGGACGCATGGTGGGGTATTTTTGGGATATTCGGGGAGTGGCAGTTGGTTATCGGGGCTGCCTGACCAACCCTTGCTATCGCCCTTATTGGCGATATGTTTCGTTATGGGGCTGCTCATCAGCTTATGGCGACATCAAGCCTGGCCTTACTTGTTATTACTGGTTTATTGGGTGGGCATGGTCGCCCCGTCTATTTTAACCTTTGAAGATGCGCCCCATTATTTTCGGTTGCTAGGGGCTATGCCCGCGACTTACGCTTTTATTGCGTTGGCTTGGGCTGAAATATATGGTTATTTGCGGGCGCGATTAGGGCAATTTAAGCAGGCGGAGTGGTTGGCTTTCGCCCCATTTTTGTTATGGGGTGTCATTTGGTTGCCCTATCAGGCGTATCAAAGTTATTTCGTTATATGGGCGCAACAACCTGAAGTGGCGGCGGTGTTTGATAGGCCATCTATCGAATTAGTACAATTAATGAGCAAGGAAAATGACCCACAGGTCATTTATTTGTTGCCGCGTGAGGCGGGTAATCTGCGCCATAATTATGTGTTAGATTTCCTATATCGGGGGCAGACTAAGTTTGATTATCTGCCTGTTTCTAAGCCGCAGATTCAAGCGACCTTAACGAAGATGACCGCAGGTTATCAAACCGTTCATTTTATTAGACATCTCAGCGGGGCGCGGGAGGATAAACATGAAGATGCGGTGTTTGATACGGTTTCTTTTTTGTTGGCAAAGCAGGGGCAATTAGTTCATGTTAGTAAGAATGACAATTATGAGGTGCAAAGCTATCGCTTAGAGTCTGACCAGGTGGATTTTACTGCAACCGCGACACAATTGCCGTCAGACCTTGAGCCGACTGATTTAATGATGGGAAACTCGGTTAAAATAGTGGGTTTCCGTTACCAAATTGAGCCGAAACAGGCAATTGTCACTTTAGCCTGGCAGGGCTTAAATCAGGTGATTATGGATTATACCATTTCCGTACAATTGCTTGATTCGCAACGGCAACGGGTGGCAGGAGTGGATGTGATTCAAAAACGGGGCATGGTCAGTTTAGATGGGGCGGAGATTTTGCGGGCGGATTATGTTATCCCTTTAACAGAGGTCGCGCCTGGTGAATATACGGTGGCGGTGGTGATTTATTATTTTGATGCGGCGAAAAAAGCGGTGCCAGTGGGGCAATTGGAGTTGCCTACGCCGTTGAGTGTAAAATGAGTTGTCTAATCTTGCCTCAGTGTCCCCAAGATAACTTGGGGCAATTCGGTTTGGCCTAGCTCGTCATACGCCGTTATTGGCGTGGTGTGGTCAAGTATGCTCAGGGTTAAGGTGTAGCTGCCTGTGGGCATAGTGGGGGGGAAGGTGAGTTGATGAACATCACGGAACGCTTTTTGGGGCGATATTTGGGTTAAAGGTAGCGGGGTTATCGTTCCTTTCTCAGGCCAATAAATTATCTCTGCACCTGGTGGGGCAATGAAGCCAGACGGCCATAAGGGGGTGGGGCATTTACCTTGACAGGGAACGCTTTCTTGCTCAACCCATGTTTTGCCTTGAGCATCTATTAATTCAAGTTTAATCTGATAACTTACGGTAATTTTATCTAATGCTTGCCAGCCAAAATTCAATTGGAGTGGTTCAGTTTGGTTAATAACATAGCCCCAAAAACGGAGGCTTGAGCCAAATTTAATACTCAGTAAGCGTTTGGGTGATAAAGGGGTGGGGCTAATGGATCTAGCTCCGTTAGGCTGAGGACATAAATGCCCGACCTTAAAATCTGCGGCTAAGGTCGTAAAGAGTTTTTGGGCATAAAGCTGATTCGCTTGGGCGGAGGGATGTTGGTCAAGGACATTCAGCGGGATAGCGGCGGGTGAAAGCTGTAATAATTCGGCCTCATGGTTGTAATGTCGAAAGCCGATTTGGGCAGCCGTTTGCTCGGCTTGGTGTAACCAACGTAAATAAATCGGCCAGGCGGGGGCTTGCACGTTGTAATCAGTGGGCTGATTGACGTAAACACCTTGGTTCAACACCATGAAAATTGGCAGCGGTAGCTGTAAATCATCTGAAAGTTGTTTAAGGTCGCGTAAGGCTTGCTCGAAATTTTGCCACTCGGCGGAATCAGGTTGATAGGTTCGTTGCAGGCCAACCTCCCATGAGGGGATAATTTCCGCAGAAATTAACAAATTATTGATAGCATCTTGAGTGGTTTGGGCGGTTTGGGGCAACCCTATATGGGCAATGGTGGTTATCCATTGTTGGACGGTAGTGCCATATTTTGTATCAAAAAGCTCTTTCTCAAGGCGATAATCTTGATTTTTGGGTTGGGGGTCATTGAATACAAAGCCTATTACTATTAAATCAGGCGTGAGCAAATCTTTCAGGTTTTGCGCCTCTTTAACCTCGCTTGTTGTGGGCGCACCTGACCGCCCAATGTTGAATACCTCAAATTTTTGTTGCGGAAAGGCTTGGTTAAGCTGAGTTTCGACTAAATAGGTAAATCGCTGTTCCCATGAGAGACCTGCGCCGTAGGTAAAGGAGTCGCCCAAAACCATGATACGGCAAATATCGGCGGCTTTCGGTTGATTAAAGGGGCGTTCTCGTAATTTAAATTCATTGGTTGTAATGACTTGCCCCCAGCTCAAGCGGTTAGCGTCAGGTGGGGGAATGAGGTCAGGATAGAAAAATTGGTTGTTTTTGTAATAAAAACTATCAAATGGTAATTGCAAAAACGGGTCAGTGTAATAGAGATACTGTTCAAACCCATAGAGCAACAGGGCGATAATCAGCCCATTGGTGAATAATAAGAGAGATAATTTTATTAAGCGATATTTTAACATTTTAGCGATATATAGTAATCTTACTTTAAAATAGCCTCAGTGAGGGCTTGCGCTACAAATTGATTACCTTTGGCGGAATAGTGGCTAGTAATAAATAATTCTTTCACTGAAAATTGGGCTAATTGTTCTAAATGGCCTTGTTCAGGCCGAACGAGGGTATGTTCTTGAGCGAGGTGGTTTAGTAATATTTGGTAAGTTAAGGATTTGCCCTCAACTAAATCGCTTAAGTTACGGTCACGGGGCAAATGGACGAGCATGAAACGCGCCCCATGTGCCTCGACATCGGCATGAAAGGCTTGCAGAATGGCGAGGGTGATTTGGGCGGGTTCTTGGTCAAGTTGATAGGTATCGTTATTTTCCTCATTTTGCCCTGACATTACATCTAAGGTTAAAGCAATGAGTTTGCTGTTCGGCCAAAGATGAGGTTCATAGTCGGCGGGATTGAAGAAATATTCATGGCGCGCCAACGGCCAAGTTGCAAAATTCTGCATCAGGCTAACAACTTGCTCAGGCGGGATGGGGGGTTGGTTAATGAGCGTGAGTTGATTAGCTTGGAGAATGTAGCGCGGTTTGGAGAAGGGGATACCGCTACTTTGGCGATATAAAGGGCGCAATAAATTGACATTGCGATTGCTGTTTTCCATTTGCAGGCCAAAAATAACGAGTTGTGGCGCAAATTTAACTCCTAGTTGCTGCCAACGTAAATAGGCTTGATCCATGCCATAACCGTCCACCCCAAAGTTAAGGATTTCTACTTTGCGGCCATGTTGTGTTAAATTTTGTTGTAAATAATAGCCCCAACTCTCATGGTAGGATACATCTGAGCTATGGGTGAAGGAGTCGCCAAAGAGGGCAATGCGGAGCGTGTCGGTGGCGGGGGTGAAGCTGTACTCTTGTGGGGTGGAGCGTAGTCCTTGCGAATTGTAATAATATAACCCATTGACCGAGTGGCTGTTGGGTTTGGGCGACCAACCTAGCCTGGGGTCATATTGCAAATAGGATTGGTTGGTACGACTGAGATAATCGGTAATTTTGGCTTGCGTTTCGGCGATGGGCAAGTGATAGGGGCGAACTGTGCCGTAATTTTTGAGGACAAAATTACCATCGGCATCCTCATGGCCTTGTGTTCGCAGACCGACTTCGGCCAGCCCAAAGGTGCAGGAAAAGGAGATGAGGACTAACAAACTATTTAAGAGGATGTTTTTCATGTTTATTAGAATCCGCGAAGGGCGCGAAGAAAAAATGAATGGAGTCCAAATCTTTAGATTTGACTTTAACAAATCTAAAGATTTGGACTCCAATAACTTAATTGTTTAGGGGAATTTCAAGGGTTGACCCGTCAGCCAGACCCACATAAAAATGGTCAGCGGGGGGCTGAGGGAAAGTGCAATCATTTTCTAAAATAGTCTCTTGTTGAGGGGAAAATTCCGTTTTAACGGGACAATCTATCCAGTTAGTGGAGGTGAGGCTGGCGCGTAGCTGTAAATTGGTTTCAAGGGGTTGCCAAAAAAGGGTCAGCTGAGTAGGTGTTGTCCAGCGATAGCCAAAAAGTTGTAAACGCGGGGTTTCTAGTTGGAGGTGATGCTCAATGGGATTGCGATAAATTAAAGCATACTCTAACCCTTGTAATTGGACGGTATGAACGGGTTGATAATGCCGTTGCAGATAATTCCAAACGGGTTGATATTCGGGGCGTTCATCTAGTCGTTGCCATAAATTAAGATAATAGACCATATAGTCCGAGTTGAGAGCTTTAGCATTGGACGAACCGCCGACAGTTTTGCCGCTAAAAAAAGGGCGAAAGGTGGCTGATGCGCCAATACTTGCGACCCGTAATTGGGCGGCTTGGGGCTGTTGGTTAAGATAACGGGCGGCAGCATCCATGCCCTCACCCCAGCCAACGGTGGTGAATTTGGCGGCTTGGGGCGCACCGCCTAACAAAGGGTTGTAGTAGGTGAAGTAGTAGGGATAATTTTGCCAAATTAAGCCCCCTTGTAGGAGGCAGATGAGTAATGTGAACGTAATAAAACGATAGGGTAGGTTTTTAAACCTCACAGGTTTTAAAAACCTGTGAGGTTTTAGGAACAAAAATAGCTGTTGCCACAGCCACCATAGCCCGTAGGCCGCGCCCACTTCAATAATAGGCCAAGTCGGTAATAAAAAACGCAATTGCTTTTTGCTGGAGAGGCTGATAAAGAGCCAGAATAAAATGAAATATAAACCAAAGGTTAACAGGGTGGGTGACAGTGGGCGTTGGCGGCGGTGTGTTGCGCCAAAAGCTAATAAGCCCAGTAACCCTACTGATTCTAGCGGTGTTAGGTTGAGGAGTAGCCCGAAAGGGTAAAAAAGCCAGCCTGGGTTGGTGGTCACTTCGCCCCAAAAATATTGGAGGTGGCCTTCTGAGCTATTGTTAGCGGCGGCGAAGAGGATGGTTTCAAGAACTTCTTGTGGAATTGTCCAGAGGGCGGGGAATGTAAGAAAGGTGAGCAGTACACCCACCGCTAGAACCGTCCCTTCGAGCATGAGCTGCCCCATGAGCGTTGGGAGTGGGTGGCCTTGTTGCCAACGGTAGCCTAAATTTGACCAGCCCATGATGGCGGCAAAGGGTAAGCTAAACCAGCCGAGTGGTTTACTGAGAATGGCAAAGCCCGCCATGAGCGCGGCCAGAAATAACCAGTAATGCGGCCATTGTTTCCACCAATAGCCAATCATACTTAATAAAGCGAGCGTCATAAACGCGGTGGTCAGGGCATCATTCTGCACAACTCGTGAGAGCGCGATATGGTAGGGGCTGAGGGTGAGGAGCAATGTGGCGAGGAAGGCGATTTGCGTCTCAATTAGGTCGCTGAGTAGGAGGTAGAAGGCCAGCAAAAAGAGGGCTTGGAGGAGCGCAAAAGGCCATTGCATGGCCGCAATGAGGGCGAGGTTATTTTCCGTGTTGGCGGTTAAAAAGTGGCGTAAGTCGGTTTGACCCGCGACGGCATAGTGAGTTAATAGCCCTAAACTGCCCAGCCACATGGTGGTCACGCCTGCGGTATTGCCACTTAAGGTGCAATCCCAGCCATGGCCGATGGTGGCGCGGCCAGCCTCTAACGACTCACATTCAAAATCATCCCAGAGTAAGCCGCTAATAAACCAACTTGACCATTCCATCCAACGGGGTTCATCGGCGGTGAGGAATTGCCCTAAACCTAGCCCGCGCGTGGTTAGGGCTAGGCCAAAAATGAGGAGCGCGCACAACCAACGGGCTGAGATGGGGGGCAAAAAACGGGTGTTCATGAGGGGAAATCCTTATGGTACAAAGGCTAAATCATGTAATTTTTGGTAAAGAGCCTCAGCAATGAGAGCGTGCAGGTGTTCATTGGGATGGGGGTCTAACGAACTGACGATACGTTCATTGGTTGGGATGTTGGTCAACAAAGGGGTGACATCTAGCACGGGAACTTGGTGCTTAGTGAAATATTGGATAATGGGGCGGACAATGTACCTGGTTTCGTCGGTTTGGACTAAATCGGGGAAGATTAAGAGCATTAATTTGACATGGTTTTCAGTTGACCAATCGATAATGGTTTGTAATTCTTGCTCATGGGCGGCCCATACTTCAGGGTTTTTGACGGCTGAGGCGCGCCAATCGTTTCGTAGGGCTTCTTGTTTGTAGAGTAGGACGCGGTAGGCGCGCCAATAAAAAAAGTTGAAGGCGTAGGAGTTCTCTAACAAAGGGTCTAAGGCGGGCGGCGAATAGGGCATGGTGGTGGGGCCATCAATGTTATGTTCACGGGCAGTGTTATCAATGTCGTTGATGAAGTAGGTTAGCACTAGAATGTCAGGTTTGTAGGGATATTCTTTGAGGTCTTTAATTTCTTTGAGGGTGCCTGCGCCGCGCCGCCCCACATTAAAGACTACGTAATTTTGGCCTAGTTTATTGGCTAAGAGGTTGGAGAAACGGTCTTTGGGGTATTTAATCCCGTAACCCTCCACAAAAGAATCGCCAAGTATCATGACTTTCTTTTTGTCTGCTACTTGCTCAGGCGGCCACTCTTGGTCACGAAAGCCGAGCGAATTGAAGGTGCCGTTATAGTAGCGGTCAAACCAATTTTCGCGGGCGAGGGTTTTAAAGCCGTCTGTTTCGGCATAGAATACTTTGAAATAAAACTCTAAGGCCAAGCAGGTGAGGAAGATAGAGAGCGTAATAAGCAGCAGGTTAGTGATAGCTGCTTTGTTGGCGCGATGGGCGCGGGCGGTGAAATAAATGAGGCTGCTAGAGCCAATGAGTAAGATAAGGAAATAAATAAGCCAGTACATGGTGGAAGCGGAGTGCAAACCTTTAGGTTTGCGCCACAAATTCTAAGCAAACCTGAAGGTTTGCACTCCGTAAGGAAAACTTTTTAGAGTATAGGTTAACTCATGGGCTTTGTCAAAATGTCTAAAAAGGGGTGTCATTGCCCTTAGCAGGAGTCCGCAATCCTTTGCGGACAGCCCGCAAAGGATTGCGGACTCCGATACTAAAAGTAATAAATTTTTAAGGCGCGGGCTTGATGGTAAGGGTCATTAGTGTTGCCATGTCGCTGACGGGCTGACCCGTATTATTGAGTAAGGGTAGCCGTTGGTTGTCTGTCTGGAGGCCCACGATTAACTGATAATCACCTGGCGGGGTGTCCGCACGGAGGCGTAAGATATGTTCATCGGGGATGGTTTGCGCCATTTGCCAACGGGAGGTGGGATAGTAGCCACAAACGGGTTGGCTATTCGATTCGCCCCAAATAATGTGGCGGTTTTCATCCCATAGTTGCACAAAAACGTTAAAATCGGTGGAAATGAGGGCTAGAGGTTGCCAATTCAAGATAACGGTTAATTGTCCATGTGGGCGCAGATAGGTAGGTTTGAGCGTGTAGCTGCTCAGGGCTATCAAGTTGTTAAAATTGGCTTGGGTGGGGTAAGTTTGTGATTGAGCGGCAATAAAATGGTGGGGGTGGGTGGCTTGGTCAAATGTGGCTTCTAAAAAGGTGCTATCTAAAACCGTTAGCCTATTTTCAGTACCGTTGAGTTGATAGATAGTTATGCCTTTCTCACCTGTTGGGCGGGGGAGGCTGTGGTAATGTTTCGTTAGCCGCGCCAGGTCCACTCGTTCAGGCGGGGCCATGGCTTCATCGGCCATGAAAAAATAGTCGGGTTGTAAATGGCAGTTGATGGGCGGGTTTTCCTGACGTTCGCGCGGGGCGTTGAGGGTGTACCAGGCCGTTAAATTGCCGCTTTCGTTGCTGTAATAACTGCCACTCAACTCGCCCAAAGCGTAGAGGCCGCCGATGGTTTTCCAATGGGTTTGGTGAGCAAAGCCAAAAAATTGGGGTGGTGGTAAATTGGCATGGAGGGCGGGCAGCCAAAAACGGCCGACGGGGTGGTTAGGCCATTGTTGCCATAACAAGGCGTTGGGGTCAAGGTAGGCGAGTTGGAGAAAGCGACTGAGTAAGATAATGAAAGCTAAGGTAATGGGGTATAAGCCAGCCCTTATAAGGTTTGAAACCTTATAAGGGCTTATAAGCTGTTCAATAGACCAACTTGCCACCAATAGCCAGGGCGTGACAATGGTATAAAAATGGCTTTGCGGTTTGGCTATGCCGAAATTATAGCCAATAAAAGTGACGCTAAACCATATCAGCAGGGCGCGCTGATTGACGGTGAGGGTGGGGGCGAAGAGCGCGCCGAGACAGAGGATGCTAAACGGTAAGATAGCGAAATCTAGGGTGGGGCTGAGTTGGAATAAAGTGGGTTGAATGGCGAGGGCGAGGCTGAGGGCGGCGAGAATGAGGCGGTAAGGTTTGCGCCAACGGGAGGTTAAGGTGAAGAAGATGAGGACGAAGGGGCTGAGGGCTAAAAAGTAATAAATGGAAGTGAAGGTGATGTTATATTGCATGAAATAGACGAAACGATTTTTGAGCAAGCCATCGCCAATGCGCCCCGCGAGGTAATCGCTGGTAGTAGCGGCTTGGGGGTTTAGGAAGTAAGGGAGGTAGAAGATGGCAATTAAAAGTAAGAATAGACCACTGGCGAGGACGATGTGGCGGAGTTGGGGCCGATTTTGGCTGAGGAGGTAGGCCAGGGCGGGAAGAATTAGTAGCGTATCGTAATGAGATAGCAGGCCACTGGCGGTAAAGATGGCCGCGAGCATGAGCCAAATGAAATGGGAATCCCGTCGCCATTCGCATAGACAGAGAAAAGCTAAAGCACTGAACCACATCACCATGACTTGATATTGCACGAGACGGGCAAAGGCGACCATGAAGCCATTTAGTGTTGCGAAAAGTAATACTATGAGCGCGGCGCGGGGGCTGATGAGGCGATGACTGAGTTGGTAAAGAGTGAGTAACATGAAGCAACCTGCAAGGGCAAAGGGGAGGCGGGCAGTGCTTTCGGTGACGGTTTCGGTCATAGCCCACAGGTTCATGGGCAGGAGGAGTTCCACTGGCCCTTTGCGGCGGTTGGTGAAGAGGGCGGCGGAGTCGCCCGCGATAAGGTGCGCGGTGGAGACCATGACCTCACCTTCATCTTCTTGAAATTCGTTAATACCCAGTGAGTAGAGGCGGAAGAATGAGCCGAGTGTTATTAAAATTAGTAAGATAATGAGGCGGGTTTGGAAGCTACCCCCCTTAGTCCCCCTGACATCAGGGGGAGATTTTGCTCCCTCTCCTATGTAGGAGAGGGTTGGGGTGAGGTTTTGCGTAAGTTGTAATAAAGGCGCGGTCTGAAAAGCAAGCCCTATTAGGGTGAGGCTATTACATAAAATAATTTGGCTGAGTAAGGTGGGGAAAGTTTGCAGATAAAGCAGTAGGAGTGAAGTAAAAACAAGTAGGCTGTAGCTGAGGCCGAGAGTGATGACGAGGCGGGTCAGGCGGTGGGTGGGCGGGAGAGTGGGATACCAGGCTAACCCTGGTAGCAATAATAGGGTCATTGCCCCACTGACCTGTAAAAAATGGCCTGGGGGGGCGAGTTGTAAGCCATTGCTGACTATCAAGATTAGAATGATGAGACGTGGCATGAAGGTATGGTTGACCATGATTTTATTGCAAAAAGGAGTGCAAACCTTCAGGTTTGCTTATTTGTAATGGGGGTAAACCTGAAGGTTTGCACTCCAAAAAAATCATGGTCAGGGCGTAATCTGAATAGTTTGCAAGGTAAAGCGAGTAACTTCCGCTTCACTGGTGGCATCAAATAAGGCCAATTCTAGGCGGTAGGTGCCAGCCGTTAACGTGTTGGGTAGGGGCAAATGCCAGGGGTCAATGATGACTTGGCCTGCTTGCCAGGTGTTGGTGGCTTGGCTACTTTGCACGGGGCGACCTAGCCAATAGGCCGCTTCTTGGTCATGGTCATCAAGCAAGCGAATGAGAATAACGTAATCTGTTTTAATGTCTTGGGTGGCTTGCCAAACGAGTGGTAGCCAGATGGCCTCATGCAGTTTGAATGGCTGGTCAGGCAGATTGTGACCCACGAGGCGCAAACTCGGTGAGAATTGTTGATTGAGGGCATGGAGGGCGGTGACAGGTTGATGAAGCGGCGCGGCTTGGATGGCGTGGCGTGGCGAAAAATCAAACCATAGTGGGCTGGGGTTGGCGGGCAATTGGAAGCCGAAACGAAAATTGTAATCGCCAGTGGTCATGCCAACGGGGAGGGTGAGGGTGGTGGTGGATTCGATGATGCCACCCCGCGTTTGCCAGGCCGAGGTAAAATCGGGCGCGCTGCTGAGGGGCGTTTCTAGCCAAGTGTAGCCCGACGCGGCGGTTAGACTTATTAACATGGTTTTTTCGGTAGAGCCGTCATTTTCCCAATAGGTGGTTAGTTGCGGATTATTACCTGCGGTGAGGTCGCTAGAAAAGGAGTAGCCTAACAAAGTGCCTAAGCCTGTGAGTTCGCTGGCCTGGCCGAAATGTTGGGCCTGGGGCGCGGGGTAGAGCCACGCGTAATCAATACCGCCGATGGTGATAATTTGGGTGGCAGGTTGGCGTTGTAAATAAGCCACCACGCCGTCAGGGTAGAGTTGGCGTTGCTGTTGCGTAATATAAAGCAGGACGTAATCGGCTAAAATCCATTTGCCGTTGATTTTATTGAGGGTGCGGCTTTGCCAGGTTTCGCCGATAAAGGGGGTGGCGCAACGGGGGGCATTGGTGCCGCAAACTAAACGTAATGAGGTGGCGTTGGGTTGTTGATTGAGGGTATCAATGGCTTCGGTCACGCCTTCACCGTAACCGAGTTGAAACATGTCGGCGGGGCGGCGGGTGAGACTGAGGAAGCTGTTATAATATGCAATGTAATTAGGGTGTAAGGTGGTGATGAGATAACTTTGCGCGGCGATAATGAGGAGGCAACCGAGAGGCAAAATAACGGTTTGTTTGAAATGTGCGGCTAATTTATCACCGAGCCACACTAGCCCGAACCCCGCCATGACCGTCAAAATCCACATGGGTGTCAAAATGTAACGGTCATTTTTATTAGCGGCGATTGAAAATACGAGGGTGTAAAGTAGGGCGAAGGTGGTTAAGATGGCAATACCCCTCACCCCGACCCTCTCCCAGGGGGAGAGGAGATGCCCCCTCACCCCGACCCTCTCCCAGGGGGAGAGGAGATGCCCCCTCACCCCAGCCCTCTCCCAGGGGGAGAGGAGATGCCCCCTCACCCCGACCCTCTCCCAGGGGGAGAGGGAGTCCTGTTTTACTCCCTCTCCCCCTGGGAGAGGGTTGGGGTGAGGGGGCATTTGGTAAAAGAGATAGCCTAACAAGGCACTTAGGCCGAGCCAGACGGGGAGGGTGGTGCGAAAAGCGATGACGCAAGCATAGTAATAAAAGGGAAGATTATCCCATAATTGCCCCATGAAAAATTGCTCATCGGGTTTGCCTTGCAGTCCCGCTTTGTTGGCGGTGTTGAAGGTGGAGTGAATAAAGGCGAAGGGGTCAACCCAGAGGGCAGGCCATAAAATGAACATAGTCAGGAAAAAGCCGCTGCCCCAGATGAGGCTGTATTTTAGCCAGTGACGTAATATTGCGGCATAATTTGGCTGGGTGGTGTAGGCGTGTAGGGCTAAAATGGGCGGGATAAAGCCGAGTAGAAATAAACCCGTAATTTTGCTGGAGACGGCCAGCCCCCCCATGAGGCTAGAGAGCCATAGCCCCCAATGATGACCTTTAAGATAGAGTAATAAAGCGATGACGGCCAAGCCCATGAAGGCCGTATAAAGGGCTTCGGAGCGAATCATGCGGGACTCGGAGAGGAAAAACGGGTCTAGGGCGAGGAGGGCGGTGGCCATGAAGGCGGGTCGCCAGTCGTTCCATAGGCGGGTGAGCCATACGTAAGTTAGTAAGATTAACAAAGCATTAGCGAGGGCGAGGCTGAGACGGGTGACGGCCAGTAATTCAAAGGGGCGTTCTTGGGGGATAAATTCTAGCAGCGGCGGTGGGTTGCCTGTAATTTGTTGATAGGTGTGGCGGGTGATAGTGGTGAGGGATTCTAGCCACATGAGGGTGAGGTTGCCCGTGTCGTCGCGGGTGTGCGTGCCTGCCCAATCGCCGTTGATAAGCGAGGTTAGGAAGGAATTGGCGCGCCCCCATTGTGCCATTTCATCGGGGCCGAGGAATTGGTCTAGGCCGATGAGACGGGGGGGGAAGGCGAGAAGTATTAAGATAAGTAGAGGAATGATTTGGCGCGAAAGGGTTGAATTATAAATCAACTTCATGTAAACCTGTGACTAGTGAAACTTTATGGTTTTGATTTAAGGTGCGAATCTGTTCTAGGAGGCTGTGGGATTCTTTGGGGCGTTTTAACTCGACGCTGTAAACCAACTCGGTTTGGCTGCCGCCTTGCACACTTTCAACGGCTATCAACTCGACGCGGCGCAGATATTGGTTGAAAGTAGGCTCAAATAGGGTTTGATAAGGTAGGTCGCTGGGTAGATTAATTTTGAGAATTTGCTCGCGGATTTCTTTGGCAAAGAGGTTAAAGGTGGCTAAAGCCCATAAAAAGAAGCTCATCATCAGCGTGGAGACGATGGCGACCAGATAAAAACGGGTGCCACAGGCCATGCCAATGGACATGGTATAAAAAATGTAGCCCACGTCGCGCGTGTCTTTAACTGCATTACGAAAGCGAATAATTGAAAGCGCGCCGACTAAGGTGAAGGCGCGGGCGATATTTGAGCCGATAATGAGCATGATGATGGAGACAATCATGCCAATCATGATCATGGTGTGAACGTAAGCCTGACTGTAAGAAATGCCGTTATGGGTGGCTCGGTAAACCCAGGCGATAATGCTACATAATATAAAGCTCAGGGTGATGGTAAAGACCACATCGCTGATGCTGAATACATCGGTGTTACCTTGAATTTGTTGAAGAAAATTAAGAAAATCCATGATAATTAGGAATTAGGAATTAGGAATTAGGAAAAATGTAATTCCTAATTCCTAATTCCTAATTCTGTTGTTCTACGTTGATAGCGTAAATCCTTGCCGTTTTGTAAGGCGGTGCAATATTTACCGACGCGGCGTAGAGTACAGTTATATTTGCTTAAGAGTTGGGTGGCCCAATAAGGCACTCGATTATTAACCTTCACTTCCATGACCGTCCAGGTGTGGGGGGCGAAGTAGTTATTTTGGCTGGTGTCGGGTGAAAGTAAACTTAAATCATGGACGCGGGATTTCAATTGATTATCAAAGGTAATTCGTAAGCCTGAGTCATAGTACGTGCCATTGAAGGCTAGGCGATTATAGGTAATGACGCAAACAGGACGTAAATCTAACGTTTTACTAAGGTAATGAATCTCTTCGGCTAAAGGGCGGTCTTCGGGTGTAATATTTAGTTCATCCAAATCACGCCCACCACATAAATCAAGGGCCGCTTGATAGGGCAATAAGAGCCGTTTTTTTTGCAGTGTTTTATCTATGCGTTGCTTAATCTCCACAAAAACCTCAGTTTCAGGCGTAACAAAAGTTTGTCCATAGGTGCGAATCCGTACTTTGCGCCGAAAACGATGCCCTTCGATTTTGTCCCAATAGGCTTTATAATCACGGCTATCGTAATACATGCTCGTGATGAGATACTCACCTGTTTGGGTGCCGTAGCGGTCAGGGTGCATATATTTGGCTAAATCGGTCACTAAATGATGACGTTGCAGGCGGTCAATGACATATTTTAGTTCAAAACGATTGAAAGATTTAATAATGGCAGCCATGAGTTAAAATACCTCACCCCAACCCTCTCCTAATTTAGGAGAGGGCGTAAAACCTCACGCCAATTCAGGGGCGGAGATAGCTCTTTAATTCGGTTAATCTGGTAAATTTTGTCTAATATTAGGCGTAACGGTTTCTAAGTTGGTCGGTGATGATTTGCTGGTTAAGAGTTTCATTTGGTATAAATTTTCTTCCAATAAGCGGCGATTCAGAGCCACCAAATCGGCGAGAATCCCGAAAAGGAAAATGAGAAAACCAACGGTTAATAACGTGCCACCGATGACCAGTGATTGCACATGCCGCCCAATGCCCGATTGGTCATTCGCCGAGAGATAAAGGAAGCGTATTATCGTCATCAGGCCAATAATAATGAAGGGCAGACTGACATAAAAAAAGGTTCGTAATGGTTCGTATAGTACATAGAGGCGTAAAATTGTTGCGCCTGACCGCCGCACATAGCCCCAAGTGCTACCAATGAGGCGCGACTCGCGGGTTTTATCGCCCGTTTTAATGGGAACGTAAGCAATCGTGAGGTTTTTTTTGCCCGCTTGCACAATGGTTTCTAACGTGTAGGTATATTGCGTTAAGACATTAAGCCGTAACGCGCCCTCACGCGAAAACGCCCGAAAACCACTTGGTGCATCAGGCACATCGGTGGAGGAAACCAGGCGGACGGCGAGACTGCCCGCCGCTTGTAATAATTTTTTCGTGGGCGAGAAATGGTCAATGGAATGAATTTGGCGGTCGCCAATCACCATGTCGGCTTGGCCGAGTAAAATCGGCTGGATTAACTCAGGAATTTGTTGGCCTGGGTACTGATTATCGCCATCAGTATTAACAATAATGTCAGCCCCCAATTTCAGGCAGACATCTAAACCTGTTTGAAACGCTTTTGCCAACCCTTTATTGCCAATATGCCGCACAATATGATGTACTCCATGCGCCCGCGCAATGTCCAGGGTATTATCGGTTGAGCCGTCATCAATAATAATAATTTCCACTGTATCCACGCCCGCGATATGACGCGGAATGTCGGCCAAGGTTTGCGGCAACGTGTTCGCTTCATTATAACATGGAATTTGGATCAGTAGTTTCATCGTGAAATGACAAAATAATAGCGACCCAAAGGTCGCTTGGCGGGTGACATGGCAATCAAACAGTGTAGTTTACTAACTTTAGGCGGTTTAAGCAAAATTATGGTTGAACATAGCTTACATTAATCGTTTTAATCTTAGATTAATCTAAGCCTCTTAGCATGGCTGTAATAATTATTGGCTGGCTCAGTCTCATTGTGGGGCTGATTTTTTAGCAATAGAGGAGGTAGGATATGAATTGGAAAAAAATAGTGTTGTTGGCGATGGCTGTGGTCACTGTTTCTAGTTTAGGTGTTCTTGCCGTAGCCACAGTGACTGTCATGGCGGCTCCCATGTTAGATACCACCTTACAATCAGTTCCCGCACAACAGGTTGCCCCTGTTGCCGTTCCCGCCCAAGAAAAGCAAGCCCGTCCCCCAATGATTAAGAATCCCGCCATATTTAATGAAGCTGGCCCTGCCATTCGCGGGCAGCAGCATGACCCTGAGCATAAAAATGGTGGTTGTAAGAGTAAACAAAAGAAGACCGATAAACTGTAATTCATGTTTATTTTATTGATTGCAAGCTCAACCCCGTCTCACAGAGGCGGGGTTTTTTGTTGCTTGAGCCTAATAAGTGGTAAACTCATCTCCATGTCCCAACGTACCCAATTTTGGCTCATTGCCACACTCATCTTACTCATGGCCGCGTTCTTTCGCTTCCATCGCCTCGCTGACTTGCCTCTAGGTCTCTTTTTTGACCTCGCCATTAACGGCCTAGATGCCTTACGCATTATTGAGCGTGGCGGCCTGACCCTCTTTTTTCCCACCAACGGCGGACGGGAGAGCCTGTCTCTTTATCTATTGGCGGGCGCGATTAAACTTTTTGGTACAATTCCCTTGACTCCCCGCTTCCTCACCGCGAGTTTCAGTTTGCTTACGGTGGCCGCGCTCTATGGCTTTCTCCATAATATGTCCCAGCTTATTTTTAGTCGTCTATTTAATCTTGGAAATCAAGAAAATCAAGCTAATCATGGTCATATTTTCGCCGCCCTTACCCTCGCCATTTCGTATTGGCATGTAACAATTAGCCGTCTCGGTGAACGGGCGGTGATTTTACCCTTGACGGCTACGCTTACCTATTGGTTCTTTTTGCGCGGCTGGTATCGCGGCCAAACTCGGTGGTTTATCGCCGCAGGATTTATGATGGGGTTAGGCAGTTACATCTACTCCGCCGCCCGCCTCATCCCCGTCATTCTGCTGATAGCTTTGTTACCTGAATTAATCTGGCCCTCACCCGTAAGGCGAGGGCGTTTGCTACGTCAACTTGCACTATTTTTCATCACCGCGTTCATCACCGCCAGCCCCATGCTCGGCTATTTCCTCAGCCACCCCGCCCAACTAACCGCCCGCGCTAGTTCGGTCATGGTGTGGCAATTTCTCCCCAATAATTACGAAATCATGGCTGAACTAGGGCGTAATACGTTGCGAGTGCTAGGCTTTTTTGGTTACGTTGGCAACCCCAACCCCATGTTTGGCCTGCCTAACGAGCCTGGTTTATCGCCCTTCCTAACGCCATTTTTAATCATTGGTCTGTTTATCGCTATCAAAAATGGGCGTGATTTATTTTATCGCCTCATTGTAATTTGGTGGCTCATTGGCCTGATTCCTTCCATCATTGCCATTGAAGCCCCCCACCCCTTACGTTTAATTGTGGCAATGGTGCCAACGGCGGTTTTAGTTGGGCTTGGCCTGGCATCGATATTACAAACCTCACAGGTCTTTAAGACCTGTGAGGTTTACACATGGAAACGAATTTATTACGGTATCGTTATTTTTGGCTATGGTTTCATTGCCCTCAACCTGTACCAAAATTACTTTATTAGTTGGGCTAATCTCAAAGTTACTCATGCAACTTATGATTACGGTGCCGTTGCCATTCGCCAAACCATTGAGCAACTCCCGCCTGACAAACCGTTATATTTACCCTTAAGTCGTTATAATGACTCGCCTTTGCTCTATTATTTAGGCGATTCTTTTCCTCGCCAGGCCGCTTTAACCGTAACCATTGAAGCCAGCGCGCGGGTTATCAGCCCCGACAAAAACCGTAATGATACTGTGTGGGTGCGGCTCTATCACCACACCGCCACCATTTTGCCACCCATGAATGAGACAGGATTACAAATTATTCAAACTGCGTTATCGGCCTCCACCGCCCCGCCCGTGCAATTGTCAGACGGCGAAATTGTGGCGCGCCTAGCCGAATTACCCCTAGACCCCGCCCAATTTATCCAAACGCCCACGCAGCCCATCACCGCCACATTTGGTAACATAAACCTCATGGCCGCGACCTATCCCATGATGATTACAACTACTGACATCTTGCCCGTTACCTTCTTTTGGCAAACAACCGCCCCTATTCCCGATGAATATGAAATTTTAGTTCATCTCGTTAATGACTCGCGCCAAGCCCTCGGCAATGGGGATGCCCGCCCCAATGATTGGGTTTACCCCACCACATTTTGGCAACCTAACGGCGAAATTATCCCCGCCCAACACCTTATTCAGCTTAATAACCCGTTATCACCAGGCCGTTATTGGCTGGC
>JFJP01012192.1_pt1 | contig 21461 bp, 17 predicted proteins | sample 431651 | NCBI WGS metagenome assembly JFJP01 (sample SAMN02602958, study PRJNA72255) | Microbial mat metagenome, whole genome shotgun sequencing project. | biome: fresh water; feature: sink hole; material: water; isolation source: purple microbial (photo- and chemosynthetic) mats found in...
GGCACTTAAGTTTTGCGCTGAGTTTACGAGTTCGGCGCGCGCTCGGCTCGCATTCCGGAACCAGCCTCTCCCGTCGAAGCCGATCATCCCCGTGAACAGGGATATTCCCAAATGACACTGGGGATTTTCCCGGTGCATTTTTATTATAGCATAGGAAAAGCCGTGTTTTCTTTAGGAACCGGGTAAAGCGCAAAAGTATCGGGGAAATAAAATTAGGTTGAAACGGGTAGTCCAGATTGCCAAGCAATCAGAAAACGTCCGCTATGGAAAACGCTCAATGCAGCTAACATGGCTTGAGCGTTTTTTCGTTTCCAGCCACGACCCTGCCTTTTCATGCGGTGATGCACAACGGTATTGATGCCACTTTCGACAGTTCCACTTCCAATGGGATGACTGGCGGTTCTCAAAATAGGCGGGTGATTGACGAACATCGTCCAAACAAGAAATATGCTTCCAATCCAGCGCATGTAAGGCGCTCACGACTTCTTTGACACATCCATGCCATAAAAGATTGGCTTGTTGTTCAACCCACTGTTGAGATTGAAGCGAGCCTTCTCCGAACGCGGCTTTCGATACTTTCCACAAACGTTCATCCGCATGATACCAATCAATAATTTGAACGGCTTGGGGATAGTTGTTGGTGGTGATACGGTCAATCCATGGTGCGCCATCGTTGACCGAACTAAGGCGTCGGCACGACCCAACCTGTCGTCGCGCTCCTTCCAAATACTGATGTTGTCCCATCTCGTCTGCGTTCCACAATCCAGCCTGATAACTGTGTCGTGTCAGGACTGCCGCTCTGCCCGATAGGGCGTGGCGCGGCGTGCGTATTTCGGGTGAGACTTCTGGCTTCGTGGATGTTGCTATTTTCGGCTTCACCTCTGAAATCACGCTCATTTTTACCTCTTTCCAACCTTCTTCACGCAATAACACCATTCCTCCATCGCTGGAGATGTTTGCCAGTTCCTGGATGGGCTTGTTCACAGTAACTATTTGGCTCACAGGCTGCGGAACTTCAGCAACATATAACTGCTTTGCTTCTGCCTCTCTCTTTTCTTCCACTACCTGTCCCCATCCTTCTGTCACCCGTCTCAAACTATCTTTTGACATATGTCCGCCTGTGGCGTCACTGTATGCTTCCGCTGCCAACTCAAACGACTTTCCCATCAACCCTTGCCGTGCCGCCACTCGTGCTGCTCCCTCACTCCAATGATCGGCTCGCAGGTTTAGTTTTCTGTCCAAGGGGAAAAAGTGTCTGCCCTTCACATTCAGGACAGACATAATAGGCTCGCTCCAATTGGCTGTCGCCTTCCAAACCATGAATATTCCAATCTCGATATCCCTCAAATTCCATTTCTCGTCCGCACTGCTTGCATTTTGGCAATTCAACCTGTGTCCCTGCGTCGCGTCCATTTACTAACTGTGCAAGCACTTTTCCCATCAACTCTCGTCGCCGCTTGCGAGCTTCTGTCTCTATCTCTCCAAAACTCGCTTGCGGATGCGCGTCATACCATTCTTCCATTTGGTCAAACATTCGTTTTGCTTCTTCCATAAATGCCGCTTGGCGTTTGGCACGAGACTGGGGTCGGGTCATGTTTTTACTCCTCTTACCATAGTCTACTCCAGTTTTCTTATTCTCTCCGATACTTTTGCGCTTTACCCTTAGGAACCTGGCAGGGTGGAAAAATGCGTTACCAAACTAGCTGACTTTTAATGTAATATTCACAAAATCCGCGAACAAGCCGTAGGCGGTTTCAATGGGACCACCCTTCATACCCTCGTGTTCCGTCTGGGTAATGGAGTAATCGAGGATGACATCAGTCTGGAAGGTGATGCCGGTGCTGGAATTCATCATCCCATACAATGGAGAGGCTGAGTCGACGAGCTGCGGGGCAACGCTTGCGATGACCTTATCCCCAACCTTTTTGGCGGAACAAACCAATTTATAGCGCTTGCCTTCGGCTTTGGCTTGGGCGATCATCTGCGGGGAGATACCGCGAATACCTGTGGGGTTGACCTGCTGCGGCGTCATGGGAGTATCCATTAATACAGTGACCAATGCCGCAACTTTAATTGCCGCATCCCAGCCATCCACGTCGTTGGTAGGGTCAGTTTCCGCCACACCAATGGACTGGCAGTATTGGATTGCTTGTTCATAGGATTCGCCATTTTCCATGCGTGAGAGGACAATGTTGGTTGTGGCATTAAATATACCCTGGAGAGAGGAAAGCTCTGCGAGCGGGAAGGCACCGCGGAAGACCGAGAAGACGGGCGCACCGCCCAACACAGTGGATTCAAATTTAAATTTCCTGCCTTTGGATTCAGCGAGCGAGGTTAACTCGCGGTAGCCATGCACAACAGGACCTTTGTTGGCGGTGATGGCGTGCATCCCAAAATTCAATGCCGCGCGGATGTGATCCAGCGCAGGTTGACCTGTTTGTGTGTTGACAGGGGAATTCTCAAACATAACATCTGCGGATGAATTCCGGATGACTCCCAGCGAATCTTTAACTGGCATGGTTGACAGGGTGGAAATATCTTTACCGCTTTCCACAAGTTCGAGGGCCTTTTGAATATCAAGCCCGTCAGGATTGACGGCAAATCCGTGCCTGCCTGTGGAAAGACCTGTAAATGAAAATGTGATACCACGTTCCTTGAGCAGCGGCTGCTTGCGGATCAGCAGGCGTGCAAGCGCGCGCGCAACGTTACCAAAACCAATGAGTGCGAGTTTATAGTGCATGGGAGTCTCCTTAATAAACGTCTTAATATTATTGAGTCCCGGCATCAAAGGGTTGAATTCGAAACACAACAATATGTTTTAGATTGGTGGATATGGAAATGCGCGGCGGTCGCGCGGGGCACGCGGGAACACCCTGGTTGTGAACAATTTTTCGGCGCGGCGCTGGAGTGCAACAATCTCTTCAGGGCTGAGATAAGCCTCAAGGATGGCAGGCCAGCTATTGGTCTGGGAAAGAGAGGCAAGCAACTCGTCTGGAATTGCCTGCCCCGCGAAATCCCAGATCACGGTGCGAAGCTTATCCTCTTCATGAAAGCAAACGCCGTGATCTATGGCATACAGTTTGTGGGTGTCATTCTCAAAAAAAACATGACTCCCTTTGCGGTCTGCATTATTGATCAGCAGGTCAAAGAACATGACTGACTTGAGTAATTCTTTATCCTCGGGTGTGAAGTTGAAATAATGATATTCCACATTGTAATTGACGTATTGTTGAAGTGAGCCGCGTCCGTGAGGACCATCTTCACGCATGACTGTGACGGGGACAAAATGTAAGCCAAGCTTCTCACTTAACAGGTACGCAGCAACTTCACGTTGAGCCAAAGTATTATCCGGAAAATCCCAAAGTGGCTGTTCCCCTTTACATGGCTTGTAGACAGCAGAATATTCCAAGCCTTCGTATTCGAGTGTAACAAAAAAAGTATAGTTACTGCCAAGCACGAACTGTCCTTTGAGTTCGTAGGCGCCAAGTTCGAGGGCGGTTTTAATAAGTTCAGAGGAAAGAGTCATAAAAGCTGAAGGTCCAAATCAAAAGTCATTGACATTCAATTTTGGACAATATATCAATGCAAGTGCCCATTCTTCTTTGGACAAAAATGTCCTTCTGGTTCCATCGGCTGACCGCATTGCGAGCAGATGGGACGCCCACGGTTTACCACATCTGAGCCCCAACGCGCCAGTTTTTGCATCTGGCTGCGGGTCGCCCAAAAGCGGATCTGCGCAGCGGAGTCGGGCTCGTCTTCCTCGGTGAGTAATTCCTTGGTGAAGACAACCACACGGTCACGTTCCTTGTCATAGCCCAGACCAATCTCACCTGCGCGAAAGAGTGGATCGACAGGTGGATGGATCCTCATTTGTTCTTCATGGAATTCACCGGCAGCTTCCTCAAGATTGGGATTCTGTTCGTTGACCTGCGAAAGGAATTGTTCAATACCAATGGCGAGCGATTGCAATTGAGCTTTTTCGATCAGGATCGTAATCGTGCGTTGGTCCTGATAGGCTTGCAGGTAAAAAACACGCTGACCAGGGGAGCCAATGGCATCTGCAGTAATATGGTCACAGGGATCTACATCAATTTCGAAACGGGGCATAAGTTACCTTTTAAGAGTCAAACACCATATCTGACAGGTTCACTTTGCCAAAACTTGTCAGATCCATTTGATTTATTTTTGGTAGTATACCAGACTGCGCTCATGTATAATGTACGTCACCAATTCTCAAATAGATTTTGCAGCAACTACTTTATTCGTGTTTACAGGTTAACAACCAGGTTTTCGAACACGAGTCTTAATCATCCTGCCAAAGGAGATGCGCCATGTTCGATGGAAAAAAACTGGATGAATTAAAAGGGGCGCTTGAAAACTGGGAACAAACCACGCTAAAAAAATCTCTGAGGCAATTACCGGAACGCCGGAAAGATTTTCTAACAACATCTTCTGAGCCCATCAACAGACTTTACTCACCCCTGGACATTCCAGAATTGGATTATGCCGCTGATCTTGGACTACCGGGCGAGTACCCCTTCACGCGTGGAATCCACCCAACACTCCATCGCAGTAAATTATGGACGATGCGAATGTTTGCCGGCTTCGGTATTGCAGAAGAAACAAACAAGCGCTTCAAATACCTGCTCGAGCAGGGTCAGACAGGCTTGAGCATTGCCTTCGACCTGGCAACATTGATGGGCTATGATTCCGATGCGCCCGAAGCATTGGGGGAGTTTGGCAAATGCGGCGTGGCTGTCTCCTCTCTGAAAGACATGGAAATCCTGCTCGAAGGCATTCAACTGGACAAAGTCTCATCAAGCATGACCATTAATTCGCCTGCCGCGATCATCTGGGCAATGTATCTTGCCACCGCAGAGAAACAGGGCGTACGGTTGGATCAGTTACGCGGCACCACTCAAAATGATATTCTCAAGGAATTTATCGCGCAAAAAGAGTTCATCTTTCCGCCCGCATCATCCATGCGACTGGTAGTGGATACGATGGAATTCGGCGCACAGAACATTCCCCTATGGAACACGATCTCAATCAGCGGTTATCACATCCGCGAGGCTGGGGCAACTGCAGCACAAGAACTCGCTTTTACGCTGGCGGATGGCATGGAATATGTCCGCTGGGGAATTGCACGCGGCATGGATGTGGATCAATTTGCGCCGCGGCTATCGTTCTTCTTCAACGCGCACAATGACTTCTTCGAGGAGATCGCCAAATATCGTGCCGCGCGTCGGATCTGGGGACGAGAGATGCGTGAGACCTTCCAGGCAAAGGACCCCCGCTCATGGCTGTTAAGATTCCACACACAGACGGCAGGAGCCAGCCTTACCGCGCAACAGCCTGAGAATAATATAATCCGCGTGGCTTTACAAGCGCTCGCTGCCGTGTTGGGCGGAACTCAAAGCCTGCACACAAACTCCATGGACGAAGCACTGGCATTACCATCCGAACATGCAGTGACCCTTGCCCTGCGGACTCAACAGATCATTGCAGAAGAATCAGGGGTGACGAATACTATTGACCCATTAGGCGGCAGCTTCTTTGTCGAGGCGCAGACTGACCGATTGGAAAAACAGGCGTATGCTTACTTTCGCAGAATTGAAGAAATAGGCGGCGTGATTCCAGCCATTGAAAGGGGATTCTTTCAGGCAGAGATCGCAGACGCCGCCTATCACTATCAACGTGAAATTGACAAAGGCGTACGTAATATTGTGGGAGTGAATGTACACACAGAAAATAAGCCTCTCACAGTCTCGATCCTAAAAATGGATCCAAACGGATTTGAGCGGCAGATATCCCGCCTAAATGAAATCCGCCAGACACGTGACAATGGCAGGGTGGGGCAAACGCTGGACAGGTTAAGAATCGCCTGTCTGGGTACGGAGAATACCATGCCCTGCCTCATGGAATGTGTCCATGCATACGCGACTCTGGGTGAGATTGTAGGTGTGATGAAGGAAGTCTTCGGAGAATATCAAGAATTGTCAGTGATCTAAAAAGGGCGGTTCGTGTTCATCTGTTGGTCGCGGCAGGCAATGGCTTTGCCATAATTAACCAGCCCGGACAGTTGCATCAGACAAAAGTCCAACTCGCCTGATTACGCGCATATCTCTAAATGCCGCCTTGCAAGCAAGACCGCATCCATGAAGGAACACAACTGTTTATCCGAGGTCTCCCTCTGCAGCCGAATATATCCCTGGGGTCAAATCCTCTTTACCAAGTAATACTCACCGCGTTCGAAGCCGCGGTCCAAATAGTAGTGTCTGGTACCAATTGCCGAAATGACCGCCATGCGCGAAAAGCCATTTGTACGCGCAACCTTATCTGCTTCTTCGAGCAGACGTGTGCCAAGCCCCAGATGTTGGGCCGCCCCAGTTTGCTCCGCGCCAACTGCAAGTGATTGCCCATAAACATGCACTTCACGGATGAGCGCAGCTCCATCGAGGTCGGACATGCCTGTCAGCATCGAGTCTTTTGCGGGCAGTGACAGGCGGATAAAACCGGCCAGACCATCATCGGGTGTGACAAAGGAGATGAAATGCTCTTCGGTTGTGCCAGCCTGGTAGATAAGGTCATCCATCCGCAATGTGTCTGAATCAACTGATTTACCACGCACCTCACGGCAACGCACACATTGACAGATTGCGCCGCGCTTCTTCATTTCACTTTGGATATCCTGGCGCAGACTTGTGCGCGTATTGCCTTCAACCACATTGTTGCCCGGAATATCACGTATCACACGATTAACACGGCAATAGCGTGGAATGGTTGGTTTGATATCCGCAATTAGGTCAATCAACTCCTGGGTGGTGTACGGGTGAAATTCACCACGCTTCCAGTATTCGTATAGCTCAGCATTGGCAAGTAATTGATTTGGGTAGATTTTTATTTCATCCGGGCAGAAATCAGTCCACATTTTGGCAAAGTCTGCGTGGTCACTTTGCGGAGTCGCGCCCAGTAAATTGGGCATCCAATGCAGAACAATCTTGAATCCAGCAGCGCGGAGCAAAGCTGTGGCTTTGCGTGTGGATTCCACATCATGTCCGCGTTTGTTAATTTCCAAAATATGGTCGTCAAAACTCTGAGCGCCCATTTGAACTTTGGTTACACCGAGGTGACGCAGCCAGCGAATTTCATCTGGATTAATTTCATCAGGACGGGTCTCAATCACGAGCCCAACGTTGCGGTGGGATGTTGTTTCATTTATTGCCTGCACTTCAGAGAGATTTACTGCAGAGTCCACAGACATTCTCTCCGGTTCTTCGCCGTGATCTTCGTGTGTGTCGTGGTGAGAGCCATTCATTGCATCAAAGCAGCGCTTAACAAACCATTCCTGATAATCGCGCCGATAAGATGACCAGGTGCCTCCAAGGATCAATAATTCGATCTTGTCAGTGGGATGGCCCAAATTCTCCAGCGCGCGAATACGGGCATGCACTTGTTCGTATGGATCAAATTGGTGCTCCAGTGCACGCATCGCACCGGGCTCATCAGGCAGGTAACTCTTGGGCATACGCACATCAGTGGGACAGAAGATGCACTTGCCCGGGCATGGGTACGCCTTCGTTAAAACAGTTACCGTGGTTACCCCTGAAAGGGTTCGCATAGGCTTCATACGGATTTTCTCAAGCAAAACCCTGTCAGGCTCAATCGAACCTGATGCCACCATTTGATTGTAGGCTGCAACCAATGCAGCTTTAGTGAGATAACCTTCGCCACCCTCCAACGGATGAGTCCGCAGAGCACGCATCACATCACTACCTGCGCGTATTTCCTCCAACACAAAATGCGCCAGTGCAAGTTTCTCAGGCGTGAGGATGTTGATTTTTTTCCAGCGTTTTCTTCGTTCAGAGATTTCCATAATGATTCAAGAGCTCAAAGTGCGGAAGCCGCGGGCTCCATTTAGTCCCTTTTAAGGTTTTATCAACGATCAATTTTTTGCGTGTCAAGCAGGAATTCAGTTTTTGATTCGGCAACATTATTCTTGCTGAACATATTAGTATGCAGTCCACATTCCACCTTACCGCGCCCAGCCCAGCGTCCGGCGCGTTCATCATCGTTCTCTCCGATGGCAACAGTGCATGGGGCACACCCAATACTTCGATATCCTTTTTCATACAGCGGGTGACGTGGCAGATCGTGTTCTTCAATATAACGGTTTACATCCGCCTTTTTCCAGTTAAGCAACGGATTGATTTTAAGCAACCCATCTTCCTGTAACTCCAAAATTTTTGCTTGGGCACGCACCGCAGTCTGGTCGCGCCGGATCCCGCTGATCCATGCTTTGTAGCCTTTCAAGGCATTTTGCATGGGCTGCACTTTATGTAGAAAACAACACAAGTTTGGATCTTCCACAGGCAATGTCCGTGCATTTTGACGCACAAATAAATCCCAATGTGGCGTGCGGCGCAGGTCAACAATGTTCAAACCCCATTCGTGTTCAATTCTCTCGCGAAACATAAACGTATCCCAGAAGTGATAACCAGTATCAATAAATAGAACAGGCAAACCAGGAATGATGCGGGTTGCCATATACAAGAGCGGTATGGATTGGGTTTGAAATGATGAACTCATTGCGATGGAGGCACTAAAGCTGCGTGCCGCCCATTCGATAATCTGCTGCGGGGTTCCCGTTTCGAATTCGCTTGAATACTCATTGATCTCTTGTACCGATAACATGCTGGCATTATACCGTTATAATTCTTTTATGAATTCCACCGTAGCCGACAGACTACTTACCATTAATCGCGAGTTTTATCACCATTTTGGCGATCAATTTTCCGCTACACGCCAACGATTACAACCTGGAGTGAGGAAAATTCTGGAAACGATCCAGAAGGATGACTCCGTTTTGGATTTGGGATGCGGCAACGGGAATTTTCTGCGCGAAATATATGGGCGTGGTCACAATGCCCGGCTTCTTGGCATGGACTTTAGCCTACCCCTGCTTCAAAACGCAGAATCCAATGCAGGCGTGGAGTATCGCGAAGTTGATCTTTCTAAATTGTCAGACCTCAGTACTCCATTACTGATACCTGATAGCTGGTCAGTGATTACTGCTTTCGCAGTTTTGCATCATATTCCCTCAACGGAAATGCGTTTGAATGTTTTGCAGACAGTCCGCAAGTTGATGAAGGAAAATGGAAAATTTATTTTATCCAACTGGCAGTTTTTAAACAGCCCAAAACTCAGGTCTCGGATTCAGTCTTGGGACAGGGTTGGGATTTGCAAAGGTGATTTGGACGAGGGAGATTATCTGTTGGATTGGCGAAGCGGGGGAGAAGGCTTGCGTTACGCACACCACTTTACAACGGAGGAACTCTCCAGGCTGGCAGATCAAGCCGGGATGCATGTAATCGATTCTTTTTTATCCGATGGAGACGGCGGCAATCTGGGTTTATATCAGACCTGGCTTTCGATCTGATACGGGTCATTGACCTTTACACAATTGCGCCCCGCGTGTTTTGCCTTATACAGGGCAACATCCGCCCGTTCGATCAATGTCCCTAATGTATCCAGGGGGATGGCTTCTGCAACACCAATGCTAATAGTGATACTCAATGGTCCTGCATCTGTGATAAAGGGGTCTTTCATGATCGATTTTCGCAGTCTTTCAGCAATATGCCGCGCAGAGTCGAGGTGAACATCGGGCAACAGAATCACAAATTCCTCGCCGCCATATCTTCCAATAATATCCACGGCGCGTGAGGCAGCCCGACAACGTTCAGCCAGCCCATGTAATGTTTGATCACCAGCTGCATGCCCATACCCATCGTTGACCCTTTTGAAATAATCAACATCGATCATGAGGGCACAGAATGGATGATCGATCCGCCTGACATGTGAGAATTCAAATTCTCCAATTTGGAATAAGCCACGACGGTTATACACACCAGTCAACACATCGGTAATGGCTTGATTTTGAGCCTTTTTATAGATACGCGAGTTTTCAAGTGCAACCGATACCTGATCGGCGAATGCCATGGCAAGTGAGATGTCTTCCTGTGTAAACTGATTTGGTGTGGCACTGTCAATGGCAAGCAGCCCAATAATCCGCTCTTGAAAAATTAGCGGCACACCCAGCCATGAGTGGATATGATTGTGAGGCGGTTTTTTAAACTCGCCATATATATCGCCTATTTCTGATAATAGATATGGTTTTCCTGATTCAATCACTATTGTGTTGGGGTTATCGCCCGGTATGGAGAAACGCATACCTATCACAGCTTTTAGATCAGCAAAGCCGCTTCCTCCAATAATTTCCAGCTCATTCTCATCAATCAATTGAATCGATGCGGTATCATAAGAAACTACTTGTTTAAGTTGTTCAAGAATCCGGGATACAGTTTCATCGGTTTCAAGAGCTTCCGTAACGGCAGCGCCTGCTTTTCGAAGCGTTTCAGAAGTAACAGCGCGCCGCTGAGCCTGCTCCACAGCTTTAAATTTCTCAAAAGCAAGTGCGACCAGGCTGGCGGCTTGCTCGCAAATCGAGATCTCATCCGGTTGGAAATGATGACATTCCTTGAAGGAAAGAATTAACACACCAAATTTATTTTCTGCCGCACTAAGCGGCAATAGAATCAGGGATCGCCATGGAAATTGTTTGCCAATTCCAGAGTCCAGATAAGGCGACATATGGGCATCATCCACGGCCAAAGTGTGACCCAGGTGCAAAGCCAATTCTATCAATGTATTCTTGCCTGAAACAGGTTGGGAAGACAGGAAGGTATCGCCGCTTGTACCGTATGTTGTGAGTGGGGAAGCCTGCGTGTTGCCTTCGCTCCATAAAGTGATAAAACATTCATCTGCATGGATCAGCTTTGCCAGTTGATCCACAATATCCACCACCATGTATTTTAATGTCTTGGCCTGCAGGGCTTTACCTACAATATCCTGCAGGAGGCTTAAAGCTTGCTGACGGCGGAACAGTCTCTGTTCGGCTCGGGCACGGGTTTCTGCTGAACCAAAAATATTTGCAGTAATACGAAGCGCTTCCAACTCTGTCTCAGCCCAACGACGTTCATATACACACTCATCAAACCCAATGAATCCCCACCATTGATTATCCACAAAGATGGGCATAAGCGCCAGGGAAAGGATATTTTGATTTTGTAATACTTTCAGTTCAGATTCAGGGAATTCGCGCAAGAGGCCGTAAATCGGTTTACCTGCTGAGAGTTGCTCCACCCAGCGGCCAAAGCCTGTTTCACATAAATTGATCTGCTGCAGTGTTGGATTATCGATCTGGGGCAAAATATCCGGCGCGGACCATTCATAATGCAGGCTGGTGTGGACAAAACCCTTTTCATCCGAATAATTCATGAATACATAGACGCGGCTGACGTTCGCGGCTTGTCCGATCTTCTCCAATATGCCTGGTACCTTATGCTCCCATGTGGCTTCTATTAGGAATTGCTCGGCAGCCAGGCTGATGGCAGACATCATGGTTTCCCTTCTGCTAAGCGCATTCTCTGACTTTTTACGTTCCGTGATGTCGTGCAAGATAACCATGCTATTGGGACCGGTGGGACTTTGAGAAGCATCAAGAGAAGAAACTGGAGAAACGGTTACTTCAAAAACTTTTTCCTGGTCACCTGTCCCGATCAACATCTCACCTTGATGATCTGTCCCTGCAAGGTGAGATGCCAGTGTTTCACCATATTCCTTTGAAATATGATTGAGCGGTTGGCCGAGGACATCCTCTTCATGACGCCCAATCAGTTTCTCTATCAATGGATTGATATATAAGACACGTTTATTCAAATTAGTTACAATGATGCCATCTTTCATGTTTTTAAGAATCGCCAGCTGTTCAAGGGGCAATATTTCCAACAGGTGGTAACGCATAATTGCCCATGCAAGCCCAAGCCCGGCCGGTAAAAACAATAAAGGCATGACAACAAGATTTGGGATCGGATTGTTCCTGCCATTAAATATGATCCCCCCAATAATAGGGATCAGGATCCCAAAGATAATGAGGCTGATCTGAATGCGATATTTACCAGGTCTTTGCACCATTTCCACAATGAGCAGGATGCTGGCAAAGATCGCCAAAATATATGAATAAAACGAGTGAATCCAGAAACCCAACCCGTAACGGACTTCCAGTAACTTCAGTGAACCCAACTCCGTAATAGTCGCCAAATCCCACATTAAGTGGTGGAAATTGTTGGTCCACACCAGAAGCAGGATACAAAGAGGAATTACCCAGATCACAAGTTGGTTTCGCACACTCAACAAATGACTTTTGCCTGTATATTCAAGAGCAAAGAATAAAAGGAATACAGGAGTGCATACGATCCCCAGGTATTCGATATTCATCAGAAACAGTATTGTGGGCAGAGATGGGAAGAATAACTCCACGCTGTAGGAAGCTGACCAGATGGATAAGCCAACCATTGTCCATGCAAACGGAACGACAGCCACTGCCGGTCTTTTGCGCCATGCAAACAATCCCAGCCAGGCATAAGAAACAGCGGCTAGTAAATAGACGAAAGAAACAAAAAAGTTAAGACTGGTATGCATGATTAAGTCTGGGATCTGGATATTAACATTAAAACAGCCTGCTGCAAATTGTGGAATGCCCAGGCATGTTTTACACCCCTTATAAAATCACTTGTTGCGGGTTGGCCACATATTGCCACCAGTTGTTTTTTACTCCATTTTTCCGCCCTGCCACACGCGGGAAATGATCAAACCACCATTTGTGGTGGGTGCGGATATCGCCATTCCCCCACTCGGATGGACCGACAATCCGCATATCACCCTTGAAGTCCGGAAAATTTAATTTCCAATCATAACATTCACTAATAACAGGAGTTGGGTTGTTCCAGTCATAATCAACCTGGCTGTTGGGCGCAAAGTGAATGTTGCCACAGGCTGATTTACCCGGGGCAGTTTTCTCATAGCGTATGAAACGTTTCCATAAATTCGCGTCACCGGTCAAATTGCTGAAGGTCTTATCCATGATCGATTCTGCGCGATGTCCATACGCTTCAAGCATTTCACCGATGTATCTTTCATAGGAAAAGCCCATCACAACAAAGCGGCGTTTGCTGGATGTTGTGTTTTTTAGCGCAGGCGCATTGCACCAGAACGCGCCGGGGCCGCCCATGGTGGATTCGTAAAAACCTGCATGGGGAAAGCCAAGGACCCACACTTCATCGATCTCATTCCGGGCAACACGCTGCAAGACGTTATATTTATTTAAAATGGCATAATAGTCAACTCCCGGCGGAGTATGCGGCGAAGTTTTCCCCTGTAAAACATCCATATAAGTTTGTGGGGTGTATCGGAAACCGTCTGTCTTGACAGGGAATTCATCCACGTCCACGCGCTGGACGATCTGGTAGCGTGCCATGCCCCCGCTGACCTGCAACAGGTCAGCCATTAAGCCGTTAGTCAGGTCTGTTGGGTTATACCACTTTCGATATTGGGAAAGTGTCATCCCTGTGGAATTGTCCATGATGGGATCATAAACGATCATCAGCACCTTTCCCTGCGTGATCTGTGCAGGTTCAGTGGTACTGTCAGCTGGATACTTCGCAGGTTTAAAAAGGCTGGCAAGCATTCTGAAAAATTTGGACATGAATTCTCCTCGGAAGGGTGCGTTGCACCTGGCAGGCAGTTTTTTCGGCCTGAACGCCAGAGCCCTCCCAGTTTGGATTATTTTATTCCATTATAGTGAGGAGCGACGCACTCCTGCTCACGGCATATTTGCCGCAAAAAAGACTTGCCCATTAACCGCCAGGTACAACACATGATTTGAGCCAACGGCTACGGCACCGGCTGGCCCAGCTGGGATGGGGTTTGCATTTCCTGTTTGAGGACGAAATTGATTTTGCAATTCAAGTGAACGCGGCGCAAATCGTAAAACACCCTGCGTATCTGAATCCAGGAGAAGAATGGACTGATCGGGCAGGGCGGTAAAAAGCATTTGCGTAAAGTTGGCACTTGCAAACAGGTCGGTATCCTGATATGCCGCGAAGGGATTGATCAATGGCGATGGATCCTGGCAACGCGTAGGCTTGGTCTCAATGCGGCTGTATGAGCAGGTCGAGAGATGGCTGTCTGAATGGAGCATATACAGGTCATCCCCGGAAATAATTAGGTCAATCACATCCTGTTTTTCCGGGGTTTGCCCCCCAAAGAAGAAATACGGACGATCAACGAACGCGCCATCTTTTCCGTTATATACCCAGACGGCGCGCGCAGGTGCATCCAACACATAAAGATTGCCATTACTCAATGTGAAGGCGGTTACGTGATTCCAATTCGTATCCGGCGGCGGCAGGGGAATTGCCTGCGCCACCTGACCCGGTGCACAGTATAAAAGATTACCTGTCGCATCTATACCAAGCAGAGTGGCATTAATTGAATTCAACGCCGGCAGTGTCAGAATATCCACCAGGTGACCCACAGTGTAATTCCCATACACACCCGGCTTGCAATTGAACGTCGTATCGATCTGAAAGCCCCGTCCATTGTTCGAGGGTTGGGCACGGAGCGCTTCGCCTTTTTCTGCGTTGAGCAGGAACAGATCCGTTTCGCTGGCAGCCATCCGGCTGATATTGATGCCAAGATCATTGCTGAAAGCGGGGTTAAATTGCATCCGCGTAATGCCCAGTATTTTATCGAGATTGGCATCTGCTTCCTGACGAATCAGGATGGTGTCTGAAGTTGAGCGATAGATCTTTTCAGCCTTATCAACATACAATAAAACAACTTCCCAAGATTCACGTTGTTCAATGGGGTTTGTAAGGCTTGCCGCCTGGGCACTCATTTCCCTTGCCTGCAAGAGATAAGATTCATATTGCGGGTTGCGCCCATATTTTGACCACATGACAAACATCATTACCACCACAATCAAAGGCACGAGAATGGCAATGGAGAACATGGCGAAATTGGATGGAGCAAACGGCACCCCCGTTTCTGTGCCCGGCAGTAAACGCGGCAGGAACATCTTTAATTTTTCACTGACATTTACATTCAAGCGGCGTGTGAATTGAATGCCGTTTGCAAGCGCTTTTGCAGTCTGGCGTTTCCGCGCTGAACGTTCACGTCTTGTCTGCGGCACAACCTCTTTAACAGGCACAATGGTGTTTTCCGCATCCGAAATTTCCTCAACTTTAGGTGCAGGCGGGATAATTTCCTTGCTTGCGGTTTCCCGCGCAGGTTGTATCCTTGGAATAGAGGCGGGGAAATCGCGCGGTGCTGAATTATGCGGCAGGTTGGATAAAGGATCGGGATGCGAAATTTCCCCGTGCTGGGGCGGGATTGCATATGCCGAAGGCTGAATGACATGTGCAGATGGCAGGGGCGCCAAATCACCTTCGGAGGCGGACAATGTTTCTTGAGACTGTGCAAACACTGAGCTCAGTTGCGAAGCAGGGGGCAGGGCAGTTTCATCCTTTTTCTCCGCTTTCGATTCAGGTATTCCACCAGGGAAATTCAAAATACCTGCACCATCCGTTGCCTGGATCAACACAGCATTGATATCCGCATTGGACAGCGATATCAATCGGTGGCGCATCGAATTAAACGTTCCAGGGTTTGGGTCGTTAAGTACGCTTTTCCACGTCTCGGGGGCCCTGCCAAAAAACAGCAGACGGTCGCCGGCGATTAATGCAGTTTGTGAGTAGTGAATATTCGTGGTTAGATTTGTGCCAAGTCCCTTACCCGAAGCAACTGGCTCATGAATATGCCGCATTTCATCTTGGCTGAACCGGAATACATGCATAGGTCCGCTCAAAGCCAGCGTGCATTGCTTGTCGCGAATCGCCGCCAGCGTGATCCAGCCAATTGCAAAGTGACCATTCCTGCTTGTAGTCATGTTTCGCTCTAGCAGGGTCTTGTTTACATAATCAGCAGCAGTCCGTAATGCGCTGGTAAGCGCCCCCGAAGTCTCGTAAAAAATATTAGCGGCATCTTTTGCTATCTGCATGTACTCACTTGTCGAAAAAGTGGAGTTCCCTGTCAGCAATAGATAAGCGATCAGGCGGTCTTTTTCACGACCACGTGCCGCGGTCTGCGGTGGAGCAAGGGCGATCAAACCGGGTAGGTTGTCAATTTCCTGTCCGTTGATGCGGTAGATGGGAGAGAGAGTGATGTCAAGAGTCATGTAAGAAAAAACCTTAAGCGCATGTCCAATCTGACAGGTTTTCGCGCCATGTGAACTGGTTGAAATTCCATAAATCAAAATCTATTTTGTTAACCAGCACCTGACGCATCCTGTCAGTTTTTTGTATTACACCATCATTATACTGGTAAAATTCTTTGGACATGAAATATACCCTTTGCAAAAATTTTTCTGAAATAAACCCGCAAGAGTGGAATGACCTCCTATCAAGTTCGATCACCGACACTCCGTTTTTGCGTTACGAATATCAATCCACCTGGTGGGATAATCTCGGCGGAAGCGAATGGTCCCGCCAAAATGCCGAACTGATCCTGGTCACAGCCCGCGAAGACGAAAAACTCGTTGGCGTTGCACCTCTTTTCATTTCGGAATATGAAGGAAAGCCCGCGCTTCTTTTAATTGGGAGTATCGAAATATCAGACTATCTGGATTTGATCGTGCGGTCGGAAGACCACGCACGCTTCGTCACCGGCCTGTTGAACTTCCTCGCATCAGACGAATTACCCAATCCCAGACGTTGGTCTGGGCTCGATTGGTACAACCTTCCCGATTCATCCCCCACTCTCGCTGTGCTCAAATCAGAATCGGCGCAGCGCGGCTGGACTCACCTCGAAGAAATATATCGTCCCACCCCGCGTATTGCACTGAACGGCAGCTTTGAACAATATCTCTCGCAGGTCGAAAAGAAACAGCGGCACGAGATCCGCCGAAAAATGCGCCGTGCCGAAGAAAGCGGACGTAATGTCCGTTGGTATATTTCAGACATGCAGGATGTGGAGGCTGAAATTGAAAACTTCCTGTCATTGATGGAACATGACGAAGGCAAAGCGGTCTTTTTGCAGGAAGAAATGCGCGAGCAGATGCGTGCAATCATTCGTACCGCGCACGAACATGGCTGGCTCTGGCTGGCTTTCCTGGAAGCAGACAACCAACGGATTGCGGCTTGTCTCAACTTTGATTACAAAAATAAATTATGGGGATACAACGCCGGAGTCAACCGCGATTTTATGGAACTCTCCCCCGGTTGGGTTCTGCTGGGGCTTACCCTGCAATGGGCCTGTGAAAATAACCGCAGCGAATTTGACTTCATGCGTGGCGATGAAGAATATAAATATCGCTTTGGCGCTGTTAATCAATATGTGATGCGGGTGCAGTTGATGCGTGATTTGTAGTAATTAAATCCGCGATTACATTTTCTCGATTACGTCTTCTCCATCATGATCCAGGCAGGGGAACATCAGAATTTTGGGAAGAAAATAATGGGCAAAAGATTAAATAGCAACCAAAGTGACCCGGTATTGGGCTTTATCAATTTCTCAATAAGCAGCAGTGGAACGAACCCTGACCTTCCACTGCTGCAGAACGGGTCAAAGTAATTCGAAATGCTGTATGGGAGAAGAATCTGAGCCAATTGGCGTCATCAAAAAACTGAGGCCATGCCTGACAGGCATTCATGCAGGCAACATCGTAAGAAATACTACTGTGGAAGAAAATCCAAAATATGGCTTACTTTTCTGCCGCAATAGCAGAAGGGGTAATTAAAGATAATTCAAAAGGTTGGGAATGCCAGTTCCAGGTATTCAAATCAGAAATCGCGCGATAAGCTGTCAGGTCGAGTTGCAGTGGTGTGACAGAAACAAACCCATCCGCCAGGGCACCGACGTCGGTACCCGACTCTGAGACTCCCGTGGGCGCATCGCCGCCGATCCAATAATAGGGACGTCCTCGTGGATCGGTGCGTTCGTCAAGACGGCTGTGATAGACGCGCAGCCCCTGACGGGTGATGCGAAAACCGTGAATTTCTTCCGCTTTCAGGAAAGGCACATTGACGTTCAACAATGTTTCAGTTGGCAAGCCGTTGGCGATCACATTTTGAACAGCAACGCGCGCGGCATATGCCGCAGGTTGAAAGTCTATTACCCCAACATGTCCTTCGGGTACTTCAAGTGAAATTGCAATGCCGGGTACCCCTGCGATCACAGCTTCCATGGCAGCAGTGACGGTTCCTGAGTAGGTCACATCATGCCCCAAGTTCGCGCCGACGTTAATGCCGGAGACCACCAGATCAAATTGCTCTTTGAAATAGCCGAGCATCGCCAGTGCTACACAGTCCGATGGCGCGCCATCGCTTGCGAACGCCTGTGAACCGTCTTCAAGATGGAATTCACGCATACGCAAGGCGCGGTCTAATGTTTTTACATGTCCACTACCAGACCAGTTGCGATCAGGCGCAAGAATGGTTACTTTTCCAAGCTGGCGCATTTCCTGTGCCAGTGCCAAAAGCCCTGGAGCCAATACACCGTCATCGTTGGTGACTAAAATATTTTTCATTTTTTATTTTTTCCTAATAAAATTACTCTGTGCCGGAAGTAGTCGAAACACAATTTATGAAAAGGCCTTCGTCTACTCAGGCTAAAAAAACTACGCGCGAGACCAACCTGTCAGGCGGACAAAGGAGCTTCCCATGTAGCGGATTCCCCAACTGCCCAGGATGCGCAGCGCGCTCCACTCTTTTTGCCTGCGGACCCTGGTAGTCTTATTCCTCAAGGCAGAAAGCAACTCAGTTGCGGTATTCCCATCGAACTCGGTTGCAGCAACGCCCATGGTGTCCACAGTGTGAGAGTCGCTGTTGCCTGTTTTTGCCAGATTCAATCTGCTGCCAAGGATATTTCCATAGTGATTGCTTATACGATCAAAGGCGGTGCCGTTGTAGGCTTCAATGCCGATCAGGGTATCTGCCACCTGGGGGTTGCGTAATGCCTTTAAAATCGTTCGTCCACTCAGGCTCTTCATGCCCATCCCGCCAGCCATTGGATGCGGCGCAATACAAACGCCGCCAAGTTCACGCACCCGCAGAACAGTTTCGATCAACGAAAGTCCTGCGCTCACTTTTTGGGTAATGAATAAAGCCAACAGGTCGCCTTCAGCAGTAGTGATTTCACAGCCCGGGATCACTTCAACACCGTAGTGTGGCGCGAGTTCCTTCGCCTTAACTGCGCCCCTCACTTCATCGTGATCGGTGATGGCAATCACGTCCAATCCGATTTTTTTTGCACGACTCAAAACAGCAGCCAGGGAGGCAGTGCCGTCGTAACTGTAAATTGTATGTAAGTGTAAATCTGCAAGTCCCATATTTTCTCCATTTTTCCTTAAAGACCCAAGGTCTTGTTTTTATTGGTTCATTCCATTCCAATCTAAAGACCTTTAGGGTCTCATATGTCAAATTTTATCCATTGGTCGTTAAAAGATGGTGAAGATTATTTTAAGAAATTGTATGGGTTGCGTTAACAAAAAACTGCCCGCCGGCTGGGCGGACAGTGCCTGCAGAGTGGCCAGGCCGAAGGAGGGAAAATGATGAATTACGCGCGGTCATGCTTCTTAAGGAATTCGCGGCGTTTGCGAGTTGCATCCACACCGAAGACAACAACCATGGACAGGAAAATAACTGATGGCAAAATGGTTTCCATAAACTCTCCAATTGTATTTTGAAATAATAAACCCGTCCTTTTAATATAAGCCTAAAGGCTGGTTAACAAAGGGTAAACAAAATTGCAGGTTTAGAAGGCATCTGCGCGCTTCTGTTTTAGGCGTGGCTGGGTTTGTTTTCGTTTTGCCAGCAGAATATTGAGCGGAGTGTGCAATGTTCGATCACAGATACGGGCTATATATTCTGCAGATGCACCGTCATTTTGGATGGGCATCAAACACTTTAATTCTTCAACATTCAGGTTGGTATACACTTCCTTCTCGAGGGCAAGCGCAACATAGGTACTGGTGGATTGCTGGGTTATGACCACTTCAGCATTTGCGATCATTGGATTGACATTCCCGTAGGCAAAAACCAGTGCCCCGGGCGCATATTGATTGATCTCCCTCCTGGCTCGCTTAACGTCTTCCAAAGGATGTAATTTGAAGACCAGGTTCCGATTGCCTGCAATTGTATTGCACTTGCGAATGAAATTCCGGCGGTCATCGAACCGGAAGGTCTCACGCAGGGGAGAAGTGACAGCAAGTACATGACCACGAATTTGAAAATTATTCTCCCGCGCAGTTTTTATGTTATCGAAGTTGGGAATACCCGTCACTGAAATTTTTTCCTTCTTCACTCCCTTGCGAATAAACAAATTGGCATACCCCCTGGACGCTACACAGAACATGTCATACTCATTGGATAGTCCATTAGTGGAGGTATTGGCAAGATAGCGGGGTAATTTTAGCCATTTAACCAGGTGAAACATCAGTCCTTCAGGTTCCGTGATTCCCTCCTGTACCAACACAATCCGTTTGTCACGGATGTTATTCTGAATGAGCAAGTCGCTGCATGTAACGACCAGATCATAGGGATGGGATTCACCGCGCAGATCAAGGTTTAAGTTATGGTGACATAAATATTCCACGGTTTCGCGTTTATGGCGTCCACCCAGAACTGTGAAATCCAGCCAGCCCATTTTTGCAAATAAATTGACGATCCCGTCCCCATAGTATGGGGTGAAATAACAACTGTGATCGTCCATTAAATTGCGGGCAATGGCGTGCATCTGTGTCGTTTGGTTGAGAGATCCACAAATAAAAAGGATGTTGCCCATGTTCTGCTCCGTTTTTCTTTTTTGAAAATGAGTTTAACCATCGTGCATTAAGCCTTTGGGAACAGAAAATTAATGGATTGTTTAATTTCCCTATTTGCCATAATTTACCCATTGTTAACAACTCCTTTTGAGGTTGTTAACTTCAATAAACTATCTTATAAGAACACGCTTTCATATTAAGGTACTCAACATGCCACGTAAAAGCCTTGATCGGCAACTCCAATTTATTCGTGATGACCTGTTGCTGCTGAGCAGCATGGTGGAAACTGCGCTGGAAGAATCTGTGTCTGCACTAAAAGATCATGATATGGAAAAATCCCGTTCCGTCTTCGATAACGACCCTCATATCAACGCAAAACGATTCAATCTGGAAGGACTGGCGATCACCGCCATCGCGACACAATCACCTGTTTTATTGGACCTGCGCTTTCTGGCTTCTGCGCTGATTATCTGTACGGAATTGGAAAGGATCGGTGATTACGCCAAAGCGATTGCGCGTATTAATTTGATATCCGAAGGAATAAGCGTTCCGTGCCTTCTAAGCCTGATTTATGGAATGGGAATCAAAACATCTGACATGCTTCACCGCGCCATGACAGCATTCATTTATACCAACGAGCCTTCAGCCGTACGCATAATCTCTGATGATGATATGATTGATGAAATGTATAACAATCTCTATTCTGAGGTGATGGAGTTTGTGGTTCGTGACGCCCGCAGCG
>JFJP01000026.1_pt1 | contig 21460 bp, 16 predicted proteins | sample 431651 | NCBI WGS metagenome assembly JFJP01 (sample SAMN02602958, study PRJNA72255) | Microbial mat metagenome, whole genome shotgun sequencing project. | biome: fresh water; feature: sink hole; material: water; isolation source: purple microbial (photo- and chemosynthetic) mats found in...
GGGACTATCGGGCATTTGTTGGCAACGCGAAAGCCATGAAGCAACGCCGATAGCCACCTCCCGCCTATCACAGGCTCACCCCAAGCCGAGAAAATCAAAACCCACCTTCTTCTGGAGCAGGGAGGCCTGGGTGGATATTTGTTTAAGGAGATCTTCTTCCATGTGCGTTAGGCCTTTCGCATCCACCACGTTATCGGCCGGCTGGTCCGAGGTGAGCAGTTCCGCCTGATGTCGAAGGCGCAGAGCCATTAGGAAATCGTAGCCTTGGACCAGCTCTTCAAACCCGGAATCACTGAGAATTCCAGCCTCGTTCATGCGCCGGAAACGCGCGGGAGTGTTCGTTTCGGGGAAGGCGTAGCGCAGTGCGTACAACCGTCCGATGTGCACAAGGGGGGCGATGACTTCCTTCAAATCCAGCGTGCGATGAGGACTGGAAACGAGGTTTCCGAATAGGCCACTCGAGGTGCGGTACTGCGTGGTGGCACGGGCGAGGTGGCCCATGAATTCAGGCACTTCCAAAATCTCCCGCCGGATGTGGCCCCGCAGGGATTCCGTAAGAGTGGCCTCGCCATAGATGCAACGAAGATCAAAAAAAGTCCCAAATTCAAGAAGGTTTTGGGAATCGCCCTGTTGAATCCAGCCACTGAAAAGTTCCTTCCATTTCGGCAATGGCTGACACCAACGGGGATTGCGGGCCATCATCCCGCCTTTGCAGGCCGGGTATCCCGCCGCCTCTAGCCACCCTCCCACGCGCTCCGCCAGGACCAGGAAATATGCCTGGCTATCTCCAGAAACCTTCGCTGCGTCGAAGATCAGGGCACTATCCTGATCGGAAAGCAGAGTCTGTTCTTCACGGCCCTGACTGCCCAGCACGATGTAGGCAAAGGGAACTGGAGGTACGCCCAAACCTGCCACAGCAAAGGCAATGAGCTTCTCGGTCATCGCATCCGCCACGGCGGTGACCGATCGGCTCACGTGTTGGGGTCGAGCCCCACTGTCCAAGAGCCCCTTAATCAGGATTGGCAGCCGAGCCCGCAGCGCGATGACCTCTTCGGGGCGACTGGCCTCACGGATGGCGCGAATGAGCAGGGCTATGGGATAGCGACCTGCTTGAAGGAGATCCTGCCCGCGCAGAAGCCCCGTTACCGCCCCACCTGGCTCGGCAATGGCCAAGTGGTGAACCCCACGCTCACGCATGAACAAGAGGGCCTCGTGGCCTTGAGTCGATGGCGGCACCGAGAGAAGTGGGGAGCTCATCACCTCGAAGACGGGGCGTTCCGAGTTCAGCCCGCGGGCCACCACGCGATCCCGGAGATCCCGGTCCGTCAGGATCCCAAGGGATTCACCTCCGGGACCTTTCACCAGAAGCGCGGTCATATCGGCTCGACTCATGAGAAGCGCCGCCTCGCCAATGCTGGTTTGAATATCCGTAGTCAAGGGATCGCGCATGAAACCCTTCACCGGCTCTCCCAGATAGAGAAGGGCCGTCTGCAATTCAGCAATAAGGGCATCCCGTTCCCGCACTTCCCGCTGACGCTCCGTCGCATCCTCGGCCACCGCATCGCAAAATTTGGCTTCCCCACCCTCATCTCGCACCAGCGTGGCCGAAAGAACCACGGGTGCACCGCCGCGCGCTTCGCGCAGACGGAGAATGCGATCCTTCACTTCACCTGTTTCCAGAAGATCCTTCCGGAAGGCCTCCAGGCCATCCGCATCGAGAAAAACCTCCGAAAGCAATGTCTCAGGTTCGGTTCCGAACCCCAGCAGTTCGAGGGCCGAAGGGTTCGCCTCCAGCACGAGCATGCCGGGCTCCACCGCGGCTCGAAAAATCCCTACCCGAAGGTTTTCGGCCACGGCCCTAAAGCGCGCTTGGCTTTCGCTCAGGGCCGCCAGTACCTCTTTGTGAGAGGACAGATCCCGAACGATCAGGATGGCCCCTTCCTGCTCGCCAATTTGAATGCGCTCCACAGCCAACAACACCTCAACGGTGCCTTCATCGCGCTTGTGAAGACGACCCTCCACGGGCGACAAATCCGTCTGCCCCGAAAGCACTGCCTCCATCCACACGCGAAGGCCCCCTTCGGTCTCCAAGAGTTCTTCCAGATCCATCAGCGCCCATTCAACATCCGTGAGGCCCGCCAAATCGAGAAAGACCGGATTGGCGAACACAGGCCGCCCCTTTAATACCATCACAGTGCCTTCTTTGGCGGCCTCCACGAGGGCCCGGTAGCGCTCGTGAGATTCCCTCAAGGCCTCTTCGGCGAGGGTTCGCTTGCGCTCGAAGCGAAAGCTCTGCTGGGCCACGAAGAGAAGGAGCAAGGCGATCACGAGGGCGATGAAGACCGAGACTCGGATAATTTTTCCCGTGAGCGCCGAGATCTCGCTGTGAACATCCTCCAGGTAGATGCCAGTGCCCACCACCCATCCCCAGGGTTCAAAGAGGCGAACATAGGACTGCTTGGGCACCATGCGGCCGGGATCGTCCTTCCACTGCCAGACGTATTCCAAGTAGCCCTCTTGGCGGGCCTTTACGAGATCGGCAAAGGCCACGAAAATCCGATTTCCCTTGGGATCCTTGAAGTCACCCAGATCCGTGCCATTCAGATCCCCTCGGTAAGGGTGCATGACCATCTTGGGATCCAGGTCGGTGATCCAAAAGTAGTCCTTTCCTTCCCGCCCATACCTCAAGAACTGAATGCGCCCCGCAGCAGCGATTTGAGCATCTTTCCGGCTAAGCCGTCCCGCGGCTTCATCCTGCCGATATTCCTCCAAAATGCTGCAGGCAGAATTCGTCAGCTCCCGAATCATCTCCCGTTTGCGGGAAAGCAAGGCCCCCTCGAAGGCTGGCACCACGTAGGCAAAGATGGGCACCAGCAAGAGCACGATGGCGGTCAGCGTCGGAACCGCGATCCGCAACAAGAAGCTCTTCCAGTCGAGTTTTGGGAGCGGGCGTCTCACAGGACTTTTGGCTTGAGGCGCCGGAAGTTTTGGAGCTCCTGGAGCCGAGAGTAGAAGCCGACGAAAAGCCCGCCAGTTCTCGATGGGGAAATTGATTCCCAAATCGGAAAGACCCGCAATATCGGGGCCGTGGAAATCGCACCCAGCGCTCACGACCATCCCAACTTCTTGAGCCAAGCGAAGCAGGGCATGAATCTGATCCGGAGAATAGGGCGCGTACACGGCTTCGATACCATCCAAACCCATGTCGCGGAGCTGGAGAATACGGCTCCTCAGCCGATCAAGATCGGGTTCCAATTCGAAAGGATGAGCCAGAAAAACCTTGCCCCCTGCCCTATGCGCCAAGCCAATGGCATCCGCAGGAGAGAGCCCATCCGGACTTTGCACTCGGGTGATGGCCTCGCGCAGGTGGGGGGATTCCGAATCAAAACCATACGCTAAGAGATGAACCGGACCGCCTTCAGTTCGACAGCTCAATTCCACGCCAGCAAGGCACCCCACGCCATGCCGAGCCAGGGCATCCCGGAAGCGTGTGTGACCCGCAATGGTGTCGTGGTCCGTCAGGGAAGCCACCCTCACACCGGACTGCGCCAAACGATCGGCCAGGACTTCAGGGCTTAACTGGCCATCGCTAAGATCCGAATGGCAGTGCAGATTCACTCGGATACTGGTGTCCATGAAAACATTTTGGGCCAAACGCAAAGACAGCGCCTCCAAAAAGGTTGGAGGCGCCGTCTTTGTTTCAGAGTGCTAGGGGCTTAGTGTTCGAGATGTTCTTTCTTCTCGGTCAGCAAGGAAACCACCACCAGCACAATAAAGCTGAGAGGAATTGAGACGATGCCAGGGTTATCAAAGGGCACCGGCGCACTGGCCGGATCCAGTCCGAACTGCTTGAAGATGCTCGGAGATAGGCCGATGAGCGTCAACGAGCTAACGACGCCTACACCAATCGAAGCAGCAATGCCCTGGGAGGTGGTGCGCTTCCAGAAAAGCAGCATGATAATCGCCGGGAGGTTAGCACTGGCAGCCACCGCAAAGGCAAGCCCCACGAGGAAGCTGACGTTCTGGCCCTTGAAGATGATGCCCAGCATGATCGCAATAACGCCCACAATCAGAGCCGCAATCCGCCCTGCCTTGACCTTCTGCTTCTCATCCATCTTGATGTTCATGAAGCGGTCCATCAAATCGTGGGCCACGGCCCCCGAGGATGCCACGATCAGCCCAGCCACGGTACCCAGCACTGTCGCGAAGGCGATGGCCGAGATCACGGCAAACAGGAAGGTGCCAAAAGTCTGCGCCAAGAGCGGTGCGGACATGTTGTTTTCCGTGGGGTTGATCACGCTGTTAACCATGGCGCCCAGCCCCATATACAGGGTCAGGATATAGAAGAAGCCAATGGCAGCAATGGCCACAATGGTGGATTTGCGGGCAGCAGCGGGACTGGAAACGGTGTAGTAACGAATCAGGATATGAGGCAGCGCCGCCGTGCCCAAGAAGAGCGCCAGCATCAAACTGATGAAATCGAGTCGTTCCAGCCAGGTGCCTTCGATCTTGAACTTCGCACCGGGACGCAGGATTTTATTGCCGGTGGTGGTGTAGGAGTAGTGCACGGAGACCTCGGCACCACTGGCATCCTTGAATTTAGAGAACTTCCACAGATCAACCTTGGTGTCCTTGGCGCCAATCTTGGAGAGGAAGCTGAAGGGGCCGAGGGCGCCGGTCTTGGCCTCGGCGCTGGCATCACCGTTGATGGCGCGAAGCGATCCGACATTGCGCAATTTGCCACCGGCTTCGCCATTCACAACCTTGGGCTGCCCAGGAATCTGAGATTCCCACTGGCATTCCTGCAGGACAGGCTTGCCATCCCTTTCGGCATTCATCCACCAGGAGGCTTTGCCTTCCTTGGTGAGTTTGACGAAGGTGTGATCTTTCACGACCTTGGTTTCGCTGACAGTAAAAGCAGTGTCAGCGGGAATGATCTTGCCATCCACCGTCGTAGTGACCAGTTCCGCGTAGACGTGGAAGGGCACCTTGCCACCCTGATCGGGGCGCGTAGAAAGGCCTCGGACGAGCAGGGCCACGGTGACGATGAGGGAGAAAACGATGAGCAGCCCACCCTTGAGGAACTGCACGTAGGTGGTGGAAGTCATGCCAGCGGTGGCCACGATGATGATCACCACGGTACCCACGATGATCACGCCGATCTCATGGGGCAGGCCCAGAAGGGGCTGCACCAACACGCCGGCACCCACCATCTGGGGGATCAAGTAGCAAACAGAAACGATCAGCGTGCTGATCGCGGCCATGAGCTTGATGCTCTTGGAATTGAACTTGGCATCCACCGCATCGGTAAAGGTGTACTTGCCCATGCGTTTCATGGGTTCGGCCACCACGAAGAGGGCCACCATCCAGCCTGCCAGGTAGCCGATGGAATACAGGAAACCATCGTAGCCACTGGTGGCGATCATGCCGCAGATGCCCAGGAAGGAGGCGGCGGAAAGGTAATCACCGGCAAAGGCGATGCCGTTGACACCCCAATGAATATTGCCCCCAGCGGCGTAGTAGCCACTGGCGGATTTGGTCTTGGCACCAAAGTAGAAGGAGAGCCCAAGAACGAAAGCGACAAAGGTGAGAAAAATAACGATCGCCATGCTACTTGACCTCTTCGGTGGGGTTGGCGGCAAACTCGGCTTCCCTCTTCCCGCACAAGTGGTTGTAGGCCAAGGCGAGGACAAGGGCGAAGGCGATCAGAAAAAATCCGTAGACCACGGCCAGGTTGAGGCCCCAAAAAATCTCGGCCTCCATCAGAACGGGACTGATCAGATTGATCGCCACGAAGCCAGCATAGATAAGGGCGTAGACCAAAAACATCCACATCCCGATCCGGGTTTTGTAGGGAGTAGCGGGGTCTTTCCCGCTCTTTTGGGCAGGTTCATGAAACATCCGGGGGCTCCTGGCAAAAAAGTTGAAATTGGAAACAATAAATTTAAAAAAGATTACCCGCGAGGCGCCTAATCGACAATGCACATAAATAAAGGATCCGCATTCGCGAGAACAAATGGCCTGTCGAAGAATGCAAAAAAGGGCACCCGCATGGGGTGCCCAGGTTTTTGTCGCGCAAGTAGTGGTTCCGGAAATCCACCACTGCGGATGGGGCTCGTAGGTTTATGGCCCCAGCTTGGTGAAGAGGGCGATGATGCCGACTCAAAAGCAAAGTTAATCGGCGCCATCACCCCATCAAGAGGACAAATCTGCCGCCATCAATAGGGTTTCCAAAACACCGGGATCGGTGACGGGTGGTAAGCAAGCGTTGGACCGACACAAATAGGCCGCAGGTTCTCCCCGCAAAGTCGCTCGCCCCGCATGCAAAGGCAACGAAGAGTCGGCCTCCACCAGGGAAAGAACCATGCCTGGATAGTAGGATTTTCGGCCCACGGCAAGCAGAGCCTGGGTGCGGGGATCCCGCTTTTCTCCAGCCACCACCAATTCCATGGGTTCGCGCAGCAGATCATCCAGCACCGCAAGCATCGCCAAAAAAGCCCGTGGTCCCTGAGCCAAGCCCGAAGTGGCCAGAGCACGTTCGACCGCGGTGCGGTATTCCGAGCGATCTAGGTGCCTGGAAAGACGAAGCAGGGCCCGACAGGCGAGGGTCGTGCCCGAGGGCAGCGCTCCGTCCCATCCTCCCTTGTGCCGCAATATCAAATCGGGCTGCCCGGCTTCGGTGAAATAGAAACCACCCTCTCGGTCATCTTCGAAGCGCGCAAGCAGCCCGTCGGCCAGTTCTTCAGCCCAGCGCAGCCAGCGCACCTCAAAGCCCGCTTCGTACAGATCCACAAGCCCATCCGCCACGGCACCGTAGTCTTCCAGAAAGCCCGGAACATGGGCCGTGCCATTACGGTAGGCCCGAAGAAGGGTGCCGTTCTGCCAAAGAACTCGATGTAGGAATTCCGCACAGGCCTCGGCAGCCTGAAGGTATCGCTCATCTCCAAGAACTTGGTAGCCCTTGGCTAAGGCCGAAAGTGCCAAACCATTCCAACTGGCCAACACCTTATCGTCCTTCCCTGGGCGCACTCGACAGTCTCGAGCCTCGGCCATGCGCCGGCGCAGCTTGTTCAAGCGGTGCTCCAAAGCCTCCAGGGAGACTCCCAAGCGCTCCGCAAGATCGAGGGATGAGAACCGATGCAGCACCGATTTCCCATGTTCAAAATTTCCCCGAGCCGTGACCCCAAAAGCATCACAGAAAAGCGCTGAATCTTCCGGCCCCAGCACCGCTTCAATCTCCGCAGGCGTGAAGGCGTAGAACTTTCCCTCCTCGCCCTCACTGTCGGCATCCTCGGAACTGTGGAAGCCGCCCAAGGGATCTCGCAGATCATGCAAAAGGTAATCCAAGGTTTCCCGTGCAATGGCCTGATACCGAGCGTTGCCGGTGGCTTGAAAGGCCTTGAGGTAACAACTGGCGAGTTGCGCATTGTCGTAAAGCATCTTCTCAAAATGCGGCACCAGCCATTGCTCATCCACGCTGTAGCGGGCAAAACCACCGCCTAAGTGGTCGTACATGCCCCCTTCCCACATGGCGTCCAGCGTGCGCGTGGCCATGACTCGATCCTGCGGGTCGCCACGACGTAAAAGGAGTTCCACCGCCATGTGCGCAGGAAATTTTGGGGCTGACCCGAAGCCACCCCATTGAGTATCAAAGTCTGATCGCAGCTGCCGTAACGTGGTTTTAAAAATGGTGCCGTCCAGGGGTGACGATTTGCCAAAACCACTGGACCGTCGGATCAAGGTTTGGGTCAATTCACCCGCATCCCGCGCAAGTTCCTCCGGCCGCTCTCGCCATATCTCGGCAATGCGCGTCAGGAGTTGACCAAACCCTGGCATGCCTCGACGGGGCTCGCGGGGGAAATAGGTACCGCCATAAAAGGGCTTGAGGTCGGGCATCAGCCAGACACTCATGGGCCAGCCCCCTCGACCCGTGAGGGCCTGCACCGCGTCCATGTAAATTTCGTCCAGGTCGGGCCGTTCCTCCCGGTCGACCTTGATGGGCACGAAATGGGTGTTCAGCAACTTCGCGATGTCCTCATGCTCGAAGCTTTCATGTTCCATGACATGGCACCAATGGCAGGCGCTATAGCCAATGGAAAGAAAGATGGGTTTATTCTCGCGCCGGGCCTTGGCGAGGGCCTCTTCACCCCAGGGATACCAATCCACGGGATTATTCGCGTGCTGCAACAGGTAAGGACTGGTGGATTGGGCAAGGCGATTGGGCATCAGAACTCCGGCTTCCTACCTGAGATGCCGCTTGGAACCGCAAATATCTTCATCCCCGCAAAACCGATAGAATGGGGGATTGGCCTCAAATCGGCCTGGGAGTTTCATGTTCGAGTCCCTTAGCGAAAAACTGACCAAGGCCATGAAGAGCCTCCGGGGCGAATCGCGCCTTACGGAAAAGAACCTCGAAGATGTGCTGCGCGAAGTCCGCATGGCGCTTCTGGAGGCCGATGTCCACGTTCAGGTGGCTCGCAGCTTCCTTCAGCGCGTGAAAGAAAAGGCCCTTTCCCAAGGCGAAGATGGCAAGGGCGCCGTGGTGCTCCAGGGCCTGAACCCCGCCCAGCAATTCATCGATATCGTCTACCAAGAACTTACCGAAGTCATGGGTGGCGTGGCTTCCGAGAAACCCTTGGACTTTGGCTCCAAATCGCCCACGGTGGTGATGATGGCGGGCCTTCAGGGTGCGGGCAAGACCACGAGCTGCGGCAAGTTGGCAAAGTTCCTCAAGAAGAACGGCCATTCCCCGCTGCTTGTGCCCGCCGACGTCTATCGCCCCGCGGCCATCGAACAGCTGCACATTGTGGCCAAAGATGCCGGAGTGCCCAGTTTCCGCACCGAGGAACGCGACCCCGTGAAAATCTGCACGGCGGCAGTGGACGAAGCCCGCCTCAAGGGCTGGGACGTGGTGATCCTCGATACCGCCGGTCGTCTGCACTTGGACGATGTACTGATGGAGGAACTCGCCCGCATCAAGGCCGAGTGCGAACCCACGGAAATCCTTTTCGTGGCCGACGCCATGACGGGCCAGGATGCCGTGCGCTCGGCCTCGGCGTTCCACGAAAAATTGGCCATCACCGGGGTCATCCTGACGAAGGCCGATGGCGATACCCGTGGCGGCGCCGCCTTCAGCGTCAAGCACGTCACAGGCAAGCCCATCAAGTTCGTGGGCTCGGGTGAAAAGCTGGACGATTTCGAGCGATTCCATCCCGACCGCATGGCCCAGCGAATCCTGGGCATGGGCGATGTGCTGAGTCTCATCGAGCACGCTAAGGACAAGATCGACGAAAAAGAAGCCGAGGCCATGGCCAAGCGCATGGTCAAGAACCAGTTCACGCTGGATGACATGCTGGGCCAGATGCGCCAAGTCCAAAAGCTCGGCAGCATGCAAAAGATCCTCGGCATGTTGCCCGGCATGGGTCAGATCAAGGAACAACTGGCCAGCGTGGCCACGGACAAGCGCATGAAACACCTGGAGGCCCTACTGACCTCCATGACCCCCAAGGAACGCCGCAACCACTTAATTCTGGACGCTAAGCGCAGACGCCGCATCGCCGCCGGTGCGGGCCGCCCGGTCCACGAGGTCAATCAGCTGATCAAGCAATACCTGGAAATGAAGAAAATGATGTCCCAGATGAACGACCCCCGTTTCATGAAGCGCATGCAAGGCATGGCCGGGAAAATGGGCGGCATGCCAGGTATGCCTTTCTAGGACGAATTCCCCACGCAGGCGAACGGGAATTTCACGGTCCGATTACCGTGCAGACACGGCAGCGAGCTAGGCGGGATGCAGCCCGCCATAATTTGCGCTTGGGATGGAAGGACTTCCGGGTTACACTGGTGTGCTCTAGGAGTTCCTGATGTTGTCCATCCGTCTTGCTCGTAATGGCGCCAAGAAGCGGCCTTTTTATCACATCGTTGTCTCTGAGAACGACCGTATTCCCACCGGCCAGGCTCTCGAAATCATCGGTTTCGTGAATCCCATCGCCACCGCCGGGGAAACGCTCCGCATCGACGCCGACAAGGCCAAGGCCTGGATCAAGAAGGGCGCTCAGCCCTCCAAGACCGTCCTCGACCTGTTCAAGAAGAACGCGATCCTTTAAGGTTCACGTCCAGCGACACAGAAGGCCGGGCTTGTCCCGGCTTTCTGTGCAGTAGGCCGCTCGGGAAACCGCAAAACGTACTGGTTTTTCGTAACGGCTCTTAAGATTAAAGTCTCCCTCTGGAGTCTCCATGAACCTGGAAGCCTTTCTTCTCGATGTCCTCACCCCGATTCTGGACACCCCCGACGCCCTGCGCATCGAGGTCAAGGAAAACGGTCGAACGATGGACCTGTTCATTCACGCCGATCCCAAGGATCGTGGCCGAATCATCGGCAAGAGTGGCCGCATGATCAGCTCGCTGCGCACGCTTTGCCAAGCCGCTGGCGAGAAATCGGGCCTGCGTGTGAACGTCGAGATCTTCGAAGAAGAAGACGAACGTCGCGCGCATCGACCTGACCGCGCTGATCGATCGAGGCCGGTGAGCTAATGTTCCTGCTGGCTCATCTCGCCAAGATCCAAGGGCTCAAGGGCGAATTCCTGCTCCACGAGATCATGGACGAGCCGGAAAAGCTGCCGGAGATTCAAGGTCTGATTCTGGCGCCGCCAGAGATGGACCTGGATCACGCCGAAGCCGCCCCTGCCCCGGCCCGCCCCATCCAACTGCGCAACTTCCGCTGGCATCAGGACCGGGCCTGCGTGGCCTTCGAAGGTATTCCGGATCGAACGGCCTCGGAGCCCTTCAAAGGCTGGGCCCTCTGGATGCCCGATCCACAAGCATCTTTGGACGAAGGTCAGAGTTTCCGCCACCAATGGATTGGCTGTGACGTGTTCGTGAAGGGGGAGAAAATCGGCGAGGTGCTGCGCTTGGATCCCACGGTCATGGACTACGACATGGTGATCATGCGCGATCTGCGCGAAGGCCGCACCGGCCTGCGGGATATTCCCTTTATCAAGGCCTGGTTCACGCTGGATCTGCCCAACAAACGCATTGATCTAGACCCTCCGCAAGGATTGCTAGATCTGGATCGAATGGACTAACAATCCGCAGGCTGGGCTTCGAGTTTCGACTAGCGAGCGACAGTGCTTTCGGCCCAGCGCGTGGTATCGGCTCCGCCCTGCAACGCACCATCGGGCCCCACCACGATGATCTGCGCCACCCCGATGCGGGAACGTGCTTTCACGGTGTGGCCTTTGGCCTTCAAGCCATCGACCATGTCCGTCGAAATTCGTTTTTCCTCGAAGGCGATTTCGTCGGGCAGCCATTGATGATGAATTCGGGGTGCATCCACCGCCGCCTGGGCATCCATTCCGAAGTCCACGACATTGAGGATGGTCTGCACGGTGGTATTGGGAATGGTGCGGCCACCGGGGCTCCCCGTCACCATGAAGAGCTTGCCGTTCTTGGCCAAAATGGTCGGGCTCATGCTGCTCAACATGCGTTTGCGGGGGGCGGCCAGATTGGGCTTGGTGCCAATTAATCCCGTAGCATCGGTGCGCCCAGGCTCACCATTGAAATCCCCCATTTCGTTGTTGAGCAGGAATCCAGCGCCGGGCACCACGATGCGCGAACCGTAATTATCTTCCAAGGTATAGGTAAGGCTCACGGCGTTCATCTGGGAATCCACTACCGAAAGATGCGTGGTTTCCTCGGACTCCTTGGACCAGTTAAAGCGTTCCGGGGATGAGGTCGAGGCGCGCTCGGGGTCGATCGTCCTCCGCAAGGTCGCCGCATAGGCCTTGGAGCCCAGGTGTTTCAAGGGTATCGAAGGGTTGAAGGCCGGATCGCCAATCCAGCGCGCACGGTCTGCAAAGGCACGGCGCATGGCCTCGGCCTTAAGATGTTGAGTGGCGATGGTATCCGCTCCCAGCGCCTTCAAATCGCAACCTTCCAACTGATTCAAAATTTCCAGCAAGGCAATTCCACCGCCACTGGGGGGTGGCACGCAGAGCACCTCGAAGCCTCGATAGGTACCTCGCAAAGTCTTTCTTACGGCAACACGGTAAGTAGCGAGATCTCTGGCCGTGATCAGTCCACCATGAGCCCGCATTTCCCGAACGATTAGCTCAGCGGTTTCGCCCTTGTAGAAGCCATCAGGACCTTGCTTGGCGATGCGAGCCAAGGTGCGCGCCAAATCGAGCTGCCGCAAGGTATCGCCTGCGATTAGCGGTCGGCCATCGCGGCTGAACTGCGCTCGGGCGGCGGGATTTTTCTGCAACATGGGCAGGAAGGTTTTTAGCGAGGCCGCCATGGTTTCACTAACCGCAAAACCGTCCTCAGCCAACCGCTGCGCAGGCTCCACCAAGCGCTTCCAGGGTAATTTCCCATGGCGTTGCCACGCCGTGTGCAAGCCCTTCACGGTGCCCGGGACACCCACCGACAAGTAGGATTCGTGATGCAAGAATTCGTCGTAGCGACCATCCTTCAAAAACATCTTGGGATGGGAGCCGGTAGGTGCCGTTTCGCGAAAATCGATGACCTCGGTCCGCCCATTGCCCAAACGCACCAGCAAAAAACCACCCCCGCCGATATTGCCGGCGATGGGATGGGTCACCGCCATGGCAAAGGCCGTGGCCACCGCGGCATCCACCGCATTGCCTCCATCAGCGAGCACCTTGGCGCCGATCCTAGCCGCATGCCCTTCCTGGGCCACCACCACGCCGCCGGGCGAGGCCGCCGGGGCGATCATTCCACTCAGAAGCAAAATAGTTAGGAGGGCGCGCAGGGGATTGAGCATGGGAAAAGCCTAGCACCAGCACCCATGCGATCATGGAACATGACAACCCTACCCCTTGAAGCTACCGACCACGACCGGCGCGCCGAACTGGCCAATAGCATCACACATGGCCTAGGCGCAGTGCTCTCGGTTGCCGCCCTGGTGGGCATGGTGATGCTCGCCGCGCTCAGGGGCACCGCGCGCGATGTGGTGGGCGTCGGTGTCTTCGGCGCAAGCCTCGTGGTGCTCTATACCATGTCCACGCTGTACCATTCCTTCCGCAATCCAAAAGCCAAACACATCTTTCACATCCTGGATCATGCCGCCATTTACCTGCTCATCGCAGGAACCTACACTCCCTACTGCTTAGCCATCCTAAGGGGTTCCTGGGGCTGGAGTATTTTCGGCGTCATCTGGGGCCTGGCCGGGCTTGGCATCCTGTTCAAGGCAGTCTTTGGTCCCCGCATGCGCTGGCTCTCAACCACGGTCTACATCGCCATGGGCTGGCTGGTGGTCATCGCCATCGGCCCCCTGGCACGGTCCATGCCGCTGGGGGGCTTGATCACCCTGTTTGGTGGCGGGTTCTTCTATACGGGTGGCGTGGTGTTTTACGTATGGAGGAAGCTGCCCTACCATCACGCCGCGTGGCATATCTTCGTGATGCTCGGGAGCGCCTGCCACGTGGTGTCGGTGATCTTTTTCGTGATTCCAAAGTAAGCGCCAGGCAAGCCTGGCGCTTAGTGTTCCAAGGAGAAATTCAACTCTTTTCGGGGGTCGCGGAAGGAATGCCTTTGGCTTCGGAATCAGGGCTAGCTTCGTCGGCTTTTTTAGCCCAAATACCCGTCACGATTGGAGCATCGTCTACCTTCTTTTGAGTCGGATCCCAACTTCGAGTCACGCTCATGCTAAAGGGATTGGCCTTGCTGGACATCCAACCCGGATCATCAACGATGACGTAGACGCTTCGCGACTGGTTGGTGGGATTGGAATATTTCACCTCGGGGTTGCCAGTGGGGATTAGGTTTTGCAGCATGCCCTGTTCCAGGGACCCCCACTTATTGACCATCCCGAGTCGGAACCAACCTTCATTGGAGTGACGCAGGCGGATATGAATGGATTCCCCGGCGGGAACTCGGAAACCATAGGCTGTCCATCCAGCCGGAAAGTCAGAGACGCCGGTAAATTCATTTAGGTCTTCACCAATGGGCCGAACCGCAATGTTGCCACGTCGAGCCATGGCTTGGATCTCAGCCATGATATCCCGCCGCCGCCAGGCCTCCGTGGTGGGCCGAACCATGCATCGCTCCATGGGTCGGGGCGCAACAAGAATGGTAGAGGAGGGTCGAATCTGGGCGTTTGGGCTCGGTGTGCCTCGGTTGACTTGGCCCCGACTACCACTGGGCATCGAACCCGTGCCTCTCTGGGCGGGCCTTTCGCCCACAATTCGCGCCGGCGGACGGTCAACGGTTCGAATGGAACGATCACCGCTTTGGGGGGGCTGCGGGGGTGGGTTGGTTGAAACCACCCGCCCGCGATCCTGAGCGAAGGAAAATCCCTGCCCGATGGAGGCAAGACCCAAGATCAGGGCGCCGAGTCTGCGTCCGACAGAAGGAAGGGAAAGTGAGTGAGGGAACATAAAACCTCCCAGGGTTGTTGGTGAGTTTCACATACCAAGAGCATGGCTCGTGCCATTTTTCAAACAGCGGTAATTAGATGTTGCCTACGCCAGGCCCGTGACGGCCCCGGATACACTGAAAACCTCACTTGGAGGGCTTTCGCGTGTTTGGCAAGATTCAGCAGATTCATTTTGTAGGTATTGGTGGAATCGGAATGTCCGGCATCGCCGAGGTTCTGGTGAACCTCGGATATCAGGTAAGCGGTTCCGATATCAAGGAAAGCCCCACCACCCAGCGACTAGCGACCTTGGGAGTGGGAATTCAGATCGGGCATGATGCAAAGTGCATCCAAGGCGCTCAGGTGGTCGTAATTTCCAGCGCGGTGCGCGGGGATAACCCCGAAGTGGTGGCCGCCCATGCCGCCAAGGTCCCTGTCATCCCCCGGGGCGAGATGCTGGCCGAGCTGATGCGCATGAAATATGGCATCGCCGTGGCGGGTTCCCATGGCAAGACCACCACAACCAGCATGATCGCCCAGGTGCTTAGCCAGGGCGGCATCGACCCCACCATCGTAGTGGGCGGCAAGCTCGGGACCATCGGGAGCAACGCCAAACTCGGAAAAGGTCCCTATCTAGTGGCCGAAGCCGATGAAAGCGATGGCAGCTTCCTGATGCTCAGCCCCACCATTTCGGTCATCACGAATATCGACCGGGAGCATCTGGACTACTACGCGGACCTGGACGAGATCAAGGAAGCCTTCGTCACCTTCGGTAACAAGATCCCCTTCTATGGCAGTGTGTTCGCCTGCATGGACTGCCCCAACGTCGCCGCCATTCGACCCCGACTCAAGCGTCAGATCCATACCTACGGCACCAATCCCCAGGTCGATATCCGCGCCTACGATATCCGTCCCGATGCCTTCCGCACCCATTTCAAGGTGCGGGCCTTTGGCGAAGAATTGGGCGAGTTCTCCTTGGGCGTGCCGGGCCATCACATGGTGCTGAACGCACTCGCGGCCATCGGCGTGGCCCTGGAAATGAACATCCAGCACGAGATCATCCACGCCAGCCTCGCCAGTTTCACCGGTGCCGACCGGCGCTTCAGCCGCCGAGGCGAGCGTAATGGCGTGACCGTTATCGATGACTACGGCCATCACCCCACGGAAATCGCCGCCACTCTGGAAGCCGCCCGGAAAGGCTTCCCCGAACGCCGCATCGTGGCCGCCTTTCAGCCCCACCGCTACACCCGCACCCAGGCCCTGCTGGAAGAGTTCGGCCAAGCCTTCTTCAACGCCGATGTGGTGGCCATCACCGATATCTACGCAGCCAGCGAACCTCCCATTCCAGGCCTGACCGGACGCACCGTCGTGGACAACATCCTGGCCCACGGGCAACGGGAAGCTCATTACTGCCCCAAAGTCGATGACCTTCCCGCCTTCCTCCACGGTCTTGTCCAACCGGGCGATTTGCTGATCACCTTTGGTGCCGGCAATATCACCCAAGTTGGACTCAAGTTCCTCGACCTTCCCTAATTCCGGAATCCAATCTGGAAATACACGGACCGGCCAGGGCCACCGGGCGTTTCAGGAATCAGGCGACGGACATATTCCGGGTTCGCATAGACCTTGTTGAACAGGTTCTTCCCCGTGAGGGCAACCCACATGGCCGAAAAGCGATATTCCAGGTTCAGGTTGGCCAGGGTGTAGGCACTGACTTCGACTGGTGTTCCGTTGGTTAGCGTGCCCTTTTTCGCACCCACATACTGCAGATAGGGCGAAAGCGTCAGGCCTTTGGCAAGGGTCAGGTTCACGCCCAAATTGCCAAGCATCTTGGGAATGAAAATGACATCCGAAGTGTCTTTCTTCTCCGTGCCTTGCAAGAACGAGATATTCACAAAATGCCGCTCGCCCGCAAAGAAGGAGCCTTTGATTTCACCCTCGATACCCGAGAGCTTCTGTCCCTGGATATTGCCGTATTGAGGAGTGGGTCGGGTGTTGCCATTCACGCCAGCGGGCGCAAGCAGGGACCGCGAAATGAGATCGTTGGTATCTGCCGAGAATGCATTCAGACGAAGGCTATTGCTCCCCATCATGTAGTCCATGCCCAACTCGTAGGATTTCACCTTTTCAGGCTTCAGGGCGGCGTTGCCATTCACGACATTGGCGGTGGCCACATAGAGTTCGAAGAAATTGGGATCGCGACTACCGGTGCCGTAGAGGGCCTTGAAGGTCAGCTTGGGAGTTGCATTGTAGACAAGCCCCACACTTGGGCTAAGAGAAGACCCATACACGCTGCTCTGGGTGTAGCGAACCCCCGAAACAACCGCGAAATACTGCCCCAGGCGACCATCCATTTGAAGGTAGCCACCCTTCGTGTTGGAATCGAAGTCGCCCAGCCAGGCCGAGGTTCTAAAGGCCGAAAAGGTTCCGTCCGGCTTGCGCCACTCATAGGGGCCTGTCTTCTGAAATTCTCCGAATAGGCCAGCCGTTAGCCGCCAATCTTGGGTGAACTGATAGCCGGATTGAACCGTAAAACCATATTTGGTGCCCTGATAGGTGGCGTTTTCTGGCCCACCCACACTAGCCTGCTGCTGAGCCCAGGCCGGCGGATACCAACCCATAAGATCGTCCTTTTTCAGCGAGTCGTAATAGCCATATACGCTCACATCGGCCTTCTCCGAAAGCTTCCAGGAATAGCCCGAATCGAGGTAATAGCCATCCGTGGTTCGATCCCCCGTGGAAACGAGCGTGGGAATCAACCCAAACTTGCTTTTCTTATTCTTGAATCCACCGAGGTTAAGTTTCCAATCCCCGTACGTCATGGAAAGCAAGGCGTTGTAGAGATCGTTCTTGTAGGGAATCTCCCCACTGCGGCCATTCTCATCAAGATTGACCTTGAAGGGATACCCATCGGACTTCTCGGCTGTGGCCCCAAACGAGAGACGAAGTTTACCGGCATTCACCGCGTAGCGACCTTCAGCGCCGTAGGTCCCAAAACTGCCACCCTTGGCTGAAGCACTGAGGGCGTCGCCTTCCTGACCATCGAAGGTAATGATCTTGACCACACCCGTGAAAGCGTTGGTCCCATACATGGCGGAACCCGGTCCCCGGAGCACTTCGATGCGCTTGATCTGGCTCAGAGGCACGCCGCTGAAACTGCTATCACCCGTTACAGGTTCGAACATCGGATGGTCATTCAGCATGAACAGCCATTTGTTGTTGTAGTGGGCCTGCAGGTTGCCGCGAATACTCACCGAGGTGTAGCCAAAAGAGGTCTCCGTCAAATTGATCCCCGGCAATAGGCTAAGGGCCTCGGCCACGCTGGTTACACCCTGGTTTCGAAGATCCTCGGCCGTGATCACCGAAATGATGGCTGGAGCCTCACTAATCTTTTGCGCCTTCTTGCCTGCCACCGTCACGGGGGTGTCCAGGATTGCTAAGAGCTCGGACTCCAAGTCCGTGGCCGGTGGTGCCTGGGCAATGGCCAAGGATCCGGCCAAGAAAAACACCAAGGAGCTAAGTGATTTGCCCATGAATGCCTCCGAAGGGTAACCAGCTCCTTCTCATCGACACAAAATATAAGTTCATGAGATTTCCAACAAAATTATTTGTCTCGAAGCAACAAGCAATTACTGCTAAAAATTCACAAATTTGAATTTATTCATAAAATGCGGATTTCTAAAAACACCTATAAACGACAAGCGAAAGATGAAACCAACACCAAGTTAATTAATAAAATATCCCTATTCAACTCGCCACAAGGACGCTGCCGGTAGTACCCACAGGATATTTCTTCTCCTTGGTGGTGAGATTGCGCAGTTCCACCCTGACCACGGCAGCTTCGAAGTCCTTTCCAACGCGTTGGAGGCCACGATCACACTGGTATCCAACCGTCCGAGGAACTCACCCAGGAAAGCGCATTGGCTTACTCGGTGATTCGAGGTCTAATCGCCCCATGGGTAAACGAATAACTCTCGCGATTACGGGCGCCTCGGGTTCGGGCTTTGGCGTGGCGGCACTTAGGCGCCTCGCCGCCAATGCCGAGGTTGAGGAAATCACGGTGCTGATGTCGGCGACCGGCCGCCGGTGTCTGGCCGATGAATGCGGGATTATCGAAAAAACCTTGCTGGCCAGCAGTCCCAAGCTCCGGCTCGTGAACGAAAAGGATTTGGGCGCCTCCATCAGCAGCGGCAGCCATCGTCAGGACGGCATGGTGGTCATCCCGTGCAGTGCCGGGGCCCTGGGCCGAATCGCATCCGGCACCAGCGAGACCCTGGTGTCCCGGGCAGCCGATGTTTGTCTGAAGGAGCGCCGCCCCTTGGTGCTCTGCCTGCGAGAGACACCTCTCAACCGCATCCATCTCGAAAACATGCTGCGAGTCCACGATGCCGGTGCCATCGTGATGCCGCTGATGCCGGGCTTCTACTATGGCCCAAAATCCCTCGACGATCTCTTCGATGCCTTTGCCACTCGGGTGTTGGATCAACTTGGAATTCGCGAAGCCGATCCCCGGCGTTGGGATAATGGGTGAGCGAATTAGCGACCCTGCGCCGCTCCTAGGATTCGCTCCCAGGCGCCGGGCCTCAAATGACGTTTCAGGTGCTCGGCCCATCGCTGAATCCTTAATTCCAGTGGGTCGGCAATGTGCACGGGCAATTCGGGAAAACCCCGATCCCGACGCACCCGATTCAGAAAAGCACCGCGCCATGGATCACTGGCCAGTAGACCGTGAAGATAGGCACCCGCAGCTTTTTCAGAGCGCCAGCCTACCTCGGCTCCGCCTTCGGCCAGCGCTTCGCCACCTTCCGAAACCAGCTCGGTGCGGCCATGGTGAATTTCGTAACCGGCCAGGCTGTGACCAGCCTCTGGCCACAGCGATTTTGCCTGGGCTTGCCGGGTAATTTTCTCCGCTTCGAAGCGCGTCACCGTGGGCAGCAAGCCAAGGCCAGGAAAGGTTTTTGCCCCGCCCTCGCTGCCCCCTTCATCCAGCAATGTTTGCCCCAACATTTGGTAGCCACCGCAAAGCCCTAGCAGCCAAGCGCCCTGCGCCGCAGCTTCTCGCAGCGCCTCAGCCATGCCCGTGGCCGTGAGTTGCACAAGATCACCCACCGTAGCCTTGGAACCCGGCAACACGATGAGATCCAAGCTCGGCACCAGCTTGGGATCGGTCAACCACGTCATATGCACATCGGGCTCGGCCAGCAACGGCGCTAGATCCTCGGTATTGCTCACCCTGGGATACAGCACCGCTCCGACTTTCAATTTGTCATCGGGGCCGCGCTGATCCACGGGGATGCGAAAGGGGCGGTCTTCCTCGTCCAGCCCATGCTCAACGTGCGGTATCAGAGCCAATACCGGCAGGCCAGTGCGCGTTTCAAGAATCTCGATGCCATCTTCAAAAAGGGCAGCATCGCCTCGAAAACGATTCACCACGATGCCGATCACCCGGGCCCGATCCTCGGGCGGCAACAGATCCAAGGTGCCGATCACCTGGGCGAACACACCGCCCCGATCAATATCGGCCACCAGAATCAGCGCCGCCTTCACTTCGCGAGCCGGCAGTAGATTCACGAAATCCCGGCTCATCAGATTCAATTCCACGGGACTGCCCGCCCCTTCCATCACGATGACCTCGTGCTGGTTTGCCAACCGGTGCAGAGCGGCCATGGCCACGCTCCGATAGGGATTGCTGGGCTTGAAATAGTCGGAGGCCTCCTGCACGCCCAGCGCCTTCCCCAGCACCACCACCTGAGCGCCGGTTTGAGTCAGAGGCTTGAGCAGCACCGGGCCCATATCCACATGAGGGGCTTTGCGACACGCCGCTGCCTGCAGGATTTGCGCCCGCGGCATCTCCAACCCATCGAGGGTCACTCCAGCCTGATTGGCCATGTTCTGCGCCTTATAGGGCGCCACATTCATCCCTGCATCGGCCAGTAGGCGGCAAACCCCCGCCGTCACTAGGCTTTTGCCCACATCCGAAGCCGTTCCAAGAACTGAAATTGCGTATGCCATAGGGCTATGGTGCCAGAGGTGACGGGTTTTCGCGGGCACCTGAGGACTACAGCCGCTGATCCAGGCGCTTTCCACACATCCAAAGCGACAATGCCCACAAGGTGAGAATCGGAATAAATAGCCACGACCCAAACCGGTACAACCCGATCCCCGCAACAGCCATCAACCCGGTCTGAAGCGCTCCGAGCCCTAAGGATGGCCCTTGCAAAAAATGTCCGGGTCGCTTTCGGGGTGCGGGACAAAGGCTGGCGCGATGCCCCACCATCAACGCCGTGAATCCTGCCCCCAAACCCACTTGCCAATCGTGGGGTGCGACCAAGGGCAGCAGCAGCGTTAACCAAGCCGCGTCCCGGAGCAAAAACAACTGCCAACCTCGCACGGGAATTAGCTTTAGGCGCAGACGTTCACCTGCGGATTCCGCCCCCAACAAACACTGAGCCTGGGTGCCAAGGCTCAACACGATCAGGAGGCTCACGCCCATCTCCAAACCAGGGATGGCTACCGAACCCCAGATTCGTTGGCCCACCCCCCACACCGAAAGAAGAAAACCCAGGTACGGATCCAGGCTCCGCAGGTAGCTTTTCAGGCTCTGAAGAAAGAATGGGCCGAAGCGCCCAGAAAGCCGAAAGCGGCGCGGCGAGCGTGGCTTCGAGCCAAACCGCCACGCCAAGTTCTCGATGATCGGCGGCAAAACCACGATCCAAGGGATTACCCAAAAGGGATTCCAGCGCAGGAGCCACGACAAAATCAGCGTTCCCAAAAAAACGGAATTCAGGAGCCGAGCAAAAAGTCGAAAAAGGATTCGCTCGCACCGACCCATCGGCAAAAGGGCAAGGCGATCCTTGGGCAGCAGATGCAGCGGGTCTCGCCCCAAGGCGGGCAGCACAAGAAGGAGAAGAAGCCCTTGCAGCGCCGCTGCAGCCGGGGGGGCCACCACAAAAAGCAGCAACGCAAAGGCCCCAAAATGGTTGCGCCCGAGGGCGAGAAAGCCTTCGGATTCGCGCCGCACTTCCCGCAGGAGTGCCCCTAGAAGGAGGAGGACCCGAGCCATTCAGGCGTTCCCGGAAAAGGCTC
>JFJP01005473.1_pt1 | contig 21453 bp, 19 predicted proteins | sample 431651 | NCBI WGS metagenome assembly JFJP01 (sample SAMN02602958, study PRJNA72255) | Microbial mat metagenome, whole genome shotgun sequencing project. | biome: fresh water; feature: sink hole; material: water; isolation source: purple microbial (photo- and chemosynthetic) mats found in...
ATCAGCAAGACAAAGCCAATGAGGGAAGAAAAGTTACTGGCCGCTCACCCCATGGCTGAAGCGAGGGGCTTGCGCGGCTTTCTTGGTCACAGCGAGCGACCAACAGGGACTGCAGTCCCTTGAGGCGCTGCCCCAGCTCTGCGGGGGATGAGACCGCTTGCTCGGCAAGCCCATCTTCCGGGTACAGCCGGCTCAATATGTTGCGTTCAGGGAGCTTTTTTGTGCGTATCGAGCCCTGCCACGGGCCGCAAAAATGCTTTATTTGCCATATGCTTTTGAAGTCGTTCCCCGTCAATCAAGCAACTATGCTTGCCTTTATATGATTTATTTGTTATACCTTGAACACGCGAAGCCGCGTGATCTCATTGGTATTTGAGTGAAGCTTACGGCCGGAAGCAATGTGTCTGCCCTGTTGAATTGATGACACATGTGCTATTGAACCAGAGCCTGACCGCCACTTTGCAAGATAACAAATGCAGCACTTATCAAACCTATCCGACCTGGGCCAAGAAGTGGCCCGGTTGCGCCGTGACAAAGGCCTGACCCAAAAAGAGCTTGGTGCCTTGTGTGGCCTTGCTCAGTCGACGCTGGCCCGTTTCGAAAAGGGCAATGTCTCGGAATTTGGTTCCAGGAAGCTGCTTCGCCTCCTGGAAGTTCTGGGCTATGGGCTGACCGTCAGTGCGGCCAAGTCGCGGTTCACCCTCGACGACGCTCTGGCTCAGCGCCGGCTGGAGGGCTCAGAGGTGGCCCGTAGCGGCACAGCCGCCCCCGCAGAAAGCCGCCCGTGAAGCTCACTGTCTTCGTGCACGACGAACCTGTGGCCACGCTGGAGTCCACAGACAACTTCGAGCACGTGCTCACCTACCACCCCGGTGTTGCCGAGGAGCAGTTCATCTCCCTGCTCATGCCCGTGCGCACCAAGTCCTACGTCTACCCGGAGCTCCATCCGCTGTTCAGGATGAACCTGCCTGAGGGCTACCTGCTCTCCGTGCTGCAGGAGCAATTTGGGCCTAACGTAGGGGCATCCCCTTTGAACCTTCTTTCGGTTGTCGGCCGTAATGCCATAGGGCGGGTCAAGCTGGCGCCGCCTGGCGCTGACCCCCGGGCCGAGCCCTTGGCATTCGAGCTGGGCGACGTCCTGAGGGGCGACAACTCCGAGGCGGCCTTTGAGCGCCTGGTGCGGCGCTTTGCCGCCTCCGGTGTCTCGGGCGTGGTGCCCAAGTTCCTGGCCCCCAACACCGCGGCGTTTCTGAAGGACTACAACAAAGCCACGCTGCCCACAGACAAGTACATCATCAAGGGAACCACCTCTCGCCTGCCTGGTGTGGCGCTCAACGAGCACTTTTGCATGAAGGTGGCCCATCGCGCGTTCGGCCACGCGGCCCGGACGGAGGTCTCGCAGGACGGGCAAGCCCTGGCGGTACATCGCTTTGACTATGCCGAGGACGGAATCACGCGGCTCGGCATGGAGGATTTGTGCAGCTTGCTGGCGCTGCGCCCCGAGCAAAAGTATGAGTCGACCTGGGAGAAGGTGGCCAACCGCATCAAGGATGTCACGCCGGTGCAGAACCAAGGCCAGGCCTTGTCCGACCTCGGTAACCTGCTGCTGCTCACCTATGCCCTGCGCAATGCGGACTGCCACACCAAGAATATTGCCCTGCTGTACTCAAGCCTCTCGGACGTGCGCCTGGCGCCGGTCTACGACATGCTGACCATTGCGGTCTACGACGACTACTGCGACAACCCTCCCGGGATGTCCGTAGGCGGACGCAGCACGTGGCGCCCCGGCAAGGCCTTGGAGGTCTACCTCCAGACATGCTGCGGCTTGAAGCTGGCGGAGGTCGGCCAACGGGTTGAGCGCCTCTGCGAGGCGATGGTGGATGTTTCCACGGAGGTCGTACGGGCGAGTCGGGACTACGAGTCGTTTGGAATGGTGGGCCCTCGCATGTTGAAGGCATGGAATGAAGGCATGAACAGCCTGCGACTGAACAAGGCCTGGCAGCCCAAGGCGCCGGCGCGCGCCAAAATAGGGGAGTCCCCCCTGCCCTTGATGAGCTGAGCCCGAGAGAAAAAAGGAAGGGGTGGGCTCTCCATCGGAGGGCTCTTGTTGACGCCGACCCAAAACTGAGCCACTTTTGAGGGTGGTGCCGACCCAAAACTGAGCCAGGTGAACAACCTACTCTGCTGTTTTTTTGTGCAGCAGAGGACAAGGAGTGATCACCATGGAAATGATTGGCAGGATCCGGCGTTTACATGCCCGGAAGAACAAATCGGAGCGCGAGATTTCGCGCATGACAGGGCTCTCGCGCAACACGGTTGCGAAGTGGCTGCATGGCGGGGTGGATGGCTCACCGAAGTACCAGCGCAGCGAGCAGCCAACCAAGCTCACGGCGTTTCACGAAACGCTCAGACAGGCGTTGAAAGCAGACGCACACAGGCCAAAGCGCGAGCGTCGCACAGCAAAGGCGCTGTACGCCGAGATCAAAGCTGCCGGCTACGAAGGCGGCTAACCCACCACTGCCACATCGTGGAGACGGGCAACGAGTCCTACCGGTTCAGGCACAGCACCCTAGCGGCAAAGACGCGCATCAAGGCCCGGGAAGCTGCCCGCAAAGACAGCAGGGCACCAGCACCAGCGGAGCAGCCAGACGAGCCGTTCTGATTGATACCGCGCATGGGGAAATCCGCTACGGGCCTCGCCTTTTGCTCCATTCCCCATGCTTAAAACCGAAGACAAGGAGGGCAGCAAAAACCAGCGCTTGAGTACACTTATCCACAATTGCCGATCTGAAAACGGCAACCCGCCCTGGGTCAAATTTGGATCGGCAGGGTGGGTCAATATTCAATCGGCGCTGACACAGCCGGCTGGACCGGGCTTGGTGGGCGGCTGCCATGGCGCGGCTCATCTGGACACAAAAGACCGCCGGGCTGCCTCATCCAACCCATGGCGCTCATCAACCGGCTCAGCTTCTTGGGCTGGCTGCTGCTTGAAATGAATATTTCAGGGTCGACATCACTTCACCTTTGGTTCGGCACAAAAGCATGACTTTCACTGAGTGAACCTTTGACGCGCCAACCCACAGGCGTCTTAATATCAAACTGCAATGAAGGCACCCGCGTTCCCGAGACAGGAGGAGCCTCACCAGCGAACCAGCAGATTCGAGCGCGGCATTTACTTTCGCCATCGTCAATTTCCAGCAAGCTATGGGAGATCCAGGTGCACTGCAGGGTTGGTCCCTGTCGCTGATCTAAAACAACAATATCTGCAGCCTTGCCTCCCAGGGCAAAAGTCAGCCCCATGGATTCACACCAACCAATGAAGCGTTCAACCTCGTCGGGTGAGCGGAGATGAATGCAAGTCAGATCGTTGTCAAAACAAATGGATTCATCTTGCAACCCTTCTTGAAAACGACGTGGTCCGCCATGGAATTTTCGCAAGAGCGCATCATTTCGGACAACAACCGACAAACCTTCAACAAGTACCGCCATCATTTTCTCTTTCGTGTCATAAAACGCCGCGACCGGTCTCGGACTTCAGAAGCGCCGCAAGCTGGGAGCCAGACTTCAATTTCTCAATGAATGTGCAGCCTGCGTTGTTGGGCTGCCAGTAAGGACAGGCGAGAAAGTACGCATCCAAAAGCCCCGTCGAGTTCTGCTTTCGTCGCAACACCATGTTTTCGCCATGAACGGGACACGTTGCCAGCTCGACCCCACGGTGGCCTGAGTTCAGATCCGACTTGAGGTCATTGAGGCGGGTATCGATGATCTTTTCCGTGCCCTTGTCAGTGAGGATGATGCCGAACTCCTCGGCCGTCATCGAAAACTCCGGTGCGGTGGTATCTGTCATCAACCCGTAGTCGTTTCTCTGCAGTTTCTCGGTATGCGTGCAAGCCCGACGATCCCCCTGCACCACGTACCATCCAGTGCAGCCCCAGTAGAAATCCTTGGGCTCTGCCACGGAGATGTCACGCTTCCACTGCAATTTCATGGGCCGACCACAAACGCGACATTGCTTACCCAGGGTATCTGCGAACGCGTTGTACTGCAGTACGTGCGTCGTCTCCAGGTCGATCTCGACCTTGTCGATGGCACTCTCAGTCTCGAAGATCTTTTCGGCGGCACGCACCTCCTTGCCCAGATTGAGTTCAGAGAGAAGTTGGTCGCGCTCGGCCCGCAGGTCTTCCCACCTCTTGCGAGCGCGGTCACTAAGACTGCCGCTCGACATGCGCTGGTTCCGCAGATGCATGATCTCGTCATTGACCGAACGTAGGCGGTCCTTCTTGCGCGTTATTTCATCGACGACCTCGGCGCCGGTGGCGCCGCCCTGGCGCTTGTAGGCTACGTAGCCTCGCTTGATCCCTGAAATCACCTGAACGGTGGTGTCGACGAGCACTCCGAGCAATGTCCCGAGGCCATTGGCAAGGCGGTCAAAGAAGCTCATAACGCTTCCCCTGAGAGCAGCCGGGTTTGCTGAGCCAGGCGCATCGATAGCATTCGGTTGGTATCGGCACGATACGAGGTGAGGATCGCCTCCTGATTCCAGTACCGGTCGAACAAGAGACCTCCGGCAAATGCCGCTGGTATGGCCAGCAATCCACCGCCAACGGCATAGACCGCTGCTCCAGCCAAATTCGCGGCGGCGATACGCTGCCCTCGTCGGGCGATTGCAAGTTTGAATTTGTCGAGTGATTGCTGCCCGACAGAAACCTTGTATCCCTCCCAGGTCGCGATAGCCACCAGGGGGAAGAGAGGACTGAAGTAGTCGAGGAAGCGCTCGGTCACCGAGTCATCCATGACATCGAGAGCCGACGAGACTTGATCGTGCAGTTCGCTCTCAGTGATTCCGCTATCCAACACAAGGCCGGAGTGGGCGACCTCATGGGTGGCCAGGATTTCAATGTCAGGGTAGCGATGCAGCGCCTCTTGAATGTAGCCGGCGCTGTCCGTGGCCTTTAGCTGCAAATAGTCTGCGGTGGCCCCATCAGGGCCAACGATCTGCATATCCCAGCCTGGTTGATTCAGAGAGTCTGCCAATACGGCGTGATAACGATCCGGGAGAAGAACGGGCCCCACCTGTTCACGAGCGTTCAGGCGATCTGCGACGAGATACTCGAAGTACTTGCCCTTGGCGGTGTTGACCGCCCCTTGCAACTCCTCGCCACTCAGCCCAAATAAATGGTCATCAGACAGTGACGGATTCGTGACACGAATCGCCTCAACGAGACGAGGATCAAGATTGTCGATGCAATGATCAAGAAATACTTCTGCAGAAGCAGCCGCCAGTGTCAGGTCAAAGAGCGACTCCCGATTCGCCTTTAGATACCGCTGGAAAGCGTCGTAGAACCGCTCGCCCGCAGGCCGTCCACCGACGCCGCCGTAGTGGCTACTCAGCTGACCAAGCCTGGTAGACGTTATGCCGTTCATGATCATTTAACCGCGTTGCGAATCGCGGACAACTCCGATTTGGCGCGCTGCAAATCGGCGACCCAACCCGATGCGGAAATACCTTCCGGTTCGAGCCCTAGTCCTTCTTCGATTCTTGAAACGCGTTTTTCGAGCCGCTGAATAAAGGTATCCATGCCTCCCAGCACCTCCTCAACCATCAGGAGATGTTGCTCAATCTGCGAGCGCAACTGGCTCATCGTGAGTTCTTCAAACATATTCTTTGCCTCCCTTCATAGTATCTTGTGGCTGAACCTCAGTCGGCATGCCGCCGAAGCCACACAGGTATGTCGTCGACCTGCGCGCGCTTGGCCTTGCCTTCTGACTCTGTATCGTCAGGGAGATCTTTCCAAACCGTCAGGAAATGTGCGCCCGGCGACCCGTTCTCGACCAGAACGTAACCCGACCGCAGCTCCTTCCGCCCCCAGGTTGTCTGCCAGCGTGCAGAGAACGACCACAGCTCACCGTCTTCAGCGTGACCTTTGAGGAACTCCTTCCACGCAGCGTGGAGGTGACCAAAGGGCAGTTCAGGTGCCGCCTGGAGAGGATCAGTCACGATCTCACGCATCTCGACCTCCTGCACCGTCAGACGCTCCAGCAGGTGCTGACGCTCGACGGCGAACTCCCGTTCCTCCTCAACTTTGGCACCATCCTTTTTGTTGAACATTTCCTCGACCTTCATGTAGACCGCGACGGGCCAGACCGCGATAACCAGGATGGCAGCCAGAACCGGCGCGACGATGTTGTTGAGGATGCGGTAGGAAAGCTTCTTGCGATCCGGGTTGACCGCCTCGAGCAGTTCACGAAGGGATTCGGAATCCTTCTCCTTCGTCAGCCGATGGGCACCGTACACAATGCCGAGGACCGCGATGCCGATGCCCAGGTACCAGTAGAGGTAAATCATGCCGCGGCCCCGTCGCCTTTACCGGCTCGCGGGAAAACCGTCATGGCGCCAACTTCATAGCCTTCAGGGGCGCCATCGGACTCGGCGACCCCGTTGTGCTGCACGCGAGTGGCAACGACGACCCCTCTCTCCACATCCAAGAACAGGTCGCGCTCGAAGGTGCTGCCGTACCCCATGTGCACGTACTCGAGCTGCTTGCCCTGTGGAAGCCGGATCGTTCCGGAATACCAGTGGGCAAACACCCGGTCCGGATACCCGGGGAAGATCGATTCCAGCGACGCTTGGGTTCCGTCTTCTAGCGTTCCGTTCAGACAGATCAGGTAGAGCCGATCGTCAACGATCTCCCAACTGCCGACGTAGCCACGCCAAAGCGCCGTGCAGTTCGACTCGAAGCGCGGGTTGGTGCCCCCCATAGCGAAGTAGTCGCTAAGGGGGTTCGTGCACATGGCTACGTCCTCGCTCTGGTAGCGCAGCTTTTCAGCAATCTGTGCAGTCACGTTGCCTCTCCAGAATCTGATATTTTTTCAAAATACGGCCCAGGAATACGGAACGCCGTTCTCACAAAGAGACTTCAAAATCCAACCAATCGCGGCCAGACCAATTAAACCCATCGGCCAACGGCAAATTCATCGCCCCCCTTGGACGCATTGCAAAGACCCTCTTGTCACTCAAGGTCTTGAGTGACCAAGTGGTCTCGCAGGTTCGACATCGGCAATAAAACTCCCGGTTCGGGCTCGCACTGAATTGAGCATCATGACTGCAGAGACGTGACAAAGCCGTCAATTGATCTACAGCAGTCAACACCTGATTTTCAATTTGCTTGCTTGCAGACTCCTGCAGTTTTAACTTGATCTCGGACGCTTGCATGGAGTCCAGTGGCGCGATAAGTCGAACGTGTGTCGAAGATAAGCTCTCAAAATTATTGGGCCATCCGTCAGTTATCTGCTTTACAGGTGTCGGCAAGGGTCCAAGTTTTTTGCCGTAACCTTCGATCAACCATGAAAGCATCCACTCATCAATCAATCTCCCCATCTTTTCGACAACGTAAAGGTCTAAAGGAGATATAGCCAAACGCTGCCGAGAAGAAATACTGTCTGAGCATCCTGGCCAGCAAACGACGTGACTTGAATTTAGATTTTCACCTTCTTCGACATTTTTTCCAAACCAAGCGATAGGAATCAACCGAAGAGCTTCACCGTGCGAGTTGAGAATTAGCCAATCTTGCCCGTCCTGTCTCACTGAAAACATCATTTCAGCCCAACCGAACTCCAAGCGGTCACCCTGTCCACCTTGCAGTCCATATCTTTCCAGTGCTCGTCGGAGAACCAGACCAACGTAATCTCTGTAGGCAAGGTGCAACTGCTGATGCTTCGCCAGTCGCTCTTCTGGCCTCGTTTGCCGTTCCTCTCGTTCGTCTTTCAAACTTTCCCAAATGGGAGGCAAATGCCTGTAATGAGGATCATGATTCAGAATGTTGGTGCGATGAACCTGGGCGGGTACTACAGACGCTGCGGGGACCAGTGCATAAAGACCACGTTGCTTCAATCCTCTAATTGCACGCAACTGAGCCTCAATCTCCGCTAGAGCACGCTTCCCGGATTCCAATTGCATCCCGGTCTTGTCGTCAAGATATGACTCCCCCCAAAGGCGGCAAATATCTTGGCGAAGTCGAAAGTGCGTCTGCTCAGAGTCTTGAAACTCCAAAGCTCGCGCTAGCCGTGCATTAACACCACGGATGCGAGCTAGTCTCCTGGCAAGATGTCGATCCAGCCGATCCAGCAATCGCTTGTAGAGTCTGTTCTCATAGATGGCATAGTCATCCTCGCTGAAACGCGCCAGAACCTTGCGAGGTTGCACACCGCTGAGCGTGCGCTGCTGCCAGCAATCCGAGTGCGACGCCAAATGACTTAACGCCGACGTTGCCAGACGTCGAGCTCGCGCCACGGGTGCGACTAGATCGTCGTACCGAAGGTCTCTGCGCGGCCGATCAGATATCGAGTGCAAATGACCATCTCTGAGTACCGTGGCCAAATTCCGTTCGAGTTCCTCAAGGGCACACTGCGCGGCCATCTCAGCGGGCAGCATCGGTGAAACATTTGCACCATGTGCGTAGGCGAGTTTTCCAGCGATCGAAATAATCGCCTCGCCGGAAAGATCCGCGTCCGCCTGATCTTCATCCGTCTGATCGCAGGAGAGAACCTGGTGTTCAGCGTCCTGAATCCGGATGACGCCAGAGCCGTCATCCGACAGCAGATCACCTGGCTGCAAGTGGCTGTGTCTGTTGACTACAAGTGGTTCAAGCAAGCAATACCTACCCGGCAGGAACACGTTGGGTATGTCACTGAGTTTCCCACCGGTAAGGCGGTCCAGAAATCTCATGCGCCACGTTCCTTACGGCGACGATCTTCAGCCAACAGGGCCATCGAACGGCGAGGCTCCGATTTCCAACCCTTCCACACGGTAGCAAGCGCTTGTTCGATGGCGGTTAAATCATCGATCGTTGCATCGTATCTGCCAGTGACCTTACCGCGCCGAAATACTCTACTGGCAAGCAAATGGTCGAGCGCGTCCTCTTTACGGCCACCCGCAGCCATGTAAACGGGGACAAATCTCATGGCCTGACGCTCGAGTCGATTGCCCCATCCCAGGTCAAAACGTTCCTGCAAAATGTTTGTCAGCGGGCCCGTTGTCAACTCTGCCAACAACTCTCCAACCTCGTCGGCGTTCTGGGTCGCAGCGGCATTGAAGCGCTCCATCAATGATGCATAGCTAAAGCTGGCCTTCGGCTTTGGCTCAATCTTGAATCCTGCTTCGTGGCGGGGAAGCGTCATGACATGAGCACGATCGTAGGTTTTGTCAGCAAACTCGTTCGTGGTCTCATCGTGGTTAGCGGTGCCTACAAACCAGACGTTATGGGGAACTCGAATCCTTCGCCCCTCAACAAGCAGCGATGGTGCATTTGGCAACTGGCTCTCCGACAAGCTGATCAATCGATCTCTTGGATCATTCTTTTCGAGAGCCGAGAGGAATTCAGCAAAATACTGCTCCGGGCGGGAGAGATTCATCTCGTCAAGCAAGATGATGTTGCACCGGTCCTTGTAGGCGGCTGTTTGCGCACGGTAGAGACCTTGCAGGCAGTCGCGCTCATAGAAGCGTTTCTCGAAGGCGTTGTAATGCCCCAGTAGATCATCACGATCTCGCCAACCAGCCTGGACGGCAATGTCAGTACATTGCCCTCCAACAGCCTTTGCGAATGCCTTCGCCAAGCTCGTTTTGCCTGTGCCGCTGATACCCTGAAAGATGTGAAGCTGGCTCATAGCGAGCCCGGCAATCAGCAGCTGAATATCTTCGAGACGGAAATGAAGTGTTGCACCTTCCTCCGCTTGAGCGATCCTGTGCTGCAATTCAACCGCGAATTTTTTCAGATCAGGAACATCCTGCTCCGGCAGGCTCAGCTCCTTGGCTTTGCGATCCTTGATCCAGTCTGCATTGGATGCCGAATCCATCCATGCCATCTGAGGGAACGGCTTCTCGGATTGCTGTGACTGGGTTAGGTCATCTACCGTTTTGCCCAAGTCATTGAGTCTTGCACTCAAGATCTGATTGTTCTTTTCTAAGGCGCGCTTCTCTTTTTCGAGGTTCTCTTTGTCGCTGACACCGAGACGCAGGCGATGAAGCTGGGCTTTGGCATCAGCCAAGTCAACATGAACCTCATCGAGTTGATTCTTTTGCTCATCACGAAGTTTTCGCAGTGCCTCGTTCTCAGATTGCAGCTGATCATCCTGACTATTTGCAATATGATTTTCCAACTGAGTGACTCGACGCTTGTGAGCAGCCAACTCGTCAAGAATCTCGCGTGCAGAACGTCCCGCCAATGCCTCTGAGAACTCTCGGTATTGTTCTAGTTTTTGTTCGGTCAAGGTCCAATCACGGTACACCTTTTCGAGGCGAGACTCGGCTCGTTGTCGGGCCTCCGTCAATCTCGCAATTTCCTGGCTGGCCTCGCGAAGTGCATCTTCACGGATCTGTGTCCGTTCGCGCTCTAGCTCTTTCCACTCCGCATCTTGCCGTCGTTGTTGCTGCTGAAGACTTCTCTCCTTGTTTGCAATATCCGCTTCTCGACCCATCAGTTCGGAGGCGCGCGCAGACTCATCGTCACGTGCTTTCTGCTCTGCTTGAAGAATGCCCAGTTGGATTTCTGTCTTCTTAGACTCTAACTCCACGATCTCTTTTTTTAGGTCACTGAGTGCTGCGACGTTTTGGGCGGCAAAACCGGATCGCGCATCCAACTCTCGCTTTTCAAGTTCGCGTTGTTTGGATGCATTTTCTCCATTCATTATGGTTAGAAGTTGCTCTTTTTCATTTAGGTCTATGGTCCGTTTCTCGCATTCCTGCTTCAATAGGAATAATTCACTTCTACCAGTCTCGACTCGTGCACTTTCACTGGCAAGCTTGTCCGATTTCGTCTTGACGAAATCATTTGATATATTAAGTGCCTTGCCGAATGCAGCCATCTGTTCAACTAGAACGGCGAACCTATCGCGACTACCTTCGGGAATGGATAAGTGCAAATCATGAAAATCTTGCTCAATCCATGCTGGTGATACAAAATTTGGCAATACTTCTTCGACCAGCAACTGATTAGTGTTAACTGCTCCAATCAACTTTTTTGCCTCCGCTTGGGAGCCCGTTTTTGGAGGCGGTGGTTGATTTTTCCCTATTTGTTTCTTATGCGAGGCCATTAATACCACTCCTTAAAATTTCCTGTCCAATCAATAACGAATTCCGCGTATTCCATTGCTTCGTCTTTGCTTATCTTGTCACCGCCCGCGTGACCGGCCTTCCGATTTCTCGCGTCAGCCATGTCCAATATTCGATCTAAGGCAAGAGCTTGGGGAGCAAGGTCCTTGAGAGGATGAGTGGCGTGCTCAATCGTGGAAAGCAGCGCGGCAAACATCAACGCCTTTAATGAACTATTCCCTCGAACAAGCGCATTCCGAATCTCTCTCAAATTCTGCGAAGCCAGTCGCCTAACTGTGTCATCGGTGAGTTGGGCCGCTGGGAGTGTTCGCAGAATTTCCGAAGCTAGGTCCTTCGTCCAATTCTTGTCCTGGCTCCGATCGGGCAATCTACGGACGTCCACTGGAAATCTCTTCAACAACCATTGAAAAACACTCTCGGCGAGGTTGTGAGTTTCAATCAACAAACTGGTCAAATCTTCCTGCCAAGTTTTATCTTGGGAGGCCAACAGTGCGTTCCTGCGCAGCACACTGGTCAAGTACCCTGAAATAGCAGGCACTTTCCCGGACCAGCTGTAATCAGCCAGCACAGTCAAGTCGATCTGGTTCTCAAGAGACCGCAGCCACTCCTCTGCCGACAATTCATTCGATCGCGTCTCACCCACTGCGTCAGCGATGTAGCGTGCCAGACCCTCGTTACGAGGCAGGACTTCCTGCAATGGCTTGCGCAACCATGATGCCGCCTGCTGAAGACCGAAAGGGTCGGCAACCAGCCAGGGTTGTGGCCCAGCCTCGTCTGGAAAGATCCAAGTCCACAACCACATCGGCTGCGCCGAATCTTCGACAAAGCTCAGGCTCTCAATGCGGACACGTGTCGGAAGTTCATCATCACGCTGCTTGGCGTGGTCGTGATCCGTCCGATAGCGCTCGAACGCATCAAAGAGCGCACCCATGTCCATTGCACCTTCCCGGAAATGATTTAGGCGAAACGGTCGATCTTCCTTTCCGGAATCCAGATCACGCAGGAATATCGGATAACCACGTTCATCGATTCGCCTCGCTTCAATTTCAGGAAGTTCTTCAGTGAATCTCGGTAACCAGTTGCCAGAGATCGCGTCCTGATACGCGTATCCCATTCGGACTTCCTCGCTGGCGTCCTGAGTCTCTTCGAGAACACGCTCACCTTGAGCAGTAACGGCACCCAAGGTAGTCATCCAGCCGTTGGGGATCAGCTGTGTGGCAATGATGAACACCACGAGCTCCCGGTCCAGCCCCAGTAGTGCCGCCATTTCCGAGCTGTCCTGGCATCGAGCTGCTGCAAGTCCAAGGATCGCCTGCTGGAACAGATTCAGCTTCAGTACACGCTTTGTTGGATAGAGAACCTTCCAAACTCGAACGGGCCACAGAAACGGACGCCCACCATGGGGACGACGCACATCAAAGCGGAGATAGCGATCAGCGACCATTTGCCATCTCCTCCCTGCAAAGCTTTAGGAAAGCATTCAGAGCTGGGACGGCTTCCTCGGACTCAGGACATTCAGCCATGCCTTTGTCACCAACGGCAACAAGGAGCTTTCTCTGGCGGCTCATCGCCACATTTAAGCGGTTTGCCAAGCGCAAGTGGCCATACTTACCATTTAGCAATCGTTCACGCTCACTCCCGTCCTTTTGATCGGAAACGACTGAGTCGTTAGCTCGCACGATCGACAGGAAGACGAGATCAAACTCTTTGCCTTGGAACGCGTCGACCGTGCCGACGCGCAGGCGCTCATCACCTGATTCAGTCTGCCGGTAGGATCTTGCGATCCGGATTTCACCGTCCTCCTCCTCCGCAAGGCCTTGGTCGACGAAGGCGTCAAGAATTAGGTCACATTGGGCGCGGTAAAAACTAATGACGCCAATACTCAATGTCGGCCCACAAGAATCTGTTATCCGCTTGACTTCTTTTGCAATAGCAATTGCCTCAGCCCGTCTTTCATAACCGGGTTTTAGAAATTTTTCTTTCCCGTCCTGCAGAGGCACATCCAACCAAGCAGCACATTTGCCTTGGTAGCCAGGAATCGTGTGGGCGAAATCCTGTGCGGGTCGCCCTGAGTGCAAAACGTCCAGTCCCACAGATTCATAGAACTGCTTGCTGATGAAGTCACCCAGAGTCGGATGCATTCTGTACTGCGTATCGAGCATCACGACGCGCTTGATGTTGTCGACTTTCTCTTGCTCCCTAAGCTGTTTCACCAGCCGCTCAAAAAGACTCTGCTCATACGCCTTTGCTTGAGCCTCAGTCAGGCTTTGCCTGGAAATGAGTTCATCTTCCAACTCTCGCTGAACAAGGTGAGGTAGCTGTCGATGGTCGCCAACTAGGATGATGCGACGCCGCGCCATCGCCATGGGAACGAAGAGATCGAGAGGGTTTGCTCTCGCCGCTTCGTCAATGACAACCGAGTCGAACTCAATTCCTTCTGATGCATCTAGATCGCTCAACTCCTTCAAACTGCTCATCGCTTTACCAGCTGACTGTTGGCATGTTGCACCGACAATGCTGGCGTACTCGCGGACCGCTCTCGCTGCCTCATTGGGGGACTGGGCAAGCGCCGCGTGGTACGAGGCCACTACCGCAGAGATGCCACGGCGTGATTGGCGCAAAGGCGCGGCGATTGCGCACTCGATATCGGCCAAGAGACCAAGTGCTTCTCCACTCAACGCCTGCTTCAGCTGCGGGGGCCTGTAGTCGGGGCTCAGTCGATCCAGCATGGCCCGCTTAAAGGCAGCCAACTCAGATAGGTCTGCCTCTGTAGCGTCGGCAACCGTTGAAAGTCGCTGGAGCAACATCCACTCGGACTCTTCGAGTTTGACTCCGCCACGTCGCAGAGTGCGCTCAAGCTGATGAGCTCTGTCCGGGCCGTCATCGGAGAAGCCGATGTGGCTGGTGCGCAGAGCCCGGAGCAATCGCACAAGCCCAGCGGGCTCGTTGGCCTGACGCTGGGTTTCAACTCTTTTCTGCTGAGCAAGGAACTCATCCCACCGGTCCTTAATATTGGCCGGGAGACGAACATCCAGAGCGAACAACTGGTGCAACAAAAGATCAATTTGCTCGAACTGTGTTTGGCGCTCCTGTGCCGACAAACTTGCGAGTCTCAATGCTGTGACCCGCCGATCAAGCTCTTTCAAGGGCTGAGTCAGTGGCTCGCTCAGCTGAATCGCATCGAGTCGGACGGCGATTTCCTTTCGTTTGCGTTCACACCAAACACCAACGGGGTCGACGCCGCCTTCGTCACGACGCCCTCGACCGCCAATACGAACAGCAGGCAAGCCAAAGACTTCAGCACGATTAAGGGCGTTATCGACGGCGTCGTGCTGGTAACTACTGATCAGCACTTGGTGCTGCAGCGAGTTCTCACCTAGTGTTTCGGCAAGGCGACGCTGCAAAGCAGCAATGACCTGGGTCTTTCCCGTTCCTGGTGGACCAACGATAAGCGCGATATCAGGTGTGTTTATCGCCTTCTCCAATGCCTCAATCTGGCGCTTTGTTGGAGCACCCTTAAAGCAAGCTTTGGCGTAGGCGGATAAGCCATCGAGTTGACGCCGTCGGGCGCTTGGCGGTGCAACCCCTTCCAGCAGGTAGCTCAATTGCGGCAATCGGCGTCCATCATTGATGGATTGCCTTGCACGCGCACGACGGGTCTGTACAGCTTCGTCACCTGATAGAGAGTAGTAGATGAAGCCCTTGGCTGGTGGCCGTTCCGAGCGCCGGTCCTGGCTTGGAATCAAGACAACGCCGTCTTTCTCAAACCGCAATACCCCTCGAACTGGGCGACGCCGTGCCCGGTCGCCTTTCTCCGGTGTGTCTTCAACTTCGGAATCAAGATCGAGTTCTTTCTCACCAAGTTCTACTTGTGTTGTGGCTGATAAACCCAGGGTTTTCCATCGTTTTCGGAAATCCTTCAGGTGGTCAACATCAACTTTTAGAAACCATGCCCAGAGCTCACCCTCGATGAGATCCGCGTTCTTGAACCGAAGAGAGCCAAGCTCTCGCGCGCAATCTCTCGCCTGTTCCCATTCAAGCGCGCCGTATTCCTGCCATAGGCGCAGGTAGCTTCCGTTGTCGCGAAGTGCAGCATCCAGGAGTGCGCGCTGCTCTGTACTCTGTAGCCGAACGGCGACACTGGCATCTTGGAAAGAGATCTTGCCTACGGCCAACGCCACACGTGCATTAGTACCCTTGAGACGTGTGACGCTCATCAGTCTCAGCACGCCCGCATCTCGTTTGACGGTGCCTCGCCACCCCGCTCCAAACAGAACGAAACCTTCATCGGAAGCGTTGTCGAAGCGACCAAGAAAGACACGATCCATTTCGGCGGTCGCCGCGTCATCAGCAGAGATGAATTGATCCGTCAACCAATCCACGGCTGCCTGTACGTCCGGTGCGGAAATCACACCCCTACTGGCCAATTGCTCCGCAATGGCCTCATCAACAGAAATCGCCATATCCAACTGGATCTGCTCGACCAAATCCAACGATTGAAGGTGGAGAACCTTTTCGTGTCGATTTCTTAAGACCCACAGTGTCAAGCCACGCTGCACCCGAATCGCAGTTCGATCTTGGCTTCCGACTACTTTGCCGACGCAGACGAAATCCCCCTGACGGAGAAGATAGTCATTGCCGTGTGCCTGCACTGATACTGCCTCGCCGATCTGCCAATCAGCATCCAAGTCGTCACAAGAGAATTGGACAAGTTCACTCGACAGAAGAGAAAAATCGCAAAGTTTCATCGTTGGCTCACCAGTTGAAACGCCATACGACGTGCTCTTCTTCTACTGCCCCTAGATGGAGCCAGAAAGACACCCCTGAACGACTTTCTGATTTAAGCCGCTGTCGACGCGCAACGGCTACGACTTTGTCGTCAGATGCTCTCTGCAAGGAAATTCGCGCACCGGCTGAGGGCTCTATCCACAACCCATCCTTGGCAAGTTGAACCGTACATAGCGGACTCGCATCCGCGTACAAAGACGTTCCCAAGGGCAAGGTTTTCAATTCGGCTGGGCTCACGCTTAACACCAGGGCCTTACCTGTGCGAGTCCAGCACTCCTTGCGAATCAACGACTCAGGAACATCCTCCGTCAAGCCCTCCCGGAGCAGCTCGGGCGGCATATAGCGATATTCCTGCAGCAGGATCGTCCGATTCTTGTCCTGAGCGTGATCACAAAATGGACAAGTCTGTTTTGGGGTGTAGAAGAACGTACTGCCACAGGACTCGCATTGATCGCAATGACCTGTGGCAGCCTCGAAGGCATCAGCCCATTCACTCAGACTAGGTCGCTCACCTGGACTATTCAGCCCGGCATTGAAGCATCGTTCAAACAACGCACGCAGTGGCGCGTTGAGCGTGATCTCGCGTGGCAGACCAATCGACAAGGCATTGCTGCGATCCACTGGGTGATCTACCCAAGGGAGTTCGCCACGGAGAGCCGCCTCTTCACGCTCGGACTCACCTTCAAGGACAACGTCTCCCTTGAGTGGGTGAACCAGCGTGAGGATGCGATATGCCATGACCGCAAAACTCCAACTGTCTGTCAGCGTATTGATGCCAGTCTCCCCCCGGAGAATCTCGGGTGCACCGTAATCAGGAGTGAAGACGCCTTGCTGACCATCACGCGACTGACTCGCAACGTTGTCGGCATCGATTAACCAGACTTCGGCGTACTCTAGTGATTGCGATGCGAAGACATTTGCAGGGGAGAGATCGCCATAGGCCAATCCACGCCCATGCAACTGAGCCAACACCCGCGCCAGTCGCGCTAGCATCTTCAACCTACGCAGCAGGCCACCTGTCTTCACATAGCCGGAGAGGCCGTCATCAGACATCAAGGAGTCAGTCGCCACCTGCATCAGCTCAGTCATTGGGGCCAACCCATCCATCAACTCCATCACGTAACCGGGCTGCGGCTGCGTGATGAGGGCCAACGGATGTGCTATCGGAAGACCTTCAAGTGGCTGGCGCATAAGTGCGCGGATCTTGTTCGTCCAACTGGATCGCTTTTCTTCTGTGGTTGCTCGCGCAACTTTGACGAGAACGTTGGGGTAGTTGGTCGTGCAGACGATTCCCTGCCCACCTTCGCCAATGCGACCTGTCAACTCATAGGACTGACCATGTTGGTCTAGCACCGTCCTGTTTTTCTTCGGTGCTTCTGCTGTGGTTGTGCTCATTCAGACGTCCTAAATATGGTCACCAGTGTCTTGTCGTCGCTGTGCAAGGGGGTCGCCCAGTCGCTCAATTCAGACTGCAGCCAGCGTCTGCCTCGGCGACGATTCCGAGTGCTTAGGTCTTGATAAAGCGCATCAAAGAACTCTGCGAGTTGGGCTGGCTCGAGATCATCGGCCACGCCATCTGTCATCAGGACAACACCATCACCTGGCTCGGTGAGTCGACCGAATGTGGTGCTCCATTTGTCCTGCACGTGAGTGGACTCAAGTGCCCACGTCTGATTGCTATAGGCTGTTCGGTCTGGTGTGACGCGACGAAACTGGCCAGCGCATCTCACAAGCAGCAAACCGTCACCCAGTTGAGCTGCATGGAAATCGCCCTCAGCTGTCACGCGACCGAACAACAGCGTTGTTGCTGCGTCTCTTGGGGTTGTCGGCTCAATGGCCTCGAGCCATTGCTGATGAATCAATGGCAGCGTTGTAGGCAGATCGAAGCTGCTCGATGCGGCGCGCAAAATCCGTCGGGAAATCTGGCAGGCATTACGTGCCCCCAGATCACTACGTGCTCGAGATCCCAGCCCGTCAGCCACGGCCGCAATCCAGCCGCCCCGCCAACCAGATAAAGCCATCGCGTCCTGGTTAGGCTCGCCCAGTTCTAGGTGTCGGGGGCCGATGACGCTCGCGCCGCAGGCAATAAACCTCATTGGAAGTCGAGGTCCAATGCATCGTCATCCGGCGGCGGGACAACGAAGGTGGTTGAGAGGTCTGGATTTTGGCTTGCAGTGCGAGTGGTGACGCTCATGGTCACCGCTCGGAAGAAACGATGGATGTCCCGGGCGTTGTGCGCCTTGAAAATGGGCGCTTCTGCGTCGTTTGCAAAATCCTTCAGCATGGCTTCGTCGGCATCTGGGCCAATTGCCATTGCAAGCCGGGTTGCTTTTTGCGCCCGCTCGGAATCGCAGAGAGCCTTGAAGGGAACCTCCCAGTCGTCGGTCGGCTGCCCATCAGACAAAAGGATCAAGACGGGGCGGTAGGCTCGAGAGGGGATGCGATCCTTGTCCTCCAGCAGTTGACGGGCGAGGTCAAATGCAGCACCCATCGGCGTCACCCCTTCGGCCTTCAATTCCGCAAACCCCGCGACGCTGTGTGCCGCAGCCAGCGGTAGGTGCATCTGAGCCTTGCCGCCGAAGGTGATCAAGCCCACTTGGATCTCGGCGCGCAAACGACTTTCCTTGGCGAAAGTCGAGACCATGTCTTTCATCGCAGCGTTGAGCGCCTCGATTTTGCCGTTCTCCCCCATGCTCCCACTGGCGTCCGCCAAGACGATCACGGGTAGAGGCCGGGGCGTGGCTACAGCGAATTTTTTGAGACTGCTCATTTTCTTTGTCCTTTGATCAGATTGATTTTTCGTATTCGGGGTTGGGGCTTTGGGTGGCGAAACCGGCGACTGAGTCGGATGCATCGCGAAATCGCCGACGTACCGGCTCACGATGTCTTCTTGGTATTTTGCAAACCCCATGAATCAGCCTCTTATTCATAAATGTTCTTATCATTAAGCACCATCCGTGCCAGATGTTTTGGACTGGTACTTGAGCATCCAATTCGTCAATGTTTGGTAGCTGCCAAGGCCCAACAGCTTCGCCGCCTCGGTCTTGTTTCCGTGACTCTGTTCCATGGCCCGCTCGAGGTAGTGCCGAGCTACATCTGCCATCAAATCAGGCAGAGAGAACCCCTCGCCAAGGGCGGCTCCAAGAATGGAGTCGTCTGCCCCACTGGATGTGAGCGAGAGAACCTCAGCGACATCTTCGGCTGCTATTTCCTCTCCCGGAACCCAGATGGATGCCCTCAAAAGAGCGTTGTGTAGCTCCCTTACATTTCCTGGCCAGGCGTGACGAAGAAGAACATTTCTTGCGCTTACAGACAATTTCTTATGCTTAAAGCCGGGCTGCGATGTCGCTTCGCGGTTGACCTGGTCAAGCAAAGCATCGATCAACAGATTGAGGTCTCCTTCGCGAGCGCGCAGTGGAGGTAACGCCAAGATGCCGACTGCGATTCGATGAAACACATCCTCTCTGAATCGACCTGCCCGAACCTCTTCCGGCAGAGTTCGGTTCGTGGCAGCAACGATGCGCACATCGACTTTTCGAGATTTGCTGGCGCCAATGCGGGTCACCTCATGCTCTTGAAGCACACGAAGCAGCCGAACTTGTGACGACAGCGGCAGCTCGCCGATTTCGTCCAGAAAAAGCGTCCCACCATCGGCCGCCTCGAAGTGACCAGTGCGACCGGCATGAGCGCCGGTGAACGCCCCCTTTTCGTGCCCAAAAAGCTCAGAATCAATGAGTTCGAGAGGTATCGCGCCGCAATTGACCGCTATGAATGGCGCGTCCTTTCGTTTGCTTGAGGCATGGATCGCCCGCGCGAAAAGCTCCTTGCCTGTTCCAGACTCACCCTGAATCAACACCGGCAGATCCCGCTGCGCCAGTCGTTGCGCCATCGCGACTACGCGCTTCATCGCATTGCAGCGATGAATGATGCTGGCGAACTCTGCCGCAGCGGGAGGCAATCCTTGAACAAGATGTGCCAGAGCCTCATCAGCTTGCTTGCTTGCAACTGGAAGGAATTCAGCGGCTAAGTCAAATGGAACAACGACAGGACGCACGCCGTGTTCGCGAGAGGACTCTATGAGGCTGGCCCCGTACTTGGCTTTCGCCAACAGCACCCACACAGCGGCCATGGCGGGGGTGCCCGGGCTCACATGGAAAGTGATTGGAAGCCCAGGTGAAGAAGAAAGCGTCGCTGACACCGCTCCATTGGCTGCAACGTATATGTCTTCGAAATCGGTGGGGCTGCGCAGTTTTGCGTGCCGCACATCTGTAGCGCCCGTAAATTTGCCGCTCAGCCACGCCACGAAGCACTGCGTTTTCTGCTGCCCGTGATCTGACAGGAGTACCAGGCGCTCATAGGCACCCGTCTCCAGCGCCATCAAGATGGGGCCGAAGTCCGCGCCCGATGCATCCTCCGAGGCGCGGAGGTCTGAATTACCAAGCCAGGCAAAAAGTGTGGGCATCGGGCATAAGAAATTGTGTAATCACATAAATTTCATTTTATCGTGCGCGCTGTGCAATGGAAAGTATCGGCGCAACGGGCTACCAGCCGCGCGCGAGAAAGGCGTTTGATCACGAGGCTCAGACCTCGATGATTTGGCCGAGCGGGCCAAGCGGCTCCACCCTCACCGTCCTCGCACGCCTCACGCGATAGGGCCTGCTGACTCATCCCATGAGCCTCCACTCTTAGAAAAGTCTTCGCAAATCAGCCATCTAACGTTGATACCTTGAAAATTTTGCACTATCCTGTCGTGGTTTGCCCTAAATTGGCCATCACCATGTCTAAAAGTACCAGCGAGGGCGAGATCCTCACCATCAAGCAGGTCGCCGACTACCTGAAGGTCACGGAGCGGACGATCTACAGGTTGGCAGCGGCCAAGCAGATCCCTGCCTTCAAAGTGGGTGGGAGTTGGCGGTTCTCACGGGCAGACATCGATAGCTGGATCAAGCAGCAGTCGATGGAGGGGCTCGAAACCAGCCGTGAACAAGATGGCGACGCCACTGGCCAACCGAACAATGGGGAGCGAAAGTAATGCTTGGACTGACTCTACGAGAAGAATTTCGAGGCAAACGCCTCAAAGGGACAGCCATTGAGCTCTCCAACGACACGAACACCGGCGCGACTCAGATCGCAGCCCAGGAGTTCTTGGAGATCACGTATCCGACCCACGATCTACTGAAAGGGATCGAGGCGGTCGGCCCGAACCAAGGGCGTCCGGTCGTGGTGATCGGCGAGCGGGGCCTCGGTAAGTCTCACTTGATGGCCGCGCTGTACCACGCAGTCACCGATGCGACCTCGACGGGGGCATGGCTGAACTCCTGGGCCATCACCTTAGGTGATCCGCAGATCAGCAAGATCGGGCTGCGCAGCGGAATGACGGTGATCGGCGAGAGCCTTCACCGGCAGCGCTTCAAGTTTCTTTGGGACTTGATGTTCGAGCGCCATCCCCACGGCACGTACATCAAGGGCAAGTGGGAGGGCATGGGCGCGGCCAAAACCGACATCCCGTCTGACAAGCTGATCCTCGAGCTGTTGCAGCACACGCCGACGATGCTGCT
>JFJP01037895.1_pt1 | contig 21450 bp, 7 predicted proteins | sample 431651 | NCBI WGS metagenome assembly JFJP01 (sample SAMN02602958, study PRJNA72255) | Microbial mat metagenome, whole genome shotgun sequencing project. | biome: fresh water; feature: sink hole; material: water; isolation source: purple microbial (photo- and chemosynthetic) mats found in...
TTGTAGGCCACCATTAAATCATCTTCTAATGAATTTTTGATAATGGAGTAAGCTTTCCGCAGCCAGTTTTGGTCGCCGGTCACTTTATAGATTTCCCAAGCAGCGGTAGCCCAAATCAAGCGGTCGGTGGAAACAGGCCATGCACCGCCGGTACCGGTATCCTGAATGATTCGTCCGTTGGCATTTACCTTGCGCAGGAGGCTGTTTTGCGAAACTTTGGGCTGCATCACCGCCATGGAAAGAATGATGCTGTAGCTCACATCGCGCGTCCAAACATCTGGCCATTCAATGCCGCAACGCAACGTACTGTCCTTTTGAATGGAATTTTCCATTTCTTCAAGCGATAAATTGTAGATGGCGTTTTCAAGTAAAGCGTTGGATTTGTATTGCGGAAATGCTGAAATGTCTTTTGTCAGTTTCCACGATTTTGTAGTGGTGGGAGTATCGAAGCGTGGATTGACTGTGAGCAACACTTCATAAATCCCGTCGCCATCAGGGTCGGTGAGATGAAAATCGGGATGATGGACAAGCTCACTGTAATTCCAAATCAGGGGAGCTATACCGCCCACCATAGAAACAAATTTAAACTCGGATTTGTAAATTTTCGTTCCGCTCGAATTGGTATAATATCCCTTTTTGTCGAACTCTGCCAATACCGGGCGCATATCCAAGCGAAATTTTAAGTGGGTATTGACCTTTAAATAAGTGTTTTCCGGAATAATACGTTGGTCAATGTTTTGCGTTCCGAAAGTGATGATGGGCATTTCGTTGACAGCACTTTCGTTCGTGCAGACAAATTCATGATTAATGCCAGCTGGCATCTCATTGTCGAGTCCGTTGATAGAGAATTTAAAGGCAATGCGGGGACTTTTGAAGGTATGCCCCTGACCAGCATAATCCGATTGCATCTCATTGGATGACAAGGCTGTGGCAGTAAAATTCCCCTGAATAACCTTATTATTACTAATGCTAAAGGCGGTTGACTGATAAATTGACTTTTCCGTTGATTGGGCTTCGCACTTTACTTGCGCATTGGCAACAGGAGAAAAGAAAATGCCTAGGAAGGCAGTGTAGATAAAAAGGATTTTTTTCATACGGAAATTAATTTGCTAATTAGATAATATGACAATGAAGAAATGTGCTAATATGCCAATTGAAAATAAAAATATTAAAAATGAATAGATGCATTGTTTCCATTGTTATACTTCATTGTCAGCACTCCTCCTTTGTCGAGCGGCTTCCAAACATATTCGTTCTCCTTTAGCTCATCAGACTGGGTTAGTATCTGTCCAGAAACCGTCACCGCAGTTGGTTTAGCGATGAGGCGCAGTACCACTTCAGATTGAGAATCAAAGGTTTTGAATGTCACCTTATCTGCTTCATATTGAATGTTTTGAACAATAGAACTCGAGCGCAATAAATGATTTTTATCGGAGGACGATAGTCTTTCGGGCAGCAATGCCATCGCATTCAAATAGTGCGACACGTAATCGCCATAGCCATCGGTAAACCATATTTCGATACTAAAGCCAGGATATACGTTTCGTCCTTCATAATCCACACTGTAGGTAGCCCAGTTCAATTGGCGAATACTGTGCTCAACTTTAGACGCATCGGCGGTTTTATCAGCGTAAAGCAATTCAAGGTATGCAGCCCGAGAAGTATGGCTGTTGCCCTGATACATGTAGGCAGTTTGTTCATTTATGGTAGTGACACCGTATTTTTCCCACTTAGTATTCGCCAAATTAATACACAGGAAATCAAGCGCTTTGCGGGAATCCACCGACCAGGTAGTGCCCCATTTGTCTGTGTTTAGCAAAATGTATTCGGCGAGTCGGCCAGCATTGATACCGGTATTGGACCAGATGGAAATATCTTCGAAAAACGGACCGTATTTAACGAATGGAATGGGGTATTTTTTTATCCAGTCCTGTAAAGTCATAGAAGCTTTCTTGTATTTATCCACTTTTCCTTTTTTCAACACCGCTAGTTCGTCAAACATTTTCATAGTCCATGCCCAATTGGAAGTATATGCCCAAAGCACTTCACCCGTTTTTGTTCTAACTTTATATGGTAAGGGCGAATTTTCGGCATCGCCCGTTTTCATTTTGGCGGATAAAACATCGGCAATTTTGATGGCGGCTTCCAGATAACGTTCATTTCCAGTCATTTTGTATAAGTTAATGAGCTGATAACCAAAATCGCCGGCTTTATCAACTTGAGTAACCCCTTTGCCATCACGAAGATCGCCATCGTAGGTAAAATCCGACTTCTGGGAGGTATGCCAAGGATAAGGAAGTAAAGGCCACTCGTCGGTAGCGGAACTTAGCCCTCTGGCCAAGTAAAACTCAGTCATATAAATCATGTTTTCGAGCACTTTTTGGTTTCCCGAATAGGCATAATATTTCACCCACGAATCGAGAGCCATTTGAAGTTGATCGCCACCAATTCCATCATCATGTTGTTCGCCGGGTGCGTAATAGGGAACGTTTTTAATCACAAAAGGCCAAATACGATGCATCATATAATACTTTACACCATCGTGAGTGTATGGTATTTCATCCCAAAATTTCCATACATTGTTCAACACAAAATCGTAAGATTCACCCAAATCGCCAGAATACCAAGGTAAAATCAGATTGTTTTTATCCGTAATAAGATAATGCGTACCCAATCTAATGTCGTGCATCAAATTACCAATTTTGGCACCTTCTTCACCATAGGGAGTTACACGAACGGTATCCTGCGCTTTCAAACTGGCGCAATGAAAGACGCTGATGAACACAAAAAAAATGAGAAATAGGTGTTTTTTTTTCATGATTTATAATTCGGTTGTTTCCATAATGCAGCAAAAACAGTGCACTTTTCTTAAAAAGCTATTTTCTTCAATCAACTGTCAACTATTTACAACGCCACTTCCAATTTAAAATCGCCATCCGTTTCCACTTCCATCAAAGTTTTTTCATTGATTTTTGATTATAATTTATTGCTTAATAATACTTATCGGCCCCATCAATCCTGTTGCTTTTAAGGGTTTATCTTTGCTCAAAAATTGTTGAACAGGCGCCGAAGTCCATACATTTTGGAGTTTTCCGTACTGTATATAATCGCCAATAATGCGGTTTCTAAATACGGTTTTGACTGTTGCTTCCAAAACATTTTCTTTTTTGAGCATTCCGCCTACTTTTATTTTTGAACCCGGCAGCCACACAATTCCCAGTTTGTTGCCATTTAAAAATAGCTCGGCAGTACTGTCAAACTGACCAATATCCAATAAAAAATCGGTCTTTGAATTTACAAAATTATCGGGCAACGAAAACTTAATTTGGTACTTTACAGTCCCTGCAAAGTATTTAATCTGTGGTTCGTCAAACGCTGTTAATGATTTCAATTCGGATGTTTTTATTGGCAGAATGTTGGCTTCGTAAGCGGGCAAAAATTGAAGTGTGGCTTCTAATTTGTCAATTTTCAACACTTCCGGTTGTCTGATAACGGTTTCTGTTTTTTTGAGATTATCAGTCACATCTGCTTTTTTATTTTCAAAAATAAAAATCATCGATTCTAGTGGTTTAAAAGTGACTGGCAATTTCAGCATTCCATTTTCAACTGTGCAATTTTTAAGCTCGGAAATACTTCCATCCACAGGATTCAAAATGTGAGCCGTTTTATTGCCTACGGCAAAAGAACATTCGCGACTGAAGGTAGTATCTTTTTGATTGACAACAAAATAAATGTCCGTTTCACCTTCCTTTTTATGAATGTACATCAGGTTCAATCCGTCGGCAGCGTTGGAATTAAATTCGGGAACGATATTGTATTTTTCCAGCACTTTGGCAATTGGCATGTTACTTATCACCAATCCTTTTCCGTATTTGTTTTCATTGCTGTCACCCCAAATTTTTGCGGCAATAGCCTCAAACTTGACTTTGTCACTTACAATGCCATTCATCGATAGCTGCTTAGTGGGTTTAACTCCCAACACCACAGCACCTTGCTGCACCAATTCCTCAATTCGGAGCAATGTGCTCAATTCCATCGCATCCGAAGTTGGCAAAATGAGCAACGCATATTCAATGCCGTTTTCCAACACTATTTTTCCGTTTTTCACGATGGCTTTGTTCATCAAAATATCATAATTGCAAGCCATGCCCCTGTATCCAAACGGCAATTTGTTCACAAGTTCATTGTCGATATATTGCGGTAGCTGGTCGCCAATATAATAGAGGATATTCGATGCAATTGTTCCTTTTTGCAATATGGATTGAATGCGCGATTGATAATTCAGCCATTCCGAAATTTGATTCCAATAGGGATTATTTCTGTTAAAGTGTGAGGCGTAAGGTCCCAAAGTCATGCCTGGCATTTTGTCTAATGGCTGATGCACATAACTATGCAAAATCATTTGGTTGATACCCGAGCAAAAAGCCCTGTCGCCATATATTTTTAGTCCGCTGGGCGACTCGCCGTAATGCGTAAAGCCAGTATAAGCCTCCGAGCCCACAATAGCTTGCTGATAAGCATTGGCGGCAAAAACGGGGAAACTCTCGAACGGTTTTGAAGGACTGTATTCAGTGAATCCATTGCTATTATTTCCCGACCAAAACTCAAACATGGGCATATCAGCATAGCTGTTGGTTTTAAGCACATCCAACGGGGGATAATTGGCATCGCCATAAATAACTTCGGCATGCATTTCCAAGTTATTGCGGTGACACAAATCGTGGAAATGTTTGTAATAGTTTGCTTCTATCATGTCGGCAATGGTTTTTCGGAAATCGTACAGAAAAGCTTCCGAAAGTTCCGTATTTCCTACCGTTTCGCCACACAATACCGGTATCCAATTGACCATATTGTAGCCACGGTTTTTCTCAAAGGCACTTGGTAAGTTGGCAGTCCAGTTTTGATAACCACATTCCCAGCTGTCGATAAGCAAAAATTTGAAGGTATTGCCCACAAAATCACCGGCATTGGTTATCAACTTTTTGGAAAAACTGTTGAAGTGAAAGTTAAGGGCAGTAGTATCCATTTTGTCACATTCCAACCCACGTCCTTCGAGTGTGGCGGGACTATTGGTTACGCCGGTAGTGGTATATCCAAATCGCAAAATGGTCCAATTTCCTTTTGGCGCTTTCCAATTAAGCTTGCCATCGGAAGTCATTTTATCGGTTATATTAATGATTTGCTTTTCATCAATTCCCTTGTTTCCAATATTAGATGCAACTGCATCAAAACGATTTCTATTGGGTGCTTTCACCGCCACCGATTTTTCGAGCAAATAAGGAATGGTGGTAACATAAGCGGGCTTTTCATCTTGTTGGAGCAGCTCCACTTCTGCAATAGTAAAATCCAGATAACCCGACAAATCAGAAAATCCGGTGGTTTCCAATTGGAAGTACTTGGCTTCGGTAAGGGGTATTTCTGTTGAAAAGGAATGGTTCAATCCCAATAAATTGATGGTTTTTATGGGGCGAAAATCTTTTCCGTCCACCGACGACAAAAGCACAAAGGCGGAAGTAAATTTATCCATGTCTTCCCACACAAATCGTTTGCGAGGATGAATGATAATCTGGTTGGTTTTGAATTTTTTATCAAAAGTAATACTTATCTTGTCGCTTTTTTTTACGGATACGGCGCTGGATGGATTCCCGTCGGAAAGTAAATTCGCAACCGCTTGATTATTTAAAATAATGGTTGGTTTTGCCTTTTGAAAGCTATTTTCTATTTGCTGATTCTGATAAGCAAGCACCACTACATCTTTGTAAAAATTCTTTTCGGAATAGGGAGTATCCAATTTAATATTGAGTGATTTTCCACCTTTGATGGATTTTTTCGTCCATACAAATTGCTTCATCGACATATCGGGTGTAATCCACGGGCCACCGCTTGTGCTCCATCCGTCGCAGTTGTGCGCACCTAACTTTATGTCCAATCGTCGGGCTTCTTTCATTGCCCACAAAAACAATTCGTGCCACTCGGGCGAATCAAAAACCACTCTTTTTACGCCAAAATCTTTTTCGTCGAATAAACCCACATTGAGAATGGTAGCTTGTACGATGCCCTGTTGCTTCATCGATTCCAAGTCTTTGGTAATGCCTTCTTTGGTAATGGCACCGTCCAACCAATGCCACCAAGTATGCACTTTTACATTGGTAGTTGGATTTTTAAATGCTTCAGCATTGATGAAGGATGTGGATGAAATAGCTGCAGTTTGAGCGATGCTGTATGCAGAAACCATAATCAACAGGAATAGTGTTTGGAGTGTTTTTTTCATTGGATGTTTTTTTGACAAAAGTAATGATTTTTTTGGATGTATCTATTGTTTAAAATGAACATTTCCATTAATATTTTATTCAAAAGCGTGTTTTTTCTAGATGCCAAAATGCGCCTCACAGTTTTTTTTCTGTGAGGCGCATAATTTTTAAATATTGGAATATCTAACAAATACAGTTTTATTTTTTCACAAACTTGCTGTTCATTACTTTTCCGTCGGCCGTTACTTTCACGAAGTAAACACCACTATTCAAAGAGCTTATATTCAAGTTTTCAATTTGCGTATTGGCAATCGTTTGGCTTAGCATATTGCGTCCTTGCAAATCGAGAATGCTGATGGTACCCATTTTGCATTCTGCACCAAAGTTCAAAGTGAGCTTATCGGTAGCCGGAATTGGTGAAACAGAGAGTTCCATACCGTATGCTTGCGGACTGGCTACCGCAGTAGTGAAGCCCGGAAACTTTGGAACATTACAATCCAACAGCGCCTGAAATTTAGGGGCAATGGTCTTATATCCACCCGGATTTCCAACTTGATTCAAGCTTTCCAAGTGACCCCATGAACCGTATTTTGATTCACGGGCGCCCATATAACTGAATGCCATAAACAGAGTGCAATTGACAGTAGGATCCAACAATTTCGTGAAATTTTTGATGTATAAATCATACATTTTAGGATGAATCTGTGCATCGTACACCGCCTGATTGTAGCACCAATCGGATTGTTGCCAAGGCTGCATGTGCTGTCCGGCTTCGTAACAAACATAACCCAATCCACGGGCATTGACAATAGCAGCGGTTTCGTCAGTCCATGACCCTTCATTGGCATCGTAAACGGCCATTGTACCATCACACACCTGAGAAGCAGTTACCGAAGCACATTGGGTCACCCAAAGGTCGTGATTGGTTTGTTGAAAGTTAAAATAGCCACCGGGTGAAACCAAATCGCACCCTTGACCATCTACATCGTACAAGTAATTGAGTACCCGTCGGGTATTGTCTGGCCAGCCGTGTTGTACCGCAGCTACACGAACCATACGAGGGGTATTAACGCCCGTAAATTCAGCTTTCCAGATGCGGAAAGTCCGTGCCATCATGTAAGCATCTTTTTCCGGGTGCATATCGTTTAAGGGTCCTATGGCCGCTAAGTCGGTACTCACATAAGCATTTGGATGACCGGGAGCATTGTTGATACAATAGCCGGCTTGGGTAAACATCCAATTCCAAATTTCGTTAGAATACTCCAAATAGACTTTTCTTTTGCTGTTTAAACCATCGCGCCACAAACGGGCGGCTTGGGTAATGTAATTGTCGTCTGCTGCATGGGGAATAGTTACCCAGGCATCAGCATCTAACTCATTACACAGTTCAATGGCATAATCATAACTCGCTCCCTTGGATCCACCTTGGGTATAATAGGTTTTCGTAATACGACTACTCCATAAAGATTGGGTCGAATGATTTGTATTAATCCAGTCCATGAAACGAATAGCGTGGAAAGTAGACAAACCTTCTATAAACTTTGGATTAAAGGTAGGGTAAGTAGCACTGTTTTCGTATATCAATGGAAGGATTTTAAAATCCTTCAAATAATTGCCACTCGTACTGGTTAAGATGTCAATCCACACATTCTGTCCAAGCCCATCAAAATCAATGTAGTACTTATTGCTATTCACCTTGGTGTAAGGGACGCCAGAAATGGATATAGTACCCGCACCGCTGAATGTGAGCACATACCGACCAGAATGATAATCATTTAACAGAAAACGAACAAAGGACTGTTTTGTATCCGAAGTCAACTGCGGAACGACAGTTGGATAACCGTTTGCGTCGCGGGTAAACTCATTGATAAGTCCAGAATCCCAACTGCTTCCAGAGAAGGACATCATATCACTACTTGATTTCATTACATCCGTAAAAGTTAAGCAAGTAGAATAATAGCTTATACTGGGTATATTCATGCCGATGGGCAATTTGGGTAAAGCCCCATCCCCTTCTGCAGGGGTAGTGACAGAGACGCTTGCCTCGGTTGAAGATCTCAGAGTAGCATCTCTGGCTATTACTCTAAAGTTATAGGCAGTGGAGGCAGTGAGGCCATAGGTATTGTAAAACAAACCAGTAGTAGTTCCAAGCAAGGTAGCGCCGTTATAGACATCGTATCCAGTCACCCCATTGTCGTCGGTAGATGCGGTCCAAGTTAAGCGAAGACTGGTAGCGCCGACAGCCGTAGCAGCCAGGGAACCAGGGGTGGTTGGAGGGTAGATATCGGGTTGATCTGACACACCGCTTACTACAAAATCGGCAGTAGCTGCAGCAGCGCGAACTCCAAATCCCATCGCACTCCAATAGACATTGCTTGCGCTGTAGATATAGATTCTAAAAGTGACTGCCGAGGTCAAACTGGTATGACCAGTCACTGCAAAACTTTGCGGAAGGATATTCCCATTATTCCCTGGGCCGGTAGTGATGCTCGAAATCACATTGGTCGGTGCCGAGGTAAAACCTTTGACACTTGACATCAGGCTAAAGGTACAGACCTCGCCCTGCGAGAGTGCACACACATCGATAGAGGCAATGGAGAGTTGCTTGAGAGGGGTTGACTGGATGGTAAATTCATAATACTCATTATTGGCAATGGCTTCGGCAAGGGTGGTGGCAGAGAGCAGACCTCCTGACAAAGAATTGTCATTGAACCAATTACCTGCTCCATTAGTGAATCCAGGTCCCATGACCAGATTAGAAACCGTTACATTGGCATTACTGGTGGTGGGTGCTGCGGTAGTCCTCGCTTCTTTGGTTGGATTCCAGGCGGCAAAATTCCAGGTAGCCAACTGTAGCGCCAACACATTGCTTGTGGCAAAACCGGCAAAGGCCAGCACCAGGAGCGATTTTCGCAGTAGATTAAAAAAAGGTTGTGTTTTCATTTGATTTGATTTGATTAAGATTAATATTTATGTGATTGTGTTTTTTTTGGTTTAAAAAAAAATTCGTTGCAGGTAGGCTTCCAATTGGAAACCTACCTCTAACGAAATCTATTTTTCATGACCTTTCCAAATAAATGTATAGAGAATGTACAATTGATTATTAGTTAATCAGCAGATTTACATTTATTAAAAAAAGCCATTAGTATCCGCTCATAAAAGGGTATCTAGTTGACAAGTAGACGAGTTGACAAGTAGACGAGTTGACAGTTCTATCATTGAAAAAGACGCATTGTAATTGGACTTTGTTCTATAGTCTAATTCTTAAGCGTAATTTCTATCTTAACGCAACACTAGTTTACTTGTCTACCAGCATATTGAATTGTTTACCTATCCTTTGTAGGGAAAAACAGCAATTAAAATACAACTTTTACAGTTGAAACTTTAGCCCCATTTTTTACTTGTACAAAATATATCCCTTTATTGGCAACATTGATACTTACCAATTCATTTCCAGAACTCTCAATACTTTTAACCATTACTCCCTTGATGTCAAATACCGAAACGGTAGTAGCACCCTTCAAGGCCAAAAGATTGGCTATAATCTGGGTCTTCCTACTGTAAATTTTGACATCAACTTCGTTTACAGAAGCTATGCTTGTGTAATTACTAACTACTTTGCCATTTACAGTAAAGTTTGATAACTGAATGTCATTACCATATTCTGGTTTGTAGGCATGTACAATTACACCTACCTCTTGTACGTCGTCAAAATCTACATCTGCAAAAGCAGGGAGTACGGTAGGGATAGAGAAGTCAGTCGAAGTTGGGTTAAAAACACCCCACTGAAGACCAGCCGACACAGAGAGATTAAATGCTGATATTTCGTTTACACCTGTACCATTGGCAGTGTATTCAGAAATATAGTATTGAGAACCGTTTTTAATTACAAAACGGATATCGGCAGGGTGATCCCATTGCCCACCCATACTTGTAAAATTCACACTCATTTTGCTATCAGCACTTTCGTCGAAAACAAGTCTATTTAAAGGCGTTCCTGTAAACTGGTCTTTTCTCCACATCAATATTAAATCAACAGATGTTGGAGCATTTACTGACCCATAAGATGTTGTACGAAAAGTTTTATAATAATTGTTTGGGTCCCCCAAGAAAAATTCTAAAGTAATAGCTCCAGAAGTCGCAGAATAATTATATTGCACACCACCATACATATCCGTTTGAGGATGACCAGTTCCTGAAAGAAGTTTACCACCATTGGCAGTAGAGAAAGGAATAGTGTTTACCTCTCCACCCAAGACACCACCAGTTGGTGTATTTACAAACGAACGAAATGATTGTGATTCTGTGTTGGGCCCAGTTTTAGTGGTAATAATGGATTGATCGAAAGTGATAAAGTTCGTAGCAGTAGCAGTTCCTCCAATTGGTAGCGCTATAGTTGTCACGCTAAGGGGATTACTCGCTAGAGAAATATTATTGGCGGCATCTTTTGCTTTTACAGTAAAGCTATAAGCAGTAGAGGCACTAAGTCCTGTCACTGCATAGCTATTGGTGGTAGGCGAAGCAATCAAGCTGGCACCTTGATAGACGTCATATCCTACAACGCCTACGGCATCGGTACTGGCCGTCCAGTTCAGCATAAAGCCATTGCTGGTAATACTAGCCGCTGAAAGTCCATCTGGAACAGAAGGTGCAGTCACATCAATTACTGGTGTAGTAGTTGTAGCACTAACAGCGGATGTAGCTGTAGCACTTCCAAATCCATCTTTGGCAACTACTGTAAAGCTATACAACGTACTAACAGTAAGCCCTGTAGCGGTATAGGTAGTATTGGTAGTACTTCCGGCCAATGAACCGCCTTTATATACATCGTAAGTGGTAGTTCCCACGGCATTAGTACTGGCATTCCAATTCAATACCACCGAATTGCTTCCTATTGTTCCTACGGCAAGTCCGGTAGGTGTTGTAGGAGCGGCAGTATCAGGAGTGGTTACCGGTGCCACGTCGGCATAGCTGGTTCCAAAACGGATCTCATCCAATCCCATTTGGTTGGAGCCAGCCCCAAAAGCCATCCCCAAGGTTTGGAATTCAATATTGGCAGTAGTTGTTCCAACAATAGGTGTGCCAGTAGGCGCATTACCCGGTGCAGGATTCACATAGAGTGTCACCGTATTGGTGGCGCCAAAATCAACCTTGGCCACCAGAAATACAGGGGTGTTGTCTACCACTGGCACTGTACTCATGTGGTAGGTTCTATTGGCATCCCATCCAAAGGCAAAGCCCCAGTAATTACCACCGAAGCAGCCAAAATCCACTTTCTGATCGCTATTGTTGGTGTACCATCCAATTCCACTGTTGCTGAAAGAGACACTACAGCTTTTGTTGTTGCTTTGTGGACGGATAATAGTACTGAACCAGAGGGTAGTTCCTGCCTTGCCTATCTTACCGTTGGCATTGAGGTAGTTTTTAAAAGCACCGGCAGGAGCAATGTCCAATGGACGACCGCAACCAGAGTAGCCTTGTCCCAATTTCATATAATTACCCACCTGACGCAAGCTGGCAACCGTAAGAGGAGTAGTATTGTCAATGGCAAATTCATCAATCTTATTGGTCGCTGGATCTTGCACGTCCCAGCCTTGCTTCCAACCGCGTCCGCCATTGAAATTGGTGATGGGGGCTTTCACATAGTCGAAACCTTCATAACAGATAGCTGTTTCTTCAGCTGGTACAGCGGGGATATCCAACACAGTAATTACCACTTTTTCGGTATTCAAACTGCGCATTTGTTCCGAATTGTCTACCGCCTGAAGGGTGACTTCGTACACACCAGCAGTGGTAAAGGTATAATCAAAGCCATTGCTCACTTGGGTAGCCAAATCCGTAGAGGCACCTTGCAGCTTCACCACCCAGTCGAAACCGAGCACGAAATCATCGGGATCCGGATCGGTACTAGATCTTCCATCGAAGCTGACCTTGTAAGGCGCATAACCTGCGTTGCCCGGTGTATATTTTAACACAGCAACGGGAGGGTTGTTCACTTGTGTCACCGTCACTGTACAGGTGGAAGTAAACCCACCATTCACCGTTGTGGCGCCAATAATGGCGACTCCTGTTTTAATAGCCGTCACTACACCAGTAGCACTTACTGTGGCAATGCTTTGGTCAGAACTCCTCCAATTTACGGTTGTATTGCTTGCACTCAAAGGGGCAATGGTAGCGGTGAGGGTTTCGGTAGCTGTTTTTAAAATACTAGTCGTATTCTTGTTCAAGGTAAGGCCAGTAACGGCAGTTCCAGTATTTACTACCGTTACGGCACATACTGCTTGTTTGTTTCCATCAGTGGTCGTTACAGTAATATTGGCTGTACCAACAGCTTTGGCTGTTACCACACCATCCACTACACTTGCTACTGCGTTATCAGTAGTACCCCAACTTACTGTTTTGTTGGCTGCGTTGGAAGGATTGAAAATAGGGGTCAAAGTGGCCGTTTTGGTAGTGTTTAGCTCCAGTGACGAAAGATTGAGTGCGACAGAGATTACAGGGGCGGGGCCAAAATAACTAATGCCTGTATAGAGTGATTTTGCAATAATTACGTCCTTCACCGCCTGATGAATATGAGGCAAAGCAGCCGCAGGAATAGTTCCATAATAACCTGGGACACCAAGGTCTGCAGGATCATCGTGGTACATCAAAGCATAATTGACGCACGAAGATATATAATCACCCGTCAAACCGAGGTGAATACCATCTACATAAATACCCCAAATTGAATTGATGCCCATAGCGGTCAAAAAGAGGGAATTGTTGTTCAAGGAATACATCACCTCGCCTATCGGGGACATGATAATGTTGGCTGCCGTAGTTGGATAATCGGCCCTTACGGCAAGAGTCAAATCCTCATAGTACTTGCGAGCCTCATTGCCTGTGGTAGAGAGCCAAACGTCGTTGTACTCGGCTTGGGTACAGGCTGTATAATCTTTCGCATTGGGGGTGCGTGGCCAGTGGGCGTACAAGGAGACCTTACAATTTGGGCTTTTAGATTTGATCAGGTTGTAATAGTTTCCCACCATTACACGGTCACCATCAACTCCTTCTATACCTCGGTCGAAAGGTTGTAAGGAGAGGTAGTCCCATGTGTACACAGGAAATGCATTGGTAGGAAAGCCATAAGGCAGGTGGGTAAAGCCGTCTGCAGGGTTTTGCCACAAATAGCTTAAAGGGGACCCGGGAATACGCTGGGAGCCTAAGGTAATGGCACTTTCGCGCGATTGAATCATAGCGGTAAAACCGTCGTAACCAATATTGTCGGTCAAGCTGTTCCCAATCATATAAATGCGCTGGGTGGACTGGGCTTGTGTGGTTTGAAAAACCAGAAACGCGCAAAGGGCTACGAATAAAAGTTTGATTTTTTTGTTCATTGTATTGTTTTTAAAGTAGTTAATATAAATTTTATACCTTTTGATAATGAAGATTAGTTAATGAAGCAATTGAAATGAAGATGTATCATAAAAAATGATGCGTTTCTACATTGGTTATCTGGCTCAAACATTCAGCCAACGAATTGTATTTAGTTTCTTCTTTTTTCAATTGCCTCCAACTTTAGTCCGAAAAAAAATCCCCAATCCTCCAAAATTATTAAAAAATGAAGGAATGAAAATTATTTTTTCACAAACTTGCTATTCATTACTTTTCCGTCGGCTATTACTTTTACAAAGTAAACTCCCTTGTTCAACTGACTTATATCTAAGCTTTCTACTTGCGTATTAGTAGCATTTTGGCTTATCATGCTGCGTCCTTGCAAATCGAGAACGTTGATAGAAATTGTTTTAAATTCTGCACCTAAATTAAAGCTTAACTTGTCGGTGGCTGGATTGGGAAATAACTGCACATTTTCAGCACTTCTGACTTTATTATCTGTTGTAACTACTTTTAAAGTTCCAAATACATCTATTTCATTATATCCTACATAACCATTTTGTTGGTTAGGAAAATCAAATTTAAGTGCTGCTACCCCTAAAGAATTGCTAGTAGAAAGCGCTGATTTTGTCCAAACACCAGCAGCATGATAGACATTGATGGGGGTAAAAGTGGCTGTAGTCATAGGTACAAAAGTAGTTGGTGTTTCTTTCAATGAATAAGAAACCGCTACGTTTGGTGTAGTTCTACCATTATTGGCCCATGTGCTGTAAATGTCAATCCCGGTAATAATGTAACCAGCCGCAGAGTTTGTAAAGGTATAAGTTAAGCTTGCACCTGAGCCAATACCAGCCCTGTTTACATCCCCTAACAACGCATTTCCGTTTGTCAGGCAGGCAATGCCACCTGTACTTTCACCATCAAAACTGCCGAAAGAAGCGGTCAAACTTGCACTGGTTTGCAACAAGTCGGTACTCGAAACTGTTGCTGGAGTAGCCTCACCTTCGGTGTAAACTTTATTGACAACCAATGTAGCCGTAGTAGAAACCACCAAAGCCGTACTTGCTGCCGAGATATTGTTGGCAGCATCTTTGGCTTTCACCGTAAAGCTATAGCTAGTGGCAGGTGTTAAGCCACTTACCGCTAGGCTATTGGTAGCAGGTGAGCCAATGAGTGTAGCTCCACGATACACATCATACTCTGTTACACCTACTGCATCGGTACTTGCTGTCCAGTTGAGAGTTAATGAATTTTCGGACACTGATGCCGCAGACAATCCTGAAGGTACTGTTGGGGCGGTAATATCCAACACGGGAGCAGTAGTAGTGGCACTAACGGCTGAAGTAGCTGTTGCACTTCCAAATCCATCTCTGGCTACTACTGTAAAGCTATACAAGGTGCTGCCAGTAAGACCTGTTACTGTATAAGTAGTACTGTTAGTACTACCCGCTAAAGTGACTCCTTTATATACATCGTAAGTAGTTACACCTACCGCGTTGACACTTGCATTCCAGTTTAAAACTACCGAAGCGCTAGTGACTGTTCCTTTGGCCAAACCTGTAGGTGTGGTAGGTGCAGCTGTATCAGCGATTGGACCTGGTTTGGCTGTATTTGCATCCAACAACGCCTGATATTTAGGAGCAATGGCCATGTAACCACCAGGATTTCCAATTTGCGACATACCCTCAAGATGTCCCCATGATCCATATTTATTTTCGCGACTACCCATATAAGCAAATGCCATAAACAAAGAGCAATTTATCTCAGGCTCGGTCATTTTTCTGAAGTTCTTCATATACATATCATACATATTGCTCGTAATTTGAGCATCATACACCGCTTGGTTATAACACCAGTCAGTTTGTTCCCAAGGTTGCATGTGCTGTCCGCCTTCATATACTACATAACCCACACCCCTTTCGCTGGCAAAGCGAGCTGTCTCATCGGTCCATAAAGCCTCATTAGTATCATAATAAGTAGATGCTCCTTGTACAACTTCAGCTGGAGTTACAGGATTGGATGTACCGCAGCGAGACAACCAATTGTCATGACTGGCTTTCCCAAAGTTAAAATAACCGCCTGGCGAAACCACGTCGCAACCAGCACCGTCCACGTCAAACAAGTAATTCAGTATGCGGCGTGTATTGTCCATCCAGCCATGTTGTACCGCAGCCGCACGTACCAAACGGGTATTGTTAACTCCTGTAAATTCGGCTTTCCATAGTCTAAAGTTACGTGCCATCATGTAGGCATCTTTCTCCGGAAAATCGCCACCACCTGATTGGATTGCAGCCAAGTCGGTACTTACATACGAATTGCCATGCAAGGGAGCATTATCTACGATGTATCCTGCCTGTGTAAACATCCAGTTCCAAATCTCGTTGGAATATTCACTATACACTTTCAGGGTTGGTTTTAAGCCATCACGCCACAATCTGGCGGCTTGTGTAATAAAATTATCATCCGCTGCATGCGGTATCGTTACCCAAGCATCTGCATCCAGCTCATTACAAAGTTCAATGGCATATTCGTAAGACACACCTTTAGCCGAGGCTTGTGTATAATAAGTTTTGGTAATTCGGCTGGCCCAAGTGGTTTGGGTAGAATGATTGGTATTAATCCAATCCATGAAACGAAATGCATGAAAGGGGCGCAAACCATCTAAGTATATGGGATTGAAAGTTGGATAGGAAAGTCCATCATAAGCCAATGGCAAAATTTTAAAATCTTTCAGATAGTTCCCACTGGTGCTTTGTGTTATGTCCAACCATACATTTTGTCCCTGTCCATCAAAGTCGATATAGTATTTGTTGTTGTTCACCTTACTGGCTGGAACACCAGAGATGGAAACAGTGCCTACTCCCGTAAAAGTAAGTACGTAGCGCCCAGAATAATAATCATTCAGCAATATCCGAACGTAAGAGGATTTTCCATCACTCGTTGTTTTGGGCACCACCGTAGGATAGCCATTTGCATCCCTTGTAAACTCAGAAATCTTGTTAGAATCCCATTCCGAGCTGTTGGTAGAGAACATTTCGCCAGCACTCAACATGGCATCGGTAAATGGCAAAGCTGGGCTATAATAATTCACAGAGGGCAAATTCATTCCAATAGGCAATTTAGGAACATCGCCCGCTGTACCTGCCACAGCCGTTTTTACAGCCACGGTAGCTGCCGTAGAGGTTTTGCCCGATAAGTCACGTGCATACACGTTAAATGTGTAATTTGTTTCGGCAGTAAGTCCGCTCACAGTGTAAAATAACTTGGTGGTAGTGCCCAATAAAGTGGTGCCATTATACACGTCATATCCAGTCACCCCATTGTCGTCGGTAGAAACCGTCCAATTTAAGCGCAAAGAGCTAGCACCCACAGAGGAGGTAGCCAGAGAGCCCGGCATAGTGGGTGGAAAAAGGTCTTCTTGTTGTGAAGTTCCGTTCACTACAAAGTCGGATGTAGCAGGGGCAGCATGCAAGCCAAATCCCATGGCGCTATATGTTCCGTCAGATACACCATAAATGTAAACCCGAAAAGTTACAGCAGTTGATAAATCGGCATGACCTGTTACAGCTAGGGTTTGAATAGCAATGTTAGATTCATTGCCAGCGCCAGTAGTAATGGTGGAAATGGCATTGGCAGCAGTAAAGCCATTTTTACTGGACAACAAGCTAAAACTACGCACTAAGCCTTGACTTACCGCGCTTACGTCTATAGATGAAACGGTAAGAAATTTGAGAGCAGTAGGCTGAATAGTGAATTCATAATACTCATTATTGGTAATGGCTTGAGCAAGCGTGGTAGCAGCAACTTGTAGTCCACTGAATGAATTGTCAGAAAAATAATTCGGACTGGAATCAATACCAGCACCCATAGTCATGTTAGATACCGTTACATTGGCATTGGTAGTAGTGGTAGGTGCTGTGGTTTTGGCTACCTTAGTTGGATTCCATCCTGCAAAATTCCAGGTAGCCAGCTGTACAGCAAACGTACTGGAGTATAAAACACTCACAAAAAGCCCCAGCAGGAGGAATTTGCGTAAAAAGTTGAAATTTAATGTGATTTTCATGTGATTTTTTTTAGTATGATGTTGGGTTTTTATTTTTTTGAAAATGGAATGTAAGATCCATTTGATAATCTACGCTCCTAAAATAAACCTAGAAAATGCTTTTTTCTTTGGCTGCATGTTCTTTGATTTAGCTAAATAGGGCTAAGTATTTTAAAAGAATGGGCTTTAGCCCATTTTGAAATGCTTATCCATATTTCCTACAGTAGCTTTTTAGCTCACCTTCAGAATGTTGTATTCCAGCATGTATTCCAAGCTATAAAAAATTAATCTCCTCTTCAAAAATAGAAGAGGTTGGAGAAACAAATACCTCAACCTCTCCTTTATTTTTAAGTTTCTATCTCATAATAATGTATAGACATTCTTTGATTACAATGCTACTTTTACAGTTGATGTTTTACCAGCATTTTTAACTTGTACCATATAAATTCCTTTGTTGGCAACATTGATGTTCAACAATTCAGCACCAGCACTTTGTACAGTTTTGATAACTGAACCTTTGGTATCAATTACCGAAACAGTAGAAGCACCTTTTACTGACGTAAGATCAGCTACAATTTTACCTTTGTTACTGTAAACTCTTGCATTTTCTACTACGTTTTTAGCAATACCTGTAGCGCCACCAGCACTTGGTGCCACCAATTCGTAAGTAGTAGCTATACGTAATTCATCAGCTGCCATGAGACCATTACCCGACCCTTCTGTTTTTAATTTTACATGACTAAATGATAAATCATCAACTGTAGAAGCCGACACTGTTGCTACCAAAGGATCGGTTCCAGGATCTGTTCCGGGAGCGGGATTCACGTACAAAGTAACGTCAGCACCCCCAGCCGGTAGGCCACCAAATTCAATTGAACATACCAAGAATGCCGCTTCATCGTCCACAATGGGTACTGTAGTCGGGTATTCCGTTGCCCCAATTTTGAGTCCCCAAAATTCCCCTCCAAAAGCGCCAATACTAAATGGAAAAAGTTCATCGTAGCCACCTCCACCGAGATAACAGGTCTTTATGGTACCCTGAGGGCGTAAAATAATACTTATCCAAATGGTTGTACCTGGAGCACCAAGTTTTTGACCATTCATATATTCGAGATAAGGACATTCATTAGGTCCACCCCATATATTTCTGTTAATATCGCGCATTAACATGTTTACCCCCCACGAATTAAAAACACAAACGTAATTTCCGGTCTGTACCAAATTGGGCACCACAAGCGGAGATGAAGTGTCGATACCCTCTGTGGTGTTGCCTGCGAGAAGGCCACTACCACCATAAGTTTGCCAATCACCTTGCCAGTTCGTAGGATCGTAGTTAAAAGCTGTCGTTCCAAGCGGGTAATCAAACCCTTCATACAGATTTGGCGCAGCTGCTGAAACTTTTCCCGCTGAAAAAAACAGGATGGTAGCACAGGCCACCGAAAGAAAAAAGTTGTTTTTAGTCATAATAATAAAATTAAAATTGTTAGCAAATAAAATTGTTAATAAATAAAATAGTGTTTACAAAAGAAATAAAATGAATTTTATCGGTGAGTTTCAAAAAAAAATCTTGAGTTAAAGTTTATTCTACTCTATAATCTATAAAAATTACAGAAATATTATCATCCCCATTATAAGGGAAGCAATAATAAATATTACTATTATTTCAATTCTGTCTGGTTGATTCTCTTTTGAAAATGGATTCATTTTTATTCTTTTTGTTGTGGCAAAGATAGGGTGTCTCATTCCTTATCTCTTACACATTGGGGGCTAAAATTGAACCGTATAGTGCCAAACAAAAAAAAGTTCTTACATCAGCGAACTGATTGTAAGAACTTAAAGTGCTGAATAATAACTACTAGCTAGCAGTGGTGCGTTTTTTTTTCAATTCTATTTAAAATTATTTGCTGGAGTGCGATTGAATAAATTCAGTAGGGGTCATGGAAAACTGTTCTACAAAAGAACGGTTAAAATGTGTCCTGCTCTGAAAGCCCACTTTGTAGCAAATTTCAGCTATTGTAAACTCTTTGGTGAGCATCAGTTGAGCGGCCTTTTGCAGCCGAATAGATTTAATAAAATCACTCACCGACTGCCCAGTAATTACTTTGATTTTTGTATATAAATTTCGGCGCGACATATTCATTCCTGCAATAAACTCGGCTATTCCAAAGTCGAGATTATCGATGTTTTGCTCCACCAATTCGATGGCTTTTTTAAGTAGCTTTTCATCTGGTGTATTGGTCACTATTTCGTTGGCATCGACGTACAATGCCCGTTGAAATTTCAATTGCAGCAGACATCGACTCTCTATCAGGTTTTGAATGCGTGCCAGCAGTAGTTCCGCATGAAAAGGTTTACTCACGTAATCGTCTGCCCCTGTTTTCAAGCCCTTCAGTTTACTTTCGATGGCACTCAATGAGGTGAGCAAGATAATGGGGATATGACTGGTACGGTTATCGTTTTTCAAAGTCTGGCATAATTCCAGTCCATCCATCTCTGGCATCATCACATCGCTGATGATAAGGTCGGGAAGCAGTTTCAATGCTTGTTCTATGCCAACTCGTCCGTTTTCGGCTTCAGCTGTACGATAAGCACTGCCCAATACATTGCTAATATATAATCGCAAATCAGCATTATCCTCCACAATTAACACCAATGGGAACTCAGCGGGTAGTGGGTAGTTAGTAGTGGGTAGTGGGTAGTTGGTAGTTGGTAGATTGTAGTGGGTAGTGGGTAGTTCCTCAATACCTACTGTGTGAAAATCATCGCCTTGTGACTGATGACTGATGACTGATAACTGATCACTGATTACCGGTAACTGCACCAGCATTTTTGTACCTTTTCCCACTTCACTTTCGGCATGAATAGTACCTTTATGCAACAACACCAGTTCACGGGTCAAGGCCAATCCAATACCGCTACCGTCGTTTCTACGGGTGCTGGAATTGTCCACCTGATAAAAATTCTCAAAAATGTCACTCAAATGTTCTTTGGCTATTCCAATGCCGTCATCCTCTACTTCTAGTACCAGATTAGTGTTGACAACCTTCACCGTCATTCTTACGCTGCTTTTTGTGAATTTAAAGGCATTAGAGAGCAAATTTAGCACTATCTTTTCTGTCTTGTCGGGGTCAAAATTGCTGTCAAACTTTTCAAGGACACAGACAAAATCATACTGCAGCTTTTTACTTTCGGCCAGGGGCACAAAGGCCATATACAGCGTTTTGAGAAACGGTATAAGGTCGCCGTAAAATAGACTCAGCTTCAACCTGCCCGTTTCTGATTTTTGCAAATCTAACAATTGATTGGTTAGTAGCAACAACCGCTCTGTATTGCGTTGCATTAATTCGTATTGTTTCAACACCTCTTCTTTCGATGGGTCTCCCTGTTTTGTATCGTTTATTAGTTGATTCAATGGTCCCGAAATGAGCGTGAGCGGAGTGCGCAACTCATGCGACACATTGGTAAAGAAACGCAATTTCATCTGGTCAATTTCAGACTTCGATTTTTCCCGAAAACGTCTAGTCAAATAATGCCTGGCCGTAAATAGCATAGCTACCACAAAAATAAAATAAGCAAAATAAGCCCAGTTCGTTTTCCAAAAAGGCTGCAGGATAATAATTTTCAATGTCACACCCTTTTCATTCCAAACGCCATCGTTGTTGCTCCCTTTTATTCGCAAGTTGTATATTCCCGGGTTTAAATGGGCAAAAAGGATGGAGCTTTTACCAGCCTCCAAATAGTTCCAATCCTTGTCAATCTCTTCTAGCTTATAGGCAAAACGAT